>Ga0100391_1005842_pt1 | contig 11321 bp, 10 predicted proteins | sample CryGeymeta201515_FD_81541 | JGI IMG/M metagenome (GOLD analysis project Ga0100391, IMG submission 81541) | Groundwater microbial communities from Crystal Geyser aquifers in Utah, USA - Crystal Geyser metaG 2015-15 | ecosystem: Environmental > Aquatic > Deep subsurface > Groundwater | place: USA...
CCCTTCAATCACAAAACAGGCAAAAGAAACATTATTTACAACTTTGGTGAAATACCCCACACGTTGTAGCTTAACAAAAGACAGAGGCTCTCAAGGGAGAGAGATTATCTCCATCCTTCATCCATAGCCATGGAAAGAGATGTTGAAGGAGGAGCAGGTAAGGCGTCAGCATCTGGAGGAGAAGACGGCAGCAGCAACAACAACAACAGCAACACAAATCAACAGGAAACAGGAGAGGATGTCAAGAAGCCACAATCTAAGCCATCAGCTGTTGTCCAAGAACAGGAGGAGGACAAAAAGGCAGGTAAGCATGCTTCAAGAGGAGTATCTCAGGCTGCCGCAGTCGCCGCGGCCAATCCATCTTCCACTTCTCCGGAGAAAATGGTCCGGAAACGAAAGCATCCCACCAACACAACCCTCACTATAAACTTGTCCTCCAACATTGGAACTGCAGTCTCCAATTCTGAAACAACAACGAGCACAACAGCGATAGCAGCGGAAAGAGAATCAGCAGCCGGCAAACGGAAGACCACTACTCGTGAGAAACGATGGGAGGAAATGTACCACCGGCTGACTGTCTTTTATCACAAGAATGGCCATTCCAATGTTCCCAATCGATATGCCGAAGACCCACAACTGGGTACTTGGGGTGAGTACAAAGATGTTTTTTTTTTCTGGATCAATTTGTTTGGAACTTCTATGAGTTCATTGTCAGGTCAATTGGATCGTAGAAAGAGCAAAAGGATGACATCTGCTCCCGCACTCGGCACTACTAATCCTTGGCCTCCAACGTGTCTGCTGACCAACTGACTGTCTTTCTCAAATATTTGTCTTCATCATGACGACCACAACGCAAACTTGCCTTTTCCATTGTTATCAAGTCTCGGCACAACGTCGGGCGTACAGGACCATTACTTCGGGTGGCACGGGATCGGCCGCTATGACACTAGAGCGAGCGTCCCGTCTCAAACTGGTGGCATTCGAATGGGAAGCATCGAATCCCAACAGCGTCAGTTGGGATGTGAGATATAATGAACTGCTGGCCTTTGTAGTAAGTATAGTCAAAGCCCTCTTTCAATTGATCCATTCTTGTTGTGTTTGATCCATTCTTGTTGTGTTCTGGTCTGGTTGTATCGCGCCACTTGCGATTTCTGTATTGTATTGTATTTTGCCGAACATTGCAACTCGAACATATAGCTAAATCAATCAGCTCTTTTTTCTTCTCCTTCTGATGATTGATATCGACAGAAAAAGTATGGACATGGTACGTTCATCGTCTTGTCGCGCTCTCTCTCTCTCTTTCGTATCTTCTGTCGTTGCTTGCCCTTTTGGGCCAAACCACACTCGATTTCTTCTTCTGAAGATTCTCTGACAAGTGCACTTCTTCTCTGATTCTCTGCAGCCAATGTTCCAATGCGCTGGTCCGAAAACGTGCAGCTTTCGAACTGGGTGTCTAAACAGGTAAGTACGTTCAGAAAAGAAACGGACTCAACCTTGTTGTTGTTCTTCGTGTATCCTTCGTTGGATTCAAATCTTGCTTGCCACGTCCCGTTCTATTTCTTCTTTCTCGACTACTCTATCGTCTTTATTCGTCGACAGACAAATCATCTCTCCGCCAGCGTAAATCTAATGGCGAATTCTATCTGCTTCTTGTCTCCAAATCATTTTCTATCTTTCGTCTTTCGTGTGCTCGCAATACAATACAATGCATTGAAATACAACGAAATGAAATGCAGCGACACAGCTACAAATTGCGACAACGAGGAACGTCGTCACGATTGAGTGAAGAGCGTTTACGACTGCTGAATGCGGTGGGATTCATTTGGGACGTTGAACGAGGTAGTAACGTCAATCAACTCCAACGTGTTTCCGTTATGGGGTTTTCCGCCGATCGGAAGAAAAAGGAAGGAGATGGTGCAAGTAGTGGTGCTGCTGGAACTACTACAGGAAGTGCTGGTGAAGATAAAAACAGCACTTCTATGAAAACTGTTGATAACAGCAGAACAAGAACCACACAAGTAACTCACTCAGGAGGAGGAGGAGGAGAAAGAATGTTACAGCGACACCATCATCAGGATCATTATTTCCAGCCGCGAGAGCAACAGCAAAATGCAGCACAGCGACCCAATTTTGCAACTCTGGTTGGACAGACAAGCAGACCAACCGCGGAAACTACGACAAGTGCGAGAACACGAATGGGTGATGGTTCGGGAACGCAGTCTGCCGCAAATTTTCAGTCAAATCATCAACAGCTTTTGAGCAGCCTTGCGCAACAATTGAGTACACAAAGGTCACCTTGTGATGGTGGGGGTTGCGGTGAAGACGCCAGTGCAGCATCACCTAATAACCCGGCTCTTACCTCGCTTCAAGCTCTGCAACTGGCTCAAGCGGCACTCAATCCCAATGCAGCAGGAAGTGCGGCCAATCTTGTGCCTGCTCAAGTTGTTGATTTTTCGCAACTGCTGGCTTCCTTAACTGTCCCACAAACCACGAGTACAAATTCGACGCAGTCTTCAATGGACCGGAGGATCATTGCAGCTCTCACGAATGCAGCCGCGACAGCAACTCCTCAACAGCTGCAGCAGCAACAACAACAACAACAACAATTCCTTTTGATACCAGTTCAACACAATGCAAACGTGGGAACGAACCCCTTGGCGACTCTTTTGGGTAGATCATTTGCATCTCCGCAAATGCAACCACAACCGCCAAATCTAGATCTAGCGGCACTCGTAGCTCAACTCCTTTCGGCAATTACTACGGCTCCTACCAGGTCAGTAGCTTCAGGATCCATTGCAAGCTCCAACAACCCAGTGAACACATTTCCTTTTGCAACAACACCTTTTAGAAGGATGACGTTGACTACAAATGATCCTGTAATAGCTAATTCCCAGCAAGACACAGCAGCAGCAGCGGCGGCGGCAGCAGCAATGCCACCTCCAGCGCAACAGCAGAATACTATGGATGCAGCATGGGCGGCTGCCTTGAGGATGATATCCGATTCCAACTCAAACCAGCACGTTTCCACAGCAGCAGCAGCAGTAGCAGCAGCTGGCAATCACACTGGGCAGAATCCATTGGTGGCAGTCCAAACAGTAGGATCTGTGCTTTCCTCTGCAGCAAGAGATGCAAGTGCCATCAACACGAATGATACAACATTGAGTCAGTGGAACAGTCGCAATGCAATACAACAACAACAACAGACGACGACTACCGCAACTGCAGCAGATGGTGGTTGTGGAGACTGCGCTGGCGGTGGAGGCGGTAGTGTACCCGCACAGCCACCTGCGGGGGCGCAGCAGGAGCTACCACGGCGATCGTTGTCATCGTCGTCCTTATCGTCGTCTTCTCCTTCGTCTGAGTAGATAACCGGGAAAATCAGCTTGGAGGGAGAAGAGGAAGGAGAAAGATCACAAAGAAACGCAGAGCTCACAAATAAAGGGAATTGATACGTTTTATGTAGCGCAGTCATTTGTTGCGTCACTGGACAGTTTTAGATTGAAATGTACACATTGTAGTCGAAGACTTCACCAGTCGAAAACTCAGTGTTCTTTTAAGCCTACTAGTAGTAGTAGATGCTACAAAGTATGGGCGTATTGTAGTACTATTATTAGCTATTACGAAACGCTAGCTACTAGATAGGGAGTAAGAAGCAATAGTTGGGAAAAAAAAATACAGTGCTAAATCGATATTACTACGGTAGCTATGAATGGATAATTCAAGACGTGACGTTTATCTGTGTCGCAAGTAGTAAAAGACATACCATAGTAGCATACCAGGTACTGTAGCAGCATTGCAAATAGACATGAAACTCACGAGTCCCAAATTAAAGCCCTACCAGGTAATAGAGGTATGGTAGTAGAGGAGAATCTACTCGAACAAACAGCTGCCATATTCCTTATTAGTTTAAGTGGCCTACTAGCTAGGCCTACTACTAGTAGCTAGTACTTTAGCAACCTTTTGAGAATCTCTGGGAATAAACAGAGGCAGCTCAGCTGCCCTTACCGATTGAATCGTGAGTGCGAGAATGCTGTAATATTTTATAACGCTTCAGGGTTAACGCTAAAAACAGGACACGAGAATTCTTCCTCATAATAGTATTAATAATAATATTGTTGTTGCCGGTGTATTCGACATGACTGCCTCGCTTCTTCATACATACATCGACCTTCAGCTTTTACCTGGTAAAACAAATTTAATTTTTTTACTGCAAATGGCCGATCTTACGTTAAGATTAAGTAAATAATAAAGATTAAAACAAGCTAGAGATAAATGTAACGTTCATAGGCTCCATTCTGGTTTCCTTTTAGTTATCCGGTGGCCGAACTTCAGTTTCCGACAGCACAGCAGGCAAAGGCAGGCAGCTACTGCTACTGCTCAGGCAGGCAGCTTGGCAGCTAGCCGGCCAGTACAGCATGAATCATCAGCCCCAGACACACCGCCGTCGAACACACGGTAAGAAACGCAATGCCTCCTTTTCGGGTCAATCTACACAATCAATGTTACAGAGTCCCTTATCGGGACCTATCCCGAGCGTCAACGTCGATCCTTCCAAACTCCATCTGAATTCAAAACTACTACTAACAACAGACCACAAGGGCAATCACGGTAAAGGCATGCATCGAGGACACAAACGAGGATCTTCTGTCAGGAGAACGTCGACCAATGCTTCGCAATCGCAACATGCAGCATCATATCGGCTCTTTTCCAATGTAAAATGGTTCTATGAAACCACTGGCTGCAATTTCCTCTTGCCAGCACTTACAATATGGGTGATTGTTCTGGGTTTGTGTTGGTACAAGGAACTCAAAGAGAATGCACTGGATTACTACTATATTCAATATCCCGAGCAGCAACCGGTATCGCTGATTCCTGGGACGGTACTGCCGTTGCTGCCCAATGTCTGGATATATGATCCAAAAGAGGACAACCACCAGGACGCCGAAAAGAAGGAACGCAGCGGCGGAAAGTGGGGCAAAGAGAGCACAAAGTACCGGGCGAAGCAAGCTGACAATCATTTGCGACAGTATCAACAACCACATTACTACATGCTACCGCAAGATTACTACGACCAACAGCCTCCCTCAGATTTGCTCTCGTTACCTAACGCCACCTCCACTGAGACTTTGGAATCTAATACAGTTTTGGAAGCTCCCAAAACCCGGGGAATACTTATTGTCCTTCACCAGTGCCATCAATCTGGACTGCATTTTTTTCAATTGCCGGAATCTCGTATCGTTGCCGCACATGCTCTGCAACAGGGTTTGGCTATTTTCAGTCCTACAGCCTCGGCGGCCTCGACACTCTTGACATCCAACGACGAAAAGGGAGGCAAGTCAACGAAAGGCGACGATGGCGGTGGTGGCGGCACAGAAAAGAATTGTTGGTCTGCAGATCTAGATGGCGACGAACTTTTAGGGCCTCTTTTATTTGAATGGAGCAGGGAAATGAAGCTCGAATCTCTTCCCCGGATGGCCCTTGGCATAGCCAATGGAGCAAATCTATTAATTACTTCATCATTGTATACGACCCTGCGTCTTCAGTCCATGGCTCTTTATGGGAGTCATCACCAAAAGGGGTTTGACGTTGACGATTTGGAGCGCGATGTTATTCCGGCGACAGCATTTGTAGTATTTCCCAAAGGTAGCAAGGCGACGGAATTCGCTATCAGGAACCATGACACACTGTTACGATACTCAGAACAGGTTCAAGAGGGACATGAGAAATTACAGAAAAGCGAAGAACATGATCGACGGTCCAAGGAAGATGATCTCGAGGCTGATTTCTCACGCAAGGCCCTTTTGATCACAGTGGAGCCGCACGACTGGACCAGTTCTCTTTGTCAGCAACGCATGCCGGAATACCGCACTCGATGTCGAAGATTTTTTCGCCAGGTGCAAATTTACCAAAAAAAGAAGGCACGAAAACAAGAATTGAAGCAAATGAAACAAGATCCTCAACAACGCGCCAAACACCTGCGATTAGTGGGAGGCTATGACAAAACGAAACAAAAGTTTCAATTGCTGTCCACCTCAGGAGAGATCCTCCAAACAAGTAAGAGTCCACAGTGGATTCCTTTCATGGAATCCTTGGGGTTAGACGATTGGTCGACTCACGCAGATGCGTTTACACTTGCCTTGGGCAACGCAAAAACGAAAAGCCGAAAAAAGAAACAATTATCCAAGTTGACGCATTTTCCGACTACAGCAACACCAGACGGGAGATCTTGGCTATGGGCAAGCATGCTGCAAGAGATCGAGGTAGCTTACGGAGCGCAAGAAATGACATCGGAGCACTCTAAGGACGTCCTTCGCTTCATGCTGCATCATGCCGGCCTTTCGTACATCGGCTAACATTTATTGAATTGCGTATACATAGCCGCAATATGCATTCTGAATGTATCTAATGAATTCTACAATTTAACAATAATTTATCCCGTACGTTGCCATCACGTTGTGCATTTAGAGCGATAAAGCCAACAGTCCCAACAGTCCAGCAGTAATGGTCCCAACAATAGTATTGGTAAATGCGCCGGATTCAATACTGTCATCTGGAGTCCCGAAGCGATTCTCATCATCGCCAGTCCAGGCAGCTGGATTCAGCATATCAGCGCGCAACAGATTGATAGTCTCAATACGAGTTCCGTTGTAGAAATAATTGTCGTAGTGGGGCAAAACAATGGCAAGTTCCTCCAATGTTTCGGGAAGTGCACTGAAAGCTTCACCGTACTCCTCCGCCGATAGTCCTTCTTCCGTCCAGTTTCCAGAATTGGACCAACCCGAAAGGAATCGAATCTTACTGTCCGCGTCAATGCAATAGAGGAACACGTTGTCTCCCTGTTCCGAATTCGAATTCAAGCTGAAAGTTCCCTCAACTTCTTCCCATTGATCACCGTAGGGGACGTTCGGTCCGTAGCCAAAGAAACTTCCTTGGGGAATACCTTCCTCGGGCGTCGTCATCTAAAATTTCATGTATGTTGTATATGAAAAGAAAGGATGAGATGGCGTGCATAGAAAGAGGGAAAAAGTAATGCAGCTACGGGCAGACGTACAACAAGAGTTCCTTCATTTTCGACTCCTTCCACCAACTGGCTTCCATCCCAAGCCTGATCCGTAATGAACAAATCCATACTTTCAGGCAAATCAAACAATGGAAAGAAAACTACTTCATCAGGATCATCAGTATTAACCAAAAATACGGGGGAATCGCCATGATCGAAGAGTCCACAAGCATTGGGAGTAGCTGTGGGAGCCTCGGTCGGAAAGTCAGCAATACATCTAGGATAGGTTCGCGTTCCTACTTCAATTTCTTCAGGCGGACCGTGCAATGCGACCGCCAATTCGGGAAAATCAATAAATGGGTTTCGATTTCCCTGCCAACGCGAGCAGGATCTATTGTTGCGACGAATTTCGGCATCGGTAGGCGGGAACAATTCATGCCACTCCAACATTTGCGAGAGATATCCCATGTCCGATTCAAAGGGTCCACAATCTTTCAGCGTCAATTGAGGATACCGCAAATCCATGTAAAGCAAAGCTCGGGCAATTTGGCCTCGAGAATTCACGGGTGGTTGCCAAATTTTGGAATCCTGGGCTGTTTCGGGTCCCGTCTCACTGTTGGCCGGAGATACACAGACATCTTGAAATTCGACAGTACCACACATTCCAAAACTGAGAATGCCTTTAAGCAGAAGCACTGTCGAATCGGCTGGCTTGACCTGATGAACATCTGTCCAGGCTGGACTGAAACGATTGTATCCGCGCTCTGCTGGCCACAACCGTTCGACATCCCAGTAGAGTGGATTAGCGTTGGGACGATCGGCCATTTCAATGTCACGATAAACCAAATGGACGGTACCCTCAGTTTCGTTTCCGGGATCCAAATCAATAATGGCACTATAGATATCGTCATCGCCACCCTTATCTCCCGTCACGGGTAAGTTACGGCGGTGGGTGGTGAGGAGCAACAATCGCAAGGCTTCCTTGTCCCAGCTGGTGGTATCCGTACTGTTGTCGAGCAATTCGCTGTAGTAATCTTCAACATCGCATCCTTCAAAAAAAGCTTCCGAGGGAGCTGGAGTTGCCTCGGCCAGAATAGCTGTCGGGCTTGGAGAGACAGTATCGACTTGGGCCACGGAGGGTGCCACCATTAAGGACGACGAGATGAAAAAAAGGGAGGCTTCAGTTGGAAATCTCATAGTAATTGATGGATTGAATTTTTGTAGATTCAAGGCGGATGTTACAAGCTATCAATTTACTGTTTAAATAATTAATACAACAACGTAGTGTCCGTGTTATTATTTGAAGTAGTCTAGTGTTGCAGTTGTTACAGCTATTTAGACCTACGAAAATAAAAAAGTGGACAAAGCGAGACTTCAATTGGATCATGGCAAGATCTGAACGAATGGATGATGACTGGCTTTAATGACTCAATTTTAGGGTTATTGTTTTTGTTTTGAATTCAAAAATAATTGTCAGAATATTCATCACTACTGAGTACCATGCAAGGAATTATTCTTCTCTTTTGAGACAATGACTGTCCGAAGCACTGCTCCAAGAAGCATCGGCGCGGCTCTCCAAGGAGAATTTTCTCTACAAAACTTCCATCACAAATTGGAGAGACTCGCCACTAAAGTCGACGAAGAAGAGAAAAGGCATGAAAAATGGTGTCCATTTATGGCGGTGGTGTGTTATCTGTTGTGTGTTGATCGCTGCTTTTTTGTTCGTTGTGCGTTGTTCGTCGTGTGATGCTTCTTGCGAGCTGTAGTTGCTGACTTCAGCCTTGGAGAAGCTACTGGTACTAAAATAATACTAGTAGTAGTACTACTACTACTAGTACTAGTACTAGTAGTAGTACTAGCTAGTAGTCTACTACTACTACTATCAGTAGTAGTAGTAGTAGTGGTGGTAGTCTAGTAGTAGCAGTTTCGTAGGGATTTTGCAATATGACGTCACACACATGTTTCCAGTATTCGACAACAGGAATATTATTTTAGTCTGCTAGACAGACCCTACTAGTAGTAGTTGTCTAGTAGTTTCATTTAGACAACAACCACAAACCAAACAACGCATACATCCACGACAACTAAAAAAAGTACAACTGCTTCGACCGACCTCTCCCACTACAAGAAGCTAAGAGAGCCTCCAATTGTCCACATTTAGCAGTCCATCGATAGACATTGTCTTGCCAAAACTAATTATTTGTTTTCAAAAAATAATGAACTCTCTTCTCCGAGTTATGAAACCTCGTCCGTCGGCGGTAGGATCATCTACTCCAATGGCTGTTTCGTGGTCCGTCACGTCGGCTGCTCCCTTTAAAATCACCATTCGACACATGAGCAAACATCTTTCTAAAAGCGCAACCAAGCGATTGCCGTTGTCTACGAAACGAGCAGGAAAAGGATATTACAAAGGAAAAGGAGCCACCACGGAAGGGCACATTAACTCGACAGGAAAATTCATTCTTAACCCTCAAAAGCGATTGGAATTGGTAGTACCGGATTTGGAAGGATTTCAGGTGAGTCTGAGCAACTTTTATGACTTGAGTATTGCGGTCGTCGTATAGACATTAATACAAACCTACATTTGAAATGATTTGCTCGGGTAAGAGTTTGGTATCTGAAATCTGAATCCCTTGCTAACAATCATCCCTTTCTTCTTTGGTTTCGCTTCAGTTGAAACCCTACATTGCCCGCAGTGTTTCGAAATTCCCACCAGAAATACGAAGGGCATAGTGATTTGTCGTGGTCCTTTGTTTCAGCTTTTCTTATTATGAGACATTGCATGATAGCCATCTAGTCATCTACCATCACCATTTTTTCCTATTACGCTCCAGTAGGCCTGCGTTAAGTCAACACGGCAAAACCAACGGCTAAGAATAATTAAACAAAACGTGGCACGCTGATATTGGTTATTCAATTGTAGTGTTCCAATATTATAGGAATTCCGTGACAATTTCACTCGTCAAACAGAGGTCTTTCTGGTAGCTGGCTGCCAGGTAGCTACTAGCCCTGAAATACTAAGCGATTTGCTCCTTGTATATCACGTTCAATGTCAGCCCATTTGTCGCTCGAACTAGGCACATTGCTCAGCATGGATCGTGCCGAGTCGATCACACGCTGTAAACCATCCACATCCATAAAACCAAGCTGCACAGCTGCCGTTGCTGCCCCTACGTACGTTCGAAAAAAGACAATTGGTCGACCATTGATCAGCCGCGGTGGTGGCACCACAACGGGACCTTTTACGTTCGACACAGCATGCAGGAAAACTGCCTTTACGACTTCTGGGTATTCCCGTAACATGGTCTCTCCTGCTTCCTGGTCTAATTCTCCAGTGTCACCAACATAAATATACTGAAAGATTGTACCAGTTGGATCTTGTTCCAAGAGCCTTTCGAAGTTCGTAAATTTCCTCAAGCCCTTCCGTTCTTGAATGATCCATTCTGCGACGCTGCCGTACAGTACAGGTCCCAATCCCCATTGAGACACCCCCAAAGCCTGGGCAGCCTCGCGTAGTGCCAAAGCTATAGAGGAGTCTTCTTTGAGCTCCAGGGCTGCTTTAAATTCTTCTGCTCTAGCTGTTAAAATGGCTACCTTGGGAGGACACGGTTGAACATCCCCATTAAGTTCGGTAGCCATTCCAGTTCCACTCATGCTCACTTCCAGCATAAACTGCGCCACACCGGGATAAATATCTCCCCGTTCGTATTGCACGTCGATTCCACCTAAGTTGACACCAGCCACGGCCACACCTCCACTGCTCTTTAAAGTATCATCTACATCTGATACAACTTGCGTAAAAAGAGCATTCGTGGTCGGTAGGAGACTGGAAAGAGTTGTACTACTTAAACAGGTATCAGATGACATTGCATGTTGTCGTTTGGTCGAAAAAACCAATGATGATGTCGACGAAAAGGCCGAGCTTGGCAACAGCGCATCGTTCTGAGCTAGAGCCACCAGCACAGTGAACAGACTACTCCTTCTTTTGAATGACATTATAATTTTCGAAAATAGATTTTATTAGCTGGTTGATCGATTGCGGCAGCACAGCAGCGCGGCAGGACAGAGGATTATTGATGAGGGATTGGATAAAAATTACTCGCACTATTGTATTTATTGCGAAGCTCGAAGTGCTTGATGCTGTGACGTTTCCTCGTATCTTTTGAGCTTCAATAGGGTGAAGGATCAACGCCGAAAGAGTACGAGCGAACGCTACCGCGTTCTCTCGACTATGCCAGCTCTCTAGGGCTACGTTCGGCTAGGTAGGGTGGTTTGGAGAAACTCGGCAATTTACTAGGGCCGACCTTTTCTCCGTTCCGAG
>Ga0100391_1005844_pt1 | contig 11320 bp, 11 predicted proteins | sample CryGeymeta201515_FD_81541 | JGI IMG/M metagenome (GOLD analysis project Ga0100391, IMG submission 81541) | Groundwater microbial communities from Crystal Geyser aquifers in Utah, USA - Crystal Geyser metaG 2015-15 | ecosystem: Environmental > Aquatic > Deep subsurface > Groundwater | place: USA...
CCCTATCGTCTAGCGGTTTAGGACACCGGCCTTTCACGTCGGCAACACGAGTTCGAATCTCGTTAGGGACGCCACGTTTTATGGAGTACGCGCAGTGATGGTTGACTGCACCGGACTGTAAATCCGGAGCCTCTGGCATCTCCCTGTTCGAATCGGGGGTGCTCCACCAGTTACGCGCTTTGACTGAGAGTAAAGTGCATATGTGTTAGGTTTTGTGTAATGCGCTCGTTTCCTTCACCGACCTTCTAAGTCGGCGACGTAAAAGAGAAGGCTGGACGTCGGGGAGTTCGAGTCTCTGCGAGTGTGCCACACATAACAAAAGTAATGAGCAGCGTTGGTATAGGGGTCGTGCCTCGGGTTTCCAGCCCGAAGACACCAGTTCGAGTCTGGTACTCTGCTCCAATTTTAATAGAGTAATAAGGAAGATGATATGAAAAGACGAATACAAAAGCGAATACGCAGTCAGTTTTTTGATAAAATGAAACGCGTTCGCACTGCCCTATAGCTTAGTGGTTTCAAAGCGCACTCCTCATAAGAGTCGAGAAGGTGAGTTCAATTCTCCCTGGGGCAACCATTTTTAAATAGTTTTTTAATTCAAGTTTTAAACGCAAGGTAGCTCAGCAGGTAGAGCAGTTCCTTCATACGGAATGAGTCGGTAGTTCGAACCTACCTCTTGCGACCATAATAACGGCGTAGCTCAGTTGGTAGAGCATTCCCCTGATAAGGGAAAGGTTCACTGGTTCGATCCCAGTCGTCGTTACCACCTTTTGAAGGCAGGTTTTAGGGGCGTGTTACCTTCTATTACGTTTATGTTATGTTATTAAAACGTAAGCGTCCGGCAAACCCCATATTTTCTTCACTGATATAGCCCAGCACACTATCGACTCTATTAATTATCGGAGTTGAATATGGCAAGGCGCAGTTCTCAGGAGTGGCAAGCAATCATTGAGCAGCAGGAGGCAAGCGGATTGTCTGTTGCTGATTTTTGCCAAAAAATCATGTTAACAATAAATATTTCCATGCCAGAAAACGGTCTTGGCTCAAACGGCAACAGCGTAAACAGGCGACGGCTTTTGTTAAAGTGACTAAGGTTACAACACAAAGTCCGATGATGACCTTAAAAATCGGTGATGCCACCTTATTGCTGCCTGCTCATACGGAGCCAATGTGGTTAGCGCAGTTGCTCAAGGCAGTTGCAGCATGAAGATGTTTGTTGAGCCTGCGGATATTTATCTGCATGCAGATGCCGTGGATTTCCGTAAATCCATCAATGGCTTGGTTGTGGTGGTTGAACAACAGCTTGAACTCTCACCTTTCAGTGATGCGTTGTTTATCTTTTGCAATAAACACAAAAACAAACTGAAGATATTGTATTGGGATAAAACCGGCTTTGCGCTGTGGTATAAACGTTTGGAGAAGCAACGCTTCAAATGGCCTAAAGACAATGAATTGAGCCAACTGATGTTGTCTGAGCAACAACTTAATTGGCTGCTGGATGGTTATGACATCATCGGGCATCAGCCCTTGTTGTATCAAACTGTCAGCTTATAACCACAGATCATAAGCAGCTTTTATCGATCACGAAAAAGTCTAAATAAAGTCAATTAAATCAGTCTGTTATTGATTAAAATAGAGACTATGACTGATACCCAATTATTACAACGTGTTGTCGAGCTTGAGGCCTTATTAGCCGAAAAAGACGCTAAGATTGCTTTTCTGGAAGAGCAATTCCGCCTTGCTCAGCAAAAGCGCTTTGGTGCCAGCAGTGAAGGTCATCCCGGTCAGGGGGAGTTGTTTAATGAAGCCGAGGCTGAACATGCGGTTGAAGTAGAGCAAGAAACCATCGAGTACACGCGCAACAAAGCCAAGCGCCAGCCCTTACCTGAAAACCTGCCTCGTGAAGTGATTGTGCATGATATTGCGGATGCAGATAAAATCTGCGCTTGCTGCAATGGTGAGCTGCACAAGATTGGCGAAGACACGTCTGAGAAGCTCGAATTCATTCCGGCTCAAGTCAAAGTGATTGAGCATGTTCGGCCTAAGTATGCTTGCCGCGCGTGCGAAAAAGACGGTACGAGTAACAACATCAAACAAGCGCCAGTACCCAACTCGGTCATTCCCAAAGGTTACGCAACACCAAGCCTGCTGAGCCAAATTATCACCAGCAAATACCACTACGGTTTACCGCTGTATCGCCAAGAGACCATGTTTAAACAATATGGCATTGAGCTGAGTCGCAAGACCATGGCCGACTGGATAATCAAAACAGCCACACTACTCGAACCACTGTATGAACGATTACACGAGTTAATCTTGCAACAACCCGTCATACAGGCGGATGAGACACCCTTAAAGGTGATTAAAGAAGATAAAACCACCTGTTATATGTGGCTATATTGCTGTGGCACTGACTCACCCAACGCCACTTTACTCAGCGCTGAAGGCGCTGGCATGCCCAATATTGTGCTGTACGACTATCAAAATAGTCGTGCTGGTCGCTGTGCCGCCGAGTTTTTAGGAGATTACACCGGATATTTACAGGTCGATGGTTATGAAGCCTATACCCAAACTCACGCCACCTTAGTCGGTTGTATGGCGCACGCGCGGCGCAAATACGATGAAGCCAAAAAGTCCCAACCTAAAGGCAAGTCAGGGAAAGCCGACGTGGCGATGAACTTTATTCAGAAACTATATCCGAATAGAAGCCCAGATAAAAGGCTCCTCGGCGGATGAAAAACAGCAAATAAGGCAACAACAGGCGCAGCCACTGCTCAATGAGTTCAAAGACTGGCTGGATAAATCCGTTGACAACGTACCGCAGCAAACCACATTAGGTAAGGCCATCGGATATACCCTACGTCAGTGGCCTAAGCTCATTCGCTATATTGTCGATGGCAAGCTCAACATCGACAACAACCGCGCAGAACGAGCCATAAAACCCTTCGTGATTGGTAGGAAAAACTGGCTGTTTAGCAACACCGCTAACGGGGCAAAAGCCAGCGCCACCCTCTACAGCATTATCGAAACCGCCAAGGCCAACGGTATCGTGCCCTTTGACTACCTGATGTATTTATTAGAGCAACTCAGCCAGTCCGACTATAAGATAGATCAACTGCTACCATGGGCATTTGCTAGACGCTAGGTGGGATCCTCGGACGGATACATTAAAACAAAGCGAGACAATAGTTAAAAATACAATGGGTGATTGACTGAAAGGTTAGGTACCAGATTGCAAATCTGTTTTATGTGAGTTCGAATCTCATGTCACCCTCCACCTTTTTTTTATGTTATTTCAATTGATTAAAGTTCACCACCGAGGTGATGAACCCAATCATATTTCCGTCTTATTTTAAGAGTTCGACTAATTCAATCAAATTACGTAAATCTTTCTGTTGTGCTGCGGTAAAGTCATGATCATTGTAATACTGCTGGCCATTAAATCGAATGGTTGCAGATTTCGCATTTGCCACTTTTTTTAGCATACCAAGCGACTTGTCATCCACAAGGGTATTATTCCATTCCCAAATGGTTCCAGCGCTGTTATCTCTTTCGAATTTTAGACTGTCACTTCTGTATTTGTAGTCATCCGCTTTGACAGAGTAATCGCTGACGAACAGCCAATTTTCTGCTTTATAGTAGGTTGTGACAAACGGAATGATGGTGCCATCGTCTTTTATGATTATTCTCAGTGAAAGATAGGATTTTTCGTTATTGAACGGAAAACTACTTATTGTTGTGCGCCCTTCAAAATCATCGTAATCCACGCTCAGCATCGTCATAAGGTCGGCTATTCTGACTCCATTTTTAGGGTGTTGCTTAGCAATATGCTGAATTGCATTGATTTCCTCAATAGACAAGAAATTATCCTTTGTGCTACTGACGTTGAACCGATCTTTGTTTTTAAAGTACTCGCTATATCCTGTCACCAATACAGAAGCCCCTTCTACAATCGGGTAGGGAACGAACTCTTTGCGTTTTTTGTACTCTTCATAAGGCATTCTGGTGTCACCCACATGGGAATACTTAGGAGAACTAACCAAGTACACCATTTCACCGGTTTCAAGTATCACATGGCGAAGTACATAATCTCCCATTCTTACAGGGAACTTAGTTGGTGTGTAATACCCCCTTTTTCCCACGTACTTATCGTAAGCGAGTTGATGTCCACTACATTCATAGGTGCCACTTTTTGGCAGACTAAAGCATATGTCTTTGTAGGCGTACTCTCTCAATATCTCAGGCACTTCATCAAAAACAAATTCTTCGGCTCCCATCGGATCATACACAAACGGAGTCTCTGTCTTGTTCGAATTTGATTTGTTAACTGGAGGCTTTGCTATTTGTGGTGACTGCGTTGAGCCACATGAAGTGAGTAATATTATCAATGGGAGCAGTACAAGGCGTGTCTTTATCATAATCGTTCCTTTTTTTTGATGGAATAAATTTACACCAAAGGTGTGTGATTTAAAAGTATTATCTACTGAAGGTCAATATCCCTTGTTTGCTGAATTTTTTAAAATGATAGTGGATTTCGGCGAGAAGATAATGCTTATTACATATACTTTATTGTTGTAAAAGGTGTCATTTTTAACTGAATGATCAGAAATTAACTCTTAACACTTGTGGTCATAAAAAGCGGTTTTTATATGATGTGGGTTAAATTCTTGTGATTATGTTAATACCGAACGATCAACTTGATCAAAAAATGATCAAATAAGTTATTGATTGCTCAAGGAATAACCAAACGGTCATTATTTAGCAAAATATTTAGAATTGTACTCGACAACCTACTGGCCGTTATGTACTATGACTACATCTCAGGGTGAGATCTCATTGATAGCAAGCGTTGTGTTTGTTATCGCAATAAAAATTTGAGGAATTCGTTTAATATTTTTACTGTCGCGAATAGACTCTACATATTTTTAGTCGTACAACTACACCGTGTCACAGCAAGACGCTGTGGGGAGGCACCATTGAATAAGCTGCTCACACCAGAATCTATATCTGAATTAGAAAGAAACGATGCGCAATTTCGCATGGTTATCGCGCAAAACCTAATTACTATGAGGGGGTTGTTAAAAAGAAAAGATGCTACGTGGGGACAAGCGAAACTTGCTGAGTTTTTCGATGTATCTATATCCACCTACAAACGTTGGGAAGAAAAAGGAATCGATGGCGTAAGTCTTATTTTCCTTGGTAAGTACAATATGTTGTTTTCAATGTGTTGTGAAACAGCGGAAATTGAAGCTCAAGCTGAAAGTGAAGTTGCATCAGAGATGATGTACCTTTTTGAAAAGGCACTGGAGTTTTTGAAAAAACCAACCGCCATGGCGAAGTTAAAAGCAAAAGCCAAAAGCCAAAAGCCAGTAAAATTATCATAATGAATTAAGAGAAACAGGCTTCGGCCTTTTTTTTTGCCTGTGATAAATTAAAAGGAGGACAAATATTTTTAGATAAGGATATCTGACATGGTTACCCCTCCAAAAACCAATGCTATGGCCAAAGTTGCTATGGCGACAATGTGTGTTTCTATTTCGTGTAGTGCACTGGCTGATGCTTTTCCAGAGAAAAAAGGCTGTGAGGTCATTAATCACACTAATTACGAACAGTTTTTAGAGAAACGCAGTGATGTAAAAGTGATGAATCCGTTTAAACCTGAAACCTGTGTGTTGCTTGATTATAATTCAGATTATAAGAACAAGCTCAGCGTAGATGATTTTAATGGTAATAAAGAAATACTGAGTTATTTTGAGTCGTTTCAAGAGCGTTCAAGAACTCGCGTTGAGATGGTCATGGATTATGAGAACAAACAGCTTTATACATTACTGCAATTCAATACGAAAGAAGCCAGCGTGCGCGGTTTTAAAAAGTTGGCGTCTGGAAAGGATATCGCGGTGTTCATGGATGAGTTTCTATTTCTGCATGAGATGACGCATTTTGAGCCGAGTATCACTTTGAATAAAGGATACAGTATGGCCAAGCGCGAAATGATGTCAGATATCACTGCACTGATTATGCTTAAGTCCAAACATGATCTGTCCATGAGTGAGTTTTTCGAACTTACGTCTTCAGTCTTTGAATTAAGAAAAGAAGAGCATAAACTTGTTCTTCGACAAGAACGAAATGATAAACGACGTAAGCAAAGTGGTGATCATTACCATTATGATGAGGACTTGGCTAAAAACATTGAGAAGTTCCTGTCGTTTATCAAAGACAATGGCATTGATATGCGAGTGACATCACTCAATGAGGCGAAGGAAGTTGCAATGCACATGATGCATAACTACCAAGGATCTGAAATGATAGATCTCGCTAAAAAGACGATGACCATTAAAAACGACCCTTATCGTCAAGCCTTCTTTAGTATGCAACCTGGTGAGCAAATGGTTTACTATGAGAATAACAAAGCGCTGATGAGTGGTGAACTACTGGCGATGTTCGAAGATTTTAATACATTGCTTCCAGCTGATCAGGAAAAGCTTGATCATGTTTCTCCCGAGATAATTCAAGATGCAAGTCAGTTCTTTAACCCAGAAATAAAGGATGTGGCTCAGCAGTATCTTGCGACGGTGAATTATGGAAATGATATTCAAATGACAGCGAGTGTATCTATTGATCCTTCAATCAACTTAAACGCAGAAAACAACCAAGAAAAGGTTCAAGTAAATGCTTCTGGTTTGCGCCGTTGACTAATACCCTACGTGCCCGATGCTATTTGGGTACGTAGGTTTATTCTAAGTATATTCCAGCTTGAAAATTATCCATCAATTCCAAAATGCAAGTCATAGAGCGGTCAGCTCCATTTCTTTTTGCCGACTTTATTGCTTCCACTTTTTTTTCTTCAAACTCAGTAAAGTGAATATTTAAAAATTCATCAATACTGTAAAGCTCTCCCGATACCATTGCTAATGCACAGTTGGCGGCAATATTTAGAATTCTAGCATGGATGTTATTTTCTGGTGGCTGTATACACGCCATACTTTCCATTGGTGCAATGAGTGATTCTGGAAGATCCCAGCTTCTAAGCATTTGCAATGAGCAGTCAACATAAGTAAAACCGAGTTGCTTTCTTTGTGCTTCCCAAGGATGGACGCCTTCTAATACGAGCTTTTCACACAGCATAGCAGATTTAGGGGATAACTTAGCGACGGCTAACTCCCCAAGGTTGTGCATTAAGCCGCATATATACAGTCTTTCTTGGTCTTTAACATTCAAGCCTTCCATCTTAGCAAGATCTTGAGCCACGAATGCGGTGCAATAACTGGAACTCCAAAATCGTTTCATATCAAGATGTCTAGAGTGCAGCTCATGAAAGGTCGTGTTAGTAAACTGTGTCATTAACATGCTGTAAATTCTCTCACCACCCAAAACAGTCACGGCACGGGTGAGTGAGTCAACTTTATTTTTAAAGTTATAAATGGCGCTATTCGCCAATTTCATCACAGCAGCTGTAATAGATGGATCAAACACAATAACACGAGCAAGTTCATCAAGACTCGCATCATCGCTATCTAGCATTGAACGCACACGATTACAAACTTCAGGCAAAGCATAACTTTCCAATTCTTGCTCGGCATAATCCTGTATTGAAAGAACGTTAGTAATAATAGTTTTCTTACCCATACTACGTTTGCTCCTTTCCCTTTCAGTTAGACCCATAACGGAAAAATCCTCCTTTACATAATAGGCTAAAAATATGGTATCGCACATTATAACACTAGCCCTCAATGGTAGCAATTAAACATTCAGCTTGCCTTAAAGTCATTACGCTTACTTTCAAATTGGCCAATAGGCTCCAAAGATAGCTAAAAAGCGTGTAAGTCGAAAGGTAAATAATAACTAATGAAAACAGGAAAAAACAGATAGCAAGCTAAAATAGCACCAAAATAAACCAAAATGATTGACAAAATTATCATAATGAAATATAATTTAGCTAAATATTGAGAGGAACACAACCATGAACACAGCAGACATTTTAGACATTAAATACCAAGAAACAAAGGTTCTAAGAGAAACACGTCGAGTGTGGCTTGAGGGTGATGAGCTAAATAGAGCCGATTTCCCCAAAGGCAGCTTTTATACAACTGTTTTTGATATCACGACGCGTGTCTTAAAGATTAAGCGTCTTCCGGACACTGAAGAAAATAGATTAAAAGCACAATCAAGAAAAGGCGGTGTAAAAGTTGTCTCTGGTCGTAAAATGAATGGCTGGATAAAGCCCATTATTGACGTGTGTAATGCTGATGTGACCGCATTATTTAAAGACGTGCTTAAATTTCGCGCTATTATTCGTATGGGTGAAATTGAAGTGTCTATTCATCATGAAGAAATCAATCGTTTAAACCGCGAAGAGTCGTTAAAAAACAATGTTAAACAAGGCTTTGTTACCGAAGGATCATCATTCTCTGGTATTGGCGTAAGTACACATGCCATCGCTGAAGGGATCGGTATGGTCGGTATTGAAAGTCGTATCGAGTATATGATGGACATGGAGCAAAAATACCTTGATGTTGCCCGTGTCAATAACAAGGAAAAATTCGGACGTGCCAAGTTTATCACCGGCAGTATTGAAGAAATTGAACCAAGTTTATTGGAGCCTGTAAATGTCTATTCTTTTTCAATGCCCTGCACGAACCATAGTGCGCAAGGGAAAGCCAAAAAGAACCTGAAAAAAGCTGAGGACTCATCAGAATCAACAGCATTATTTGGCACCATCAATATGATAAGGGCGTTCAATCCCGCTGTGTTGATTTCTGAGAATGTTCCGGCAGCTAAAGGCTCTGCAACGTATCAAATGCTGATAAGTGAGCTAGAACGACTGGGATACAACGTGTTCGAGTCTATTTTGGATAAAGAGCATGGCAAGTGCCTTGAAGCTAGAAAGCGTTATTGGTTTATCGCGGTAAGTAAAGGGATTGGTCAAATTGACTTTAATGAATTCAATGTTCCCGAGCAAATGTACAGCACGGTAGGTGAAGCAATGGAGGATATCCCTGAGGACAACGAACGTTTTAAACCTTTGGATAAATTATTGGTACGTGATGCAAAAAACAAAGAAGCGGGTCGTAAATTCAGCCTCAATCTTGTTAAGCCGGAAGACACTTCAGTATCAACTATTGTGCGTCTTTATCATAAGCATCAAGTGTCTAACCCGCACATTTCATTGGACGATAAGAATTACCGTTTATTCACCAAAGTTGAACATGCAAGAATGAAAGAAATCCCAGAGCATTTTGTAGATGGTATTTCAGACACTCTAGCTCACGAGGGGTGTGGGCAAAGTATCTCTTATAAGCATGGGCTTGGCTGTGGACACTTGGTAGGAAAAGCGATAGTTAAGTTTGCCAATATTGGAAGAAAACTCAGTCTCGTAGATAAACCAGAATCTGGCCAAAACTACAGTTTTAGTTTTATTGATGACGTGGCTTGAATTGATTCAGAAAAACCGTTGCAGCAAAAGGGACAACGGTTTTTCTGTGCTAAAATGTTGCATGTGTATTTCTAAAGGACTAGATAAATGAAGAAAAAATTACTGTTAGCTGTGTTACCTGCGTTACTATTTTCTGCCTTTTCTGCCACCGCTCAAAGTGGTGATGTGGATCTGGAAAAAATCAGAGAAGCGGGGTTGAGGACAGCAATTGTTAAAGCCGTTCCTATTGAGGGTAAGGTAATAGATGACGTTTTTAATGGTCATTTTTTTACCACGTCAATTTCAACGGACAATGGTTTGATTGTTGAAAAAATGCATTTGGCTCTCGTCCATGAGTATGAAGGCGTAATTCGAAGCTATGATATTCCAACAGAATTATCTAATCGCTCATCTGTATTAGGTTTCATTAAATCGGAATTCACCTTAGGCCTTGAAGATAACGATCCGCAGGCTAAAAAGTTATTGCAGGCTTTGCGGTTGGTGTTTCAAATCAACAATATTTTCCCTCACTATGTGAAGCGTAATGGTGCCGATATATGGACGCTGGTAGTCGGCCAAAAAGATGGTGGTAAGTATGAAGGTTTTAGGGTTCGTATTGACGGTGAAATGAAACCCGTTGATATCAAGTATGACCGCGAAATTAGTAAAGAGGATTTAGAATAATGTTTCCAAAAGTAATTGTATTTAGTCGTGAAGGGTGCTCTTTTTGCACAAAAGCAAAAAATCTTCTTGATGATAAAGGTGTTGAAAATGAAATTGTCTCGCTTGAAGATGACTTCAACGGAGACAAGGCGCGTTTTCGCAAAGAAATAGAAGCTAATATGCCAAATGGGGTCGAGTTTTCAACGTTACCTCAAATTTTCATGGGTAAGCGTTATATTGGTGGTTATTCAGATTTAGTGAGAGTGATCGGTGAGTAGTACAGAATCACGAGAAGCTACCTGCGGAAATTGCCCCAATCTAATAGTGGGGGCAATGAACTGTCTTGTTTGTGAACCTGAAGACGCAATCGTGCCTCATGATTTTGATGGTGAGACCTATATCCTTTGGCGCGTACCCGTCTTTTGTCCAAGAGAAGATAGTGAGGTGGTGAAAAGCGAAAAAATGGCGGCCAAAAAGCAATGGGTAAAAAGGAATAAGTCAGATTTTATTAAGTAGAAAGGCGCTATAAGCGCCTTTTTTAATTCTTATTCAAATGAATTTGATAGTTATATTGAGGTAAGTACCGACACCCACGCAGCAATCGCTTTAAGCAATGATGTCATTTCAACCTCGCTTAAGTTGTTTTCATAAATAGGCGATCCAAAGGCGCTTTCATCAAAAAGTTGTATCTTAGGTTTATTGTCTTCTCGGTGAAGCAATATACATGTACCTTGTGCAATTAATATTGAGAATTCGCCTTGATGCTCAATTTGGAACAAGGGCGTACCAGATGTACAAATAATGCTGATCGTTTGACCATCAAAATCAGACGAAATGTCATCTAATTTCAATTCTGTTTTAACCGCTGGGTTATCCACACTAAGTGTTAGCGTTACATCATGGGTCACAGGGTTTCTTTCTACAAACAAATTCATCTCATTCCTTTACTGCGCATGTTGGCGCTCCAAATTCAAATATTTAGGTTAGTATGTTCACAGTAAGTGAACGACCGGAGTTTAACAAAATAAATGAGACCAATACTACTACTAATTATGTTGATCCCGTTTTTTGTCAAAGCCGAAACCGTGATAGCTCTCAATGGGTATTATCATAATGAAAAAGCTGTGCAGTTGTCAACTAAAAACAGAATAATTAATGATATAAGGCTGGCTAATGAAATTTTGCATTTTCACGGTATCAATGGTTATCGTTTTGCACTTGGAGACTGGCAGTCTATTGAGATGAAGG
>Ga0100391_1005870_pt1 | contig 11282 bp, 12 predicted proteins | sample CryGeymeta201515_FD_81541 | JGI IMG/M metagenome (GOLD analysis project Ga0100391, IMG submission 81541) | Groundwater microbial communities from Crystal Geyser aquifers in Utah, USA - Crystal Geyser metaG 2015-15 | ecosystem: Environmental > Aquatic > Deep subsurface > Groundwater | place: USA...
CGCGGCGAGCGACGAGGGCAAGCGCCCGCGAGGCTGGCTCCGGACCAAGGCGAACAGCATCGAGGGCGGGACCAGCGAGGTGATGCTCAACGTCATCGCCAAGCGCATCCTCGAACTGCCCGATGTGTGACCGCATGTCATGCCAGCGAACGCTGGCATCTCCCCACGACCAGATCCCAGCTTTCGCTGGGATAACGGAGTAACCAAATGCCCCTCATTCTCGACGACGACCAGACGATGCTGCGCGACACCGCGCATGAATTCATGACGGGCGAAGGTTCGATTCCCAAGCAGCTGCGCCACTGGCGCGACATGCAATGCAAGGACGGCTTCGGCCACGATCTGTGGCGCCAGTTCGGCGAGATGGGCTTTGCCGGGATGCTCGCCAGCGAGGCCGATGGCGGGCTGGGCATGGGTGCGGTCGAGGCAGGCGTGGTGATGGAGGAAATCGGCCGCAACCTCACGCCGTCGCCCTTCCTGTCGACCGGACTCGTCGGCGTCACTGCGCTCGCCGCCGCCGATGACGACCTGCGCGCCCGCTGGCTGCCCGGCATCGTTGCGGGCGAGACTGTGCTCGGCATCGCGATCGACGAGGGCGCCAGGCACGATCCTGCCAATATCGCGATGACCGCCGAAAAATCGGGCAACGGCTTCCGGCTCGACGGGCGCAAGCGCGCGGTCCTGCAGGGCGGCTCGGCCGATGCGCTGATCGTCGTTGCGCGCACCTCGGGATCGGCGGGCGAGACGCAAGGTCTCACCGTCTTCGCGGTGCCGACCGAAGCCGCGGGCCTCACACGCGATTCCGTCCGGCTGGTCGACAGTGCGATGGCGGCGCATTGCGATTTTTCCGGCGTCGAGGTCGATGGCGGCAGCGTCATCGGCGATGTCGACAACGGCTGGGCGGTGGTGTCGAAAATGCTCGCCGCGGGGCGCGCGGGCGCGGCGGCCGAAGCGGTCGGCGTCGGCGGCGGCGCGATGGACATTACCTTCGAATATCTCAAGGGCCGCAAGCAGTTCGGCAGGCATATCGGCAGCTTCCAGGCGCTCCAGCACCGCGCCGCGCACCTCTATTCCGAAATCGAGATCGCCCGCGCGGCGGTGTTGAAGGCGTGCCAGCTCATCGACGAGGCCGCCGATAACGCCGGACTGATGGTCTCGGTCGCCAAGGCCAAGGCAGGCGATGCGGCGAACCTCGCGGTGCGCGAAGGCGTCCAGATGCACGGCGGCGTCGGCATGACCGACGAATACGACATCGGCCTCTACATGAAGCGCGACCGCGCGCTGGCCGAATATTTCGGCGACACGCGCTACCATGCCAATCGCGTCGCGGAATTGCTGGGTTACTAACCACCTCGTCACCCTGAACTCGTTTCAGGGTCCATTTCTCCTCTGGGTATCTGTGCCAAGACGATAGATGGATGCTCGAACGTAAGTCAGCGAGACTGAAACAGGTTCAGCATGACGAACAGGGAGAGAAAATTTGGACACTGAAAGTTTCGACCTCCTGCTCGACACGCTGCGCCGCTTCGTTGCCGAGCGGCTGCGCCCGCTCGAGGCGCGGGTCGCCGACGAAGACGCGATTCCCGACAGCCTGATCGCCGAGATGCGCGAAATGGGCCTGTTCGGCCTGTCGATTCCGCAGGAATTCGGCGGGCTCGGCCTGTCGATGGTCGAGGAGATCGAGGTCGCCTTCGTCCTCGGCGGGACGACGCCGGCGATGCGATCGGCGTTCGGCACCAATGTCGGCATCGGCAGCCAGGCGATCGTCCAGGACGGCAACGATGCGCAGAAGGCCGAATGGTTGCCCAGAATCGCCAGCGGCGAGATCATCACCAGCTTCGCGCTGACTGAACCCGATGTCGGCTCCGATTCGGGCGCGGTGAAGACGCGCGCGACCAAGGCCAAGAGCGATAACGGCTCCGACGGCTACCGCCTGTCGGGGTCGAAACGCTATATCACCAACGCCGACAAGGCCGACCTGTTCACCGTCATGGCGCGCACCGGCGGCGAGGGGGCGGGCGGCGTCTCGGCCTTTCTCGTGCCGCGCGACAGCGCGGGTCTCGGCGTCGGCGCGCCCGAAGCCAAAATGGGCCAGCAGGGCGCGCATGTCTGCGACGTCAATTTCGACGACGTCTTCGTGCCAGCAGAAAACCGCGTCGGTCCAGAGGGCGAGGGGTTCAAGGTCGCGATGCGCGTGCTCGATCGCGGGCGCTTGCACATCTCGGCGGTCTGCGTCGGTGTCGCCGAACGGCTGATCGCCGACGCGGTCGCCTATGCGACGCAGCGCAAGCAGTTCGACCAGCCGATTTCCGATTTCCAGATGATCCAGGCGATGATCGCCGATTCAAAGGCCGAATGCATGGCCGCCAAGGCGCTGGTGCGCGAAACCGCGCGAAAAAAGGACGCCGGGGAGCGGATCACGCTCGATTGCGCCGCCGCCAAGCTGATCGCCTCCGAAATGGTCGGCCGCGTCGCCGACCGCGCGGTGCAGATATTGGGCGGCGCAGGCTATATCGCCGATTACGGCGTCGAACGCCTCTATCGCGACGTGCGCCTGTTCCGCATCTACGAAGGCACCAGCGAGATCCAGCGGCTGATCATCGCCAGAGAGACGATACGCGAGACGATCAAGGCGGGCGGATAGCCCCCAACACCCAAGCTTGAAGGAACGCACCATGGACATTTCAACGCTCTTCCGCCTCGACGGGAAGGTCGCCCTGGTCACCGGCGGGTCGCGCGGCATCGGCCTGATGATCGCGCGCGGCTATATCGATAGCGGCGCAAGAGTGTATATTTCGAGCCGCAAGGCCGAGGTCTGCGATGCCGTCGCCGAGGAACTCGGTCCCAACTGCATCTCGCTGCCGCACGACATTGCGACCGTCGCCGGCTGCGATGCGCTCGCCGCCGATTTCGCCAAGCGCGAGGACAGGCTCGACATATTGGTCAACAATGCCGGCGCCGCCTGGGCCGCCGAATTCGGGGAATTCCCCGAAAGCGGCTGGGACAAGGTCATGGACCTCAACGTCAAGTCGCCCTTCTTCCTGACGCAGGCGCTGTTCCCCCAGCTCAAGGCGGCGGGTAAAGAGGGCGCGCCGGCCAAGGTGATCAACATCGGCTCGATCGACGGCCAGCGGCTCAACCCGTGGGAAACCTACAGCTATCACGCTTCGAAGGCCGCGATCCTGTGGCTCACAAAACGGATGGCCGCGCGGATGGTCAAGGACCATATCAACGTCACCGCGATCGCGCCGGGCGCCTTTGCCAGCGACATGAACAAGGCGGCGCGTGACCATGGCGATGCGGTCGCGCAGGCGATTCCCGCCAGGCGTATCGGCGAGGCCGAGGACATGGCAGGCGCGGCGATCTACCTCGCCAGCCGCGCGGGCGACTATGTCATCGGCGAAACGCTGACCGTCGACGGCGGTCTCGTCGGGGCCGATGTCAGGACGAGCATCGGCGCCTGATCGCACCGGGGACTCTTGACGCCCGCCACCAGTGTATTATATACATAGCTCACCTATTGAGGAGCCTGCCATGCGTGCCCATATTCTCGCTTCCGCGCTTGCTTTCGCCACGCTCGCGTCGGGTTGCAGCCTGACCAGCGACGATGCCGACGAGGTCGCTGCCAAGGGAACGAAATCCGAAGACTCGACCGACATCGCGATCAACCTCGGCGACGGCGATTCGGGAGTCCGGGTCAAATCCGACGGCAGCGACAACAGCCGCGTCAACCTCAAGCTCCCCGGGATCGACCTCGACGTCAAGGTGCCCAATCTCGACATCAAGGCCGACGACGTCGATATCGGCGGCGTCGCTATGTATCCCGGCACCCGGCTCAAGAGTTTTAACATCGACGCCGGCAAGAACTCGGGCAGCGAAAAGGCGCTCGTCCGCGTCGGCATGACCTTTCCCGCCAGCGCCGCCAGCGTCGCCGACTATTACGAAGGCGCGATGAAGGACAAGGCCGTCACCTACACGCGCAAGGGCGGCAATTTCTCGGGAACCACCGACGACGGCGACCGCTTCACCCTCGCCATCGCCGATGCCGGCAAGACGAGCACCGGCGACCTCACCATCCGCGAGGCGAAATAGGCGGTGAATGCGGCGAGCCGGGTCCGCTAAAGCGGGGCCCTTCGCGCCGGTGCCGCATCCGCCCGAAGGTGGAAGACTACGCCTCGAGCTCGACGTCCCAATAGAGCCAGTCCTGCCAGCTATCGTGCAGATAGTTCGGCGGAAACGCGCGGCCCTGGTCCTGCAATTGCCAGCTGGTCGGGCGGATCGGCTCGAGGTGGAGCGGCATGTGCGCTTCCTTGGGCGTGCGTCCGCCCTTGCGGAAATTGCACGGCGCGCACGCGGTCGTCACGTTCTGCCACGTCGTGCGTCCGCCCTGGCGGCGCGGGACGACGTGATCGAAGGTCAGCTCGCGCCCCGACCCGCAATATTGGCACGCGAACTTGTCGCGCAGGAACACGTTGAAGCGCGTGAAGGCGGGATATTCCGACGGTTTGACATATTGCCTCAGCGCGATGACCGACGGGATCTTCATCGTCCAGCTGGGGCTGTGGACCTCGCGCGCATAGCTTTCGACGACGATGACGCGGTCAAGGAACACCGATTTGATCGCCGTCTGCCACGGCCACAGGCTGAGCGGATAATAGCTCAGCGGCGTGTAATCGGCGTTGAGCACGAGCGCCGGGCACTGGTCGGGGTGCCGATTGAGGTCAGGATGGAACATGGTTCGACGCGTCTCCCCCAAGCCGATGCCTGGGCGACGCTGTCGCGCCGAAGCATGACCGCGTCATTACAAGCGAAGCTGGCAATGACGTCAAGGCGAATATCAACATCTTGCGGTCGCGCCGGCTATGCCCGCCCACGATATGCGATTATGCCCGCATCATGACGCCGCCCGCATCCGCCATCCCGGCCCCCGTGACCCGCTTCGCCCCCAGCCCGTCGGGGCCGCTCCATCTCGGTCATGGCTATGCCGCGATCATGGCGCACGACGCCGCGTACGGCGATGTCGGCGGCGGGGGCGGGCGCATGATCCTGCGCATCGACGACATCGATGCCGCGCGCTCGCGCCGCGAACATGTCGCCTCGATCCTCGCCGATCTCGCCTGGCTCGGGCTCGACTGGGACGGCGATCCCGTCTTCCAGTCGCACCGCCTCGCCCGCTACGACGCCGCGCTCGGCCGGCTCGCCGCTATGGGCCTTGCCTATCGCTGCTTTTGCACCCGCGCCGCGATCGCCGCGGAGATCGCCGCCAGCGCCAGCGCCCCGCACGGTCCCGCCGCCAGCCGCTATCCCGGCACCTGCCGCGGCATCGATCCCGCCGCCGCGGCCGCCCGCGCCGCGACCGAGCCGCATTGCTGGCGGCTCGATGTCGCCGCCGCCGTCGCGCGCACCGGCCCGCTCGCCTGGCACGACGCCGCGCTCGGCACCGTCGCCGCCGCTCCGCTCGCCGGCGGCGACATCGTCCTCGCGCGCAGGGACGCGCCGTCGAGCTATCACCTCGCCAATGTCGTCGACGACGCCGATCTCGGCATCACCCTCGTCGTGCGCGGCGCCGACCTCGTCGATGCGACGCACGTCCAGCGGCTGCTGCAGGCGCTGCTCGACCTGCCGAGCCCGCGCTACGCGCACCACCCGCTCGTCCTCGGCCCCGACGGCAGGCGCCTTGCAAAACGCGACCGCGCCGCCGCCCTCGCCGCGCTGCGAGATGCGGGCGGCGACGGACCCCGCCTCGCCGCCGATTTGCACGCGGGCCGCTTTCCTGCTGGATATTCGCTCGGCAATCCCTAGATAGCAGGCATGAGCATCGTCATCGTCATCGCCATCGTCGTCGCCATGGGCGGCGTCCTCTTCGCCCTCATCCGCGGCCTCGTCACGTTTCTGAAGACGACCGAGGCCGATCTGAAGGGCGGGAACGAACCGGGCGCCGGCACCAGCGAGATGCACGCGATGCAGAACCGGATGATGTTCGCGCGCGTCAAATGGCAGGCGATCGCCGTCCTGTTGCTTGTCGTGCTCAGCCTCTTCGCCGCCGCCAACTGATTTCGCCGGCTCCCGCCCTCGATCGGGCAGGGGCAGGAATGGAGTGATCGCTCCGCCGGACGCCGCGCGCGCAATCGAACCCCCATTGACGCACGCCCCCAACCCGGCGCCTCTCCCGCGCATGGTAAAGCTCAATCGGATCTACACCCGCACCGGCGACGCCGGCACCACCGGCCTCGTCGACGGCTCGCGCGCGTCGAAGGCCGACCCGCTGATCGCCGCGATCGGCGACGTCGACGAAGCGAACAGCGCGATCGGCCTGGCGCTGGCTGCCCTCAATGGCGCCGCGCTCGATGCGGCCGCCGACGCCGCGCTCGCGGCACGGCTCGCGGCGATCCAGAACGACCTGTTCGATCTCGGCGCCGACCTCGCCACGCCCGCGAGCGACGCCGACGGCACCGACTTCGCCCCGTCGGACATGGTCCTGCGCGTCACCGCCGCGCAGGTCGCCCGGCTCGAGCGGGAGATCGACGCGATGAACGAGGGGCTGGCGCCGCTCAAGAGCTTCATCCTCCCCGGCGGCGCCCCGGCGGCGGCCGCGCTGCATTTGGCAAGGGCGATCGCGCGCCGCGCCGAACGCACCGCCGTCGCCGCCGGCGAAGCGCGCGCGCTCAACCCCGCCGCGCTCACCTACCTCAACCGCCTGTCGGATCACCTCTTCGTCATGACGAGGGTGGTTAATGCAGGCGCGGGCGGCGACGTGCTGTGGGTGCCGGGGGGAAGTCGGTAGCCGGCCGACCCGCCGACCGCGTGGCTAGGCGGCTTTGCCATCGCCCTCCTCGGTCGCGGCGACGACGACGCTGCCGGCGCTGAATCCGTGGACGATCGTCGACAGCAATATGGTGAACACCACCGTCGCCCACAGCGCCCCTTCGTCGACAAGCTCAAGCTTTCCGCCGGCATAAGCGAGGTAATAGATCGACCCGATCCCGCGCACGCCGTAAAAGGCGACGACGGCGCGCTGCTTGGTCGACAGCGACGTGCCGATCAGCGCGATCATCCCGCTCGCCGGCCGGATGACGAAGATCAGCGCGCAACCGAGGATCGCGTGGCGCCAGTCGAGATAAGGCAACAGCGCGGGGATCGCGCCGCCCAGCATGACGAGCAATATCGCCGTTACCGCCTGTTCGAGCGCGTCGGAAAAATTGTGCAGCCGGCCGTGATATTCGTGACCCGCCTCCTCGCGGCGCAGCGCCAGCCCCATCACGAACGCCGCGATGAAGCCATAGCCCTCGATCAGCTCGGTCGCCCCATAGGTCAGCAACACGCCCGCCAGCGCGATCACCCCCGATCCGCTGTCGGCCAGCGAATTGCCGCGCGGCAGGCCGAACAGGACCTTGCTTAGGAGCCACCCCGCCGCCGCCCCCGCCGCCGCGCCGACCGCGACCTTGTAGACGAGGTAGAAACCGAACCATTCGCCCAGCCACGCGCCCGCCCCGCCGCTCGCGCCGACGATGAAGATCGCGAGATAGACGAAGGGAAAGGCGAGCCCGTCGTTGAGCCCCGCCTCGGTCGTCAGCGCGAACCGGATCGGATGCTCGCCGCCCTCGAGCGGCGGGCCGACCTGGACGTCGGCCGCCAGCACCGGATCGGTCGGGGCGAGCACCGCGGCGAGCAGCACCGCGCCCGCCAGCGTCAACCCCGCCGCCGCCCCGACCAGTACAACGGCGATGATGCACGCCGGCATCGCGATCGCCAGCAGCCGCACCGTCGGGCTCCACAACCCCTTGCCGCGGACGCGGTCGATGCGGATGCCGGTACCGAACAGGGCAATGATGACCGCGAATTCGGCCGCCGCTTCCCACAATCGGGGCCGGTCGAGCGGGCTGATCGCCTCGGGCACGCCGGGCAGCACCCCGAACACCGCGAGCCCGCCGACGATGAGCAGGCCCGACGCGGCGGGCTCGCGCCCCTTGACGAAGCGCGGCAACCAGTACGCCGCGACGATGACGAGGCCGCAGCCGGCGAGGAGGAGGTGATACGGCGCAAAGCCGAAAAGCGGGCTATCCATCGTAGGAAAACGTTTGGCGGGCGCCATGTTCCCCTGGCTTGGAAATTGCTACCCCCGCCGCCGCCGCGCTGCCTTTGGCCAGGGCGATCGCCCGCCGCGCCGAACGCAGCGCCGTCACGGCAGGAGAGGCACGCCGCCTCAACCCCGCCGCACTCAACTACCTCAACCGCCTCTCCGACCACCTCTTCGTCATGACGAGACTAGTCAACGCGAGCGAAGAGGGCGACTTCCTGTGGGTGCCGGGCAAAGCCGGTAACCTGCAATACCGGAAGTGTCGGAAGTGTGTGTCGCGTATTTTGACTATTGCGCGCGGGTACGTAACCGATAGACTATACTTGGAACGGGAGTGGAAGCACAAGAATAGGCGTCATCATTGGGAGCGGGCGATGATCGTGACAGACAGGCGAGCGCGGTGCAGTTCGCGAATCCTTTTCAAAACTGCGGCGCTGGCGACTGCGATCATCGCGTCGGTGCCGGCATCGGCACAGACCCAGGTATACGTGGGGGCGTGCTGGGCCGAGGTTTTGCCGGGGAACTATTGGGATTTGTCGAACGACGACATGAATCGTGTCGTCAAAGTGGCCGTCTATTCACGCTTCTTCGAGTTTGCGCCCGCGACCCGGCTCGACTTCATGACGACCGACAAGGAATCGTCGGACGCCTACAACGCCTATATCCAGCGCCTGTATCGCGGTCAAAATCCGCTGTTGGGCGGATGCCGGAGCCAATCGCAGGAAAGCTACGACGCGGCGATCGCGAAGGATAAGGCCGAAGGCACGCTCGTTCGGATAGTCAACTGGCTGCCTTCGGGGGGTCTCGCGCGCTCGCCTGCGGTCGTAGAGGCAGCACCGACGATGCCTGCGCTGCGGCCCCCCGCCAGGCCGACGCCGGTGGCGCCCGTGGCGCGCGCGAATCCGCCCCGCGCCCCCGATACGTTTGCGGCCAACTGGCTGATGGCGCGCAAGTTCAATATCACCAAGGATCAGCGCTTCACCTGGTTCGTCAACCGCGATACCACGCGGCGCGACGGCGGCAAGGCGGTCAGCGAGTCGCTTTTCGTCAGCGAAGCGACAGGATATGTCTTCAGGCGCGTTTACGAATTCGACTGCGCCGCGCGCACGCGACGATATGCCGGCACCCGCATATACGATAATGCAGGGCAGCTGACGTCGTCGACCGGGGCCGAGGCGGCGGTGGCGGTGAAGCCCAATTCGGGCGACAGCGCGACGTTCAATTACGCCTGCTTCGGCGAAAATGCAGGCTTCTGGACCACAGTGTATCGCGATCCCCGCACCGAGGCGGCAACCCAGTTCCGCAAGAATCCCCGGTGAGCCGGTGCCGGCGTCCGGGACGCGGAGGCTTTCCACCGGGCAGCGGATAACGACCCCGGCTCCCGCCGCGCGGACCGTTGATCGAACTTCGAGGAGCACGATGATGTCCTTTCTTGTCGCCGCAATGCTCATAGCCTGCAACCCGCCGGCCTATGCCGAGGGCAGGGCCGAAGGGCTGGAAAGACCGGTTACCCAGGTGGCCGACCTGCCCGGCGTGAACGCGCGAGATGCCGTGTTCGATCGCGCCGGCATTCTCCCCCATTTGCAGGGCCGCGACGATCTGGAGCGGGATATCCTGTACTTTCACGCGTCGAGGGAGCCGGTCGATCGGCTCATCGCCAGATACGACTGGCTCGACAGACCGATGGCCGAAGCGCTGAAACGGGAGGTCGCGCTCGAGCAGCGACGACCCCCCGAAGCCGGCACGGACGGCGGGCGGGGCATCGCCCCCCCGCAAAGCGGGGAAGTCGACTGTCGGGATGCGATCGGACGACGGCCGGCCCCAGGCACGAGCATCGAGGATCTCTTGCCGGGCTCATGGGCCCGGGATTGCGCGTCAGACGACGCGATCGCCTATCTTCCCAACCGCACGCTGGAGGGCGGCCGCCGCGCCGGTCGCTGGCGGATCGACGGTGATGTCCTGACGGAAATCTATGTGATCCGCGCCGATCCGGCGGATTCCACCGATACCGACATGTCATTCACGCGCCGCAGCCGCGTCGTGATCCGCGACGACGATACGCTGTCGATCCACGGCCTGTCGCTTTCCGGCGGCGACGTGCCGGCCGATATCGTCCTGCAAAGGTGTGATTAGCGTCGGGCTCGACCAACGCTTCAGCACTCACCTCCCATACGACGTGACGATCGTGGGGGTGAAGCGCGAAGGGGAGAATTTCATTCGCGCGGTGCCCGACACGCTCATTTTCCCCAATGACCAGCTGGTCGTGTCGGGGCGGATCAGGGACATCGAACGGTTCTCGTGTATATCCTAGTCATGCCATCCGCGCGAATGGTCAAGCCGCTGACCGGGCGGCATTTCCGACAAAATTCGCCCGCCCCCCTAACGCGCGCGAAACAAATCGCGTACGCTTTCGTTGGAAACGCGAAACGACGAGGGGGAGGCCATGGCCACCAAGCCTGCCAGTACCGATGCCGCCGCGCCGTCCGATCCGGTCGCGCTCGCCGCCTTCTTTCTTGGCGTGCGCGACCTCACGCGCGCGCTCGCCGCGCCGCTGTCCGACGCCGACGCCACCGCGCAATCGATGCCCGACGCCTCGCCCGCCAAATGGCATCTCGCGCACACGACGTGGTTCTTCGAAACCTTCCTGCTGCGCGACCACGTCCCCGGCTATCGCCTCTTCAACGATCGCTATCCCTATCTGTTCAACAGCTATTACGAGGCCGAGGGAGAGCGCCACGACCGCGCCGCGCGCGGCCTGCTGACGCGCCCCGCGCTCGCCAAGGTGCTGGCCTGGCGCGACCATGTCGATGCCGCGATGGTGGACGCGATGCCGCGCCTGGCCGATGCCGCGGGCGATCTCGTCACGCTCGGCCTCCATCACGAGCAGCAGCACCAGGAGCTGCTCCTCACCGATATCCTCCACCTGTTCTCGCGCAATCCGCTCGGGCCGGCGATCTTCGACGCGGCTCCTGCGCCTCCTGCGCACGAGGTCGTGCCGATCCACTGGGTCGAGGGCCCGGTGGGCCGCGTCGCAATCGGCCTTGATGCCGCCGCGGGTCGGGGCGAGGGCGCGAAGGGCGGTTTCGCCTTCGATTGCGAAGGACCGCGCCACGACGTGCTGCTCACCCCGCACGCGCTCGCCGACCGGCTCGTCACCAACGGCGAATATTGCGATTTCATTGCCGACGGCGGCTATGCCGATCCC
>Ga0100391_1005874_pt1 | contig 11276 bp, 12 predicted proteins | sample CryGeymeta201515_FD_81541 | JGI IMG/M metagenome (GOLD analysis project Ga0100391, IMG submission 81541) | Groundwater microbial communities from Crystal Geyser aquifers in Utah, USA - Crystal Geyser metaG 2015-15 | ecosystem: Environmental > Aquatic > Deep subsurface > Groundwater | place: USA...
TAGGCAGACGGCGCGGTCAGATACCACAGCGCTGCTTTCTGGATATCCGATGTAAAGCTGCGGCGCGCCACCTCATTGTCCTGCAATTCGGCCTGGAACAGTGCCGCATCACGGCTCAGCCCGATCACCAGCGTCAAAAGAAACCTCGCTGCCGGGGGTGCAAAATGCGGTGGCTTGATTTTTAGCACCATGAGCGTCTTTGACAAATCCTCGGCCAGCGCCTTCGGTGGCTGCGCCAGATCTACAGGCCTTCCGGCAAGGCGCGAGAGCAATGTGCGGTTCTCCAGCCCATGGGCCACACAATCCTCGGTCAATTGTCCGATCCAGCGATGCACATCGCGGTGACGCCTGGCCTCCTGGTTTGCCGCCATCATCTTGTTGGTCAGCGTTTCGAGCCGGTCAGCATAGAGGGCATCGAGCGCTGCCGCCTTGTCAGCGAAGCGGCCATAGAAAGCCCCGACAGAAGATTTCGCCTTGCGCGCAATATCCGCCACGGTCAGCGCATCAATCGAGTTATCCTGAACTGATTTTTCCAGTATTTTCAGGATTCTTGCTCGTGTGGCGCGGCTTCGCGCCTGCATTGCAGGACGAACGCCTGACTCTGACCGCGGCTCTGTTTCACCATCAATTTTCCAGTCAGCCACGCCCTTAACTTTCCATTAAGAATATCGAATCAGTGATTTAGAGGCTAGTTTGAAACAGAATTGAATTCTAGTTCTTTTAGAGGGGGGACACGCAGGGGGCGAAAAATGAGCGCTCTTGGCATGGTATGGAAACCGGATTGGCGAGACGCTTACCGTTCATCACAACGCGGGAAACGCTCCGTCCTGGCAGCTGCGGCAACACCATCTGGCAGGGCTTTCCCGGGCCCGGCCTTGGCCAGAACAATAATCACTTCATACTTCCTGCGATACACTGGCCGGCCATAATGGATCTGTTGTGATCTGAGGTGAAATCATATGACGTTGAAAATTGCGATTATTGGGGTTGGCGGCCGATTGGGCAGCACAATCGCGCGCGAAATCATTCTCGATGAGCGCTTCGAACTGACGGGTGGCGTGATACGCGCAGACTCCGATCATGCCGATCGTGATCTGGGGGAAATTGCCGGAACTGGCTGGATCGGGAAACAGACCGTTATCCGCCTCGAAGACGCTTTGGAAGATGCCGACGCTGTTATTGATGCCTCCACACCGCAGGCCAGCGCTGCCATTGCCAGCCGGCTCGCGGATCTGGGTGGTCCCGCGCTTTTGTGCGGTGTCACCGGACTCAACCTGGCCCAGACGGATGCCCTCCGCACTGCCAGTGAAAAACTGCCGGTGCTGGCAGCGCGCAATTTCTCCATCGGGATTGCGCTCGTTGAAATGCTGGTCTCAACCGCTGCGGCAGGTCTTCCCGTGGAAAAATGGGATGTAGAAATCTGCGAAACGCATCACCGCAACAAGGTGGATGCGCCATCTGGCACAGCGCTGGTTCTGGGTGAATCGATCGCAAAGACCCGTGGACAGGTACTCGACATGGTCGCAGAGCGCGGCCGTGGCGGAGCCGAGCAGGGCCGCCGGCCGGGCGCAATCGGATTGGCCTCCTTGCGGGGGGGGGCGATTGTCGGCGAGCACGCCGTGCGCTTCCTGTCGGACAATGAGGAAATCAGCATCATCCACAGAGCCCTCGACCGCCGGGTCTTTGCGCTTGGCGCACTGACTGCCGCCCAGTGGCTGATCGGCCAGGAGGCAGGGCTCTATTCCATGCGGGACGTGATCAGTGGCAATTGACCCCGGCTTGCCAGACAAGGCATAAGAAGGGCGTAACAGTCAGGAATTGACATGAGCCGCGCCCGCCGCCTTGTAGACATTGTCCGTACCCTTAAATCCGCCGCCCCAGGCGCGCTGACGGCGCATCAGATTGCTGAAAAATTCAGCGTCTCCGAGCGCACGATTTATCGTGATATGGCAAAACTGATCGATTCCGGTGTGCCGATTGAGGGGGAAGCCGGCCTCGGTTACTGGCTGGCACCGGATGACGGGCCGCCGCCGATTTCTTTGACCTGGCGGCAGGCACAGATTCTCTGGCGCGGCGCCCGCCTGATCGCCCTGACCGCCGAGGAAGAATTTGCCCTTGATGCCGTCAAGGCACAGGCGCAATTGACAAAAATACTGGGGGGGCAACGAGTGGACCGGCTGGAAAGCCACCCCATACTGTCATTAACTGACAAGTTGCGCCCGGCGTCCGCCGTATTGGCCGCTTTCAACCGCGCACTGGAACGTGGCACCGGCATACGGATCACCTATGTTGACCTCCATGAAGCAGACCGGGTCATTGAGGGAAGGCCTGTCGGCATCACACCGGTCGGGGAGATGCGGATTCTAACCCTGTCAACTCCTGTCGGCCTTGTGCATTTGCGCGCCGAGCGCGTCAGAAAGCTGACACTGCGCGCCTGATCACCAGCTGCCGGTATTTTCCATAGACGCCCAGGGTTCCTGCGTGTCCCGGGCCGCGCCCGCCTGAAGCAATTCCACCGAAATTCCGTCCGGGGATTTGACAAAGGCCATGCGCCCGTCCCGTGGCGGCCGATGAATGGTATAGCCAAGCCCTGCCATGCGGGAACAGACCGCGTAAATGTCCTGCACCCGGTAGGCGAGATGGCCGAAATTGCGGCCGCCGGCATATTCTTCCGGGTCCCAGTTATGGGTCAGTTCGAGGGTCGGCAGTCCGGCGGGAATCGGGCTTTCCTCACCGGAATAGCCGCCGCGCCTCATGTCATCAGGACTGGCCAGGAAGATCAGCGTGAACCGGCCCGCCTCGCTGTCCACCCGGCGGATTTCCTTCAGGCCCAGCCCGTCGCAGAAAAACTGCAGCGTCTCATCGACATCGCTGACCCGGATCATGGTGTGAAGATATTCCATTATTGTCCCTCATTTTTGGGTGCGCCATCCGCAATAATGCTGGCCCGGCGGGCCCATTTCGGACGCGTCCGTTTGATCTCGACCTGGTCCAGAGGCTCACCGCGCGCGCGCATCAATGCAGCATTGAAGCCTTCCGGCGCGCGTTGATGGTGAAACCGCGCCGCCACAAATCCGCACAGCGCCCAGGCCCCGACAAGTCCAAAGAACATGTAGAACATCCATGGATAATAGCCCGGTGCAAAAACATCGCTGGCGCTGACAAAACCCGTGATCCAGTTCCAGAAGCCCAATAGCCCCATGACCGCAGGCGCCGTAATCAGAATGGCCGCAATCAGCGCTATGGCCGCATAGACCGTCCAGCGCGGCGCATAACCGTCAACATAAATCCGGACAAAACCGGCTTCATCGACCCCTTCAATCGTGTGCGCCCGGTCGATCAGGCGGCCGGCATATTCTTCCCGCGCATCACGGCGCAGGCTGGCCGTGGCCACGAACCAGCGGACCAAAAGCCCCGTGGCAGCCAGCAGGGCAAGAATGGCAGCGATCAGAAACGGATCCGTCATGTGTCAAATCTAGGCGCTTGCAGCCTCATAGGCCAGCATGGCGCGCTTGCGATTCACACCCCAGTGATATCCGGTCAGCCGGCCATCCGACGCCAGAACGCGGTGGCAGGGGATAAGCCAGCTCACCGGATTGGCCCCGACAGCCGCGCCCACGGCGCGTGAGGCCTTGGGTGTGCAAACCTCGCTGGCAATATCACGATACGTTGCGGTCTGCCCGGATGGAATACCCAGCAAGGCGCGCCAGACCTGTCGCTGCCAGGGCGTACCATAGAGCGCCAGCGGCACCGGGCCGCCCGATCCGCTGAATATCCGCTTTGCCCAGCGCAAGGCTTCAGCGTCATCGCGTGTGTAGTCTGCAGCCGGATACCGGCGGTGCAGATCCTCGAATGCGGTGTCCGGATCGGGATTCGCGAACGCCAGTGCCGAAAGGCCTCGAGGTGAAATCAGGAAGACGCCCGGCCCGAAGGGTGTGGGGGCCATGCCCCGGATAAAGCAGAGACCATCACCCCGCGCCCGCGCCTGACCGGGCGTCACCGCTTCATGGGCTATAAAAAGATCATGCAGACGGCCCGGTCCGGACAGGCCGGCTTCATAACTGGCATCGAGAATATTGGCCCCGTCTTCAAAGGCCTCACGTGCTGCCGAGTGTGCCAAGGTCCCGACATATTTTTTCGGGCTGACGCCGACCCAGCGCGAAAATACCCTCTGAAAATAATGCGGAGATAATCCCGCAGCCCTTGCCGCAGCTTCAAGGTCGGGATGGTCGCGCCAGTGATCCCCAAGAAATTCCAGCGCTTCACTGATGCGCTCAAAATCGCGCTCGGCGGCGTAAAGATCATAGGAGAGGGGTTCGGCTATATCCGTCATGAGACGAGAATGGCGTCAGCCGCGATCACACGCCACCCGTTTCTTGCGCCATGGGCTGGCGGGCCCGGATCAGCGCCCGTTCGATCGCGTCCCCCAGTTCAGGCCGTTCAGGCGGGCTGAGAAAACTGCCGACGACAAGCCGCTTGCCGGAGGCTGAGAGCTCGACAGCCGCATCATGCTTGCCAGCATGGTGAAGGGTGACGCGCGTCCAGGCCGTCGGCAAGACATAATGGCGCGTGGCGCCATTGGGGTGCTGGCGGTGAACCAGGATGCGGTCGCGCGCTATCCGGATGATTTCCCGCCGGCGTCCATCGCGATAGCTGATCTTGAAGGCCAGCCAGACCAGAAAGACATCCAAACCGAAAAAGAAGGGTATGGGCCAAGCCCCCATCCGCAGATAGGCGAGTCCGGCGGTAAAGCTCATAACCGTCAGAACAGCCATCAAAGCGATAAAGCCCGGATTGGGCAGGGACCGGTTGGGAGCCAGCACGGCATCCATGAAGAGAGGGCCGTCCGGGGCATCCGGCAGGCGCGCTTCGGCAGGGCAGAATTCAATGAGGCCACGCATGTCTGTATATATATAGAGGGGTCTTTCAGAATGTCGCGTGACGAATTGGCTCACATGCATTAGGCGCCACACATGATCGATCCCGCCCTCCTCCTTGGCTTCATGATTACAGCGCTCATCATCGAGCTCACGCCGGGCCCGAACATGGCCTGGCTGGTCATGCTCAGCCTCGGCGAGGGACGCCGGGCGGGTTATATGGCCAGCGGCGGCATCGCACTGGGTCTCCTGTTGATCTCCAGTCTCGCCGCAATGGGACTGGCCGCGCTGATTTCCGCCTCGCCCCTGCTGTACGAAGGGTTGCGATGGGCCGGCGCGCTTTTCCTGTTTTATCTCGCGTTGGAAGGCTGGCTGTCAGCAGGAAATGCAGCACCGGCGCTGGAGAAAGAACGCGCCGGCCAGCATGCCCTCCGGGGCTTCGTGATCAATGTGCTGAATCCGAAAGCCGCGTTTTTTTATGTAACTGTCCTGCCACAATTCATCGCACCGGGACACAATGAGCGGGCACAGGCCCTGATCCTCGCCTTTACATCTGTTGCGATTGCAACCGCCATCCATTTGGTCCTTGTGACACTGGCGGCCAGACTGCGGGGATTCATCGAGAATGAGCGGCAAAACCGCCGGGTGCGGCGGATACTCGCCGTGGGGCTGGCCGCGGTCGCTGTCTGGCTATTGCTCTCGACCGCACGATAGGGCTTGGCGCGGCTGGGCGGGCGGGCTATCGAACTGTCATGCCACGCAAGAAAAAACCTGCCCCCTTTACCACCGAAGAAGCGACGGATTTGTTCGCCCGCCTGGCTGAGGTGCGGCCAGACCCCAAAACCGAGCTGGATTACACCAACCCCTTTACCCTGGTCGTGGCGGTCGCCCTGTCGGCACAGGCCACCGATGTCGGGGTCAACAAGGCGACCAGACAACTCTTTGCCCTTGCCGATACGCCGGAAAAAATGGTGGCACTCGGCGAGGACGGAATCCGGGAGCATATCAAGACCATCGGTCTCTTCCGCAACAAGGCCAGAAATGTCCATGCGCTCTCGAAAATGATCCTGGAGGCGTTTGGCGGTGAAGTGCCCCGGACCCGAGAAGCGCTGGAAAGACTGCCCGGCGTCGGCCGCAAGACCGCCAATGTGGTGATGAATGAGGCGTTTGGCGAACCAGCCATTGCCGTCGATACGCATATTTTCCGGGTCTCGAACCGGACCGGACTCGCACCGGGAAAAACCCCGCTGGACGTAGAGCTCAAACTGGAGAAAATCATCCCTTCGCAATATCTGAAGGGGGCACATCACTGGCTGATCCTGCACGGGCGCTATACCTGCAAGGCACGCAAACCCGATTGCGGCAATTGCGCCATCGCCGATCTCTGCCGGTATGAGGAGAAGACGCCCGCCTAACCCGGCCGGACGATGTCCTCATAACCGAAAGCGTCCCGCAACCCGTCGCGCAGATCGCGCATGGCCGCATTATTGCAGCCCTGGAACCACTCGACCGTGTGCGATCCCCGGCGGTTCGTCCATGTCACGGTCAGGCTCGGCATGTCCGAGAGTGGCGGGCCGGGACAGACGGACGGATTATTGTAGGTGATGTCAGATGGCAGCTGGAAAAAGTCAGCGGCTTCCAGCAAGTCCACCATCCGCGCATAACTGCCGGCATCAAGACCGCCTTCGGACAGACCATTGATCCGCGTGAAGCGCACACCGTTAAGCAGATAGCGGTCATCCGGCGTCAGGGTCACATCATAGATCGGGCACTGGCCAAAGCACGGACCTTCAGACACCTCGATCGATCCGGGGGCGTTTGAAGGGGTTGCACAGGCCGCCAGAGCAAAAAGGGTGATGGTCATCAAGAAGGCGCGCATCGTCGAATCTCCGGGTCAATTGTCTCACCATGCCGCACAATGGCGGCAAAGTCATGACATTCTCGCCGGTTTTGCTAACAGCCGGTCAAGCGCAGCCGCAAAATGCGCCCCCATATATGGGCCCTGCTCGGGATAGAAATAGGGCTCGATCAGCTCCAGCTCCATCACGTTCCAGCCATCATCCGCTCCGCGCATGAGATCGACACGGGCATAGAGAAGCGGGCCGGAAACCGCTTCCAGCGCGGCATGCGCCATGGCCAGCGCATCGGCGGGCGGGTCGGCTTTTGCCTCCGTCGCGCCATATATGGATTGCGTGCGATAATCCCCGGCCCTGGGTTTTTTCACCAGCCCGTGGGAGAAAACCCGGTCAAAAAACAACAGGGTCAGCTCGCCTTCCCGCTCGGCGGCTTTCAGAAAGGGCTGGATCAGACAGGCCTCCGGCGGCAATTCCGCGGCAGACGGTAGCGGTGCACCCTTTTTCAGCCGCGCCTGCCGCCAGGCACTGGCGCCGATACGCGGCTTGATGACGATGTCATCCACGTCCAGCGCGGTAAATGCGTCGCGCAGTGTTGCCGCATCGGCCGTCTCTGCCCAGACAGTCGGAATGGTGGGGATGCCCTGATCGCTCAAATCCCTCAGATAGGATTTGTCCGCATTCCAGCGGATAGTCGCCAGCGGATTGAGCAGCAGCGTCTGTTTGCTGATACGGTCCATTGTTTCCAGAAACAGGGCCGGTTTCTGCATATAGTCCCAGCACGTGCCGACAATGACAGCATCATGGGCGGAGGCATCAAACGCCGGATCATCCCAGACTGCTTCTTCCAGTGTGATTAGCCGATGCTTGCAAGCGGATTTGAGCGCTGAAAATTCCAGCGCGTGCTCCCACGCATCCGCGCGGGCATCGGCATGGCCTTCCAGCAGACAGGTGGCGGTCAGAAAAGCAGTGCGTCTCATGTTCCAGCGGTTAGCGCGCACAAGGACAGCCCGCAAGCTTGCCGCGCGCTTGGGCCCGCGCTATGGCCCGCGCTATGACCCGTTCTGAAAAGGCCCTTACAGAGTTAAGGCACAGGAGCAGCAAATGAGCCAGACCGTTTACGATGTTATCGGCGTTGGAAATGCCATTGTGGATGTCATCGCTTCCTGTGACGACGCTTTTCTGAAAGCACAGAAGATCGAGAAAGGGGCCATGACCCTGATCGATGAGACCCGTGCCAGCGAACTGTATGGCGCCATGGCGCCCGGCAAGGAAGTCTCGGGCGGGTCTGCAGCGAACACACTCGCCGGTATCGCGTCTTTCGGAGCCCGCGGCGCCTATATCGGCAAGGTGGCCGGTGACGAGCTCGGCGGGATTTTCCGCCATGATCTCAATGCCGCCGGAGTCGATTATACCACAGCGCCTTTGACGGACGGCCCGCTGACCGCGCGCTGCCTGATCAATGTGACTCCGGATGCCCAGCGCTCCATGTCGACCTTTCTGGGAGCCTCCGTCTTTTTTTCGGGCGACGATATTGATGCAGACAAGATCGCTTCGGCCCGAATTACCTATCTGGAAGGCTATCTCTTCGACCGCGATGAGGCCAAGGAGGCCTTTGTAAAGGCTGCAGAAATCGCCAAGGCCGCGAACCGTCTCACTTCGCTGACCCTGTCAGACAGTTTCTGCGTGGACCGCCACCGCGCCGCTTTCCGCCAGCTCGTCCGCAACCATATCGATATATTGTTCGCCAACGAGGCCGAATTGGTTTCGCTCTATGAAGCCGACGGTTTCGACGAGGCGCTGGACGCGGTAAAAGCCGAGACCCGCATTGCCGCCATCACCCGGTCCGAGAAAGGCGCGGTTTTGATCGACAGGGGAGAGACCCTCTCCATTCCAGCCGAGCCCGTCAGCAAGGTCATCGACACGACAGGGGCTGGCGATCTTTTTGCCGCCGGCATGCTCACGGGCCTGGCGAGGGGCCATGATCTGGAAACCTCCGGCCGTCTCGGTGCGATCGCTGCAGCCGAGATCATTTCCCATATTGGCGCGCGTCCGAATGTCAGCCTGAAACTGCTGGCGGAGACGTATGGCATAGAGATAGGTGACTGATCCCAGGTCTTTCGCAGGTATTAACCGCGGTGTTCAAATGCAGGCCGGGTCTGTTAACGAAACCTGATTGTCATTTTAACCGTGTTTCAAACCCTTTCTGCCATCTTGCCCCCGAACGAGAAAAACAATCTCCGGGTGGTAGGGCATGTTTCGAGTTGGTTTGAAAGACACATTCGCGTCTGAGAGCTGCATGTCTGCACCGGTCCGGACCAGCTGACCAAGGGCGCTCCATGGCACCGCTTCACAGCCTGATCTCACGCTTCATGCGGTCGCTCGTCATGAAGTTCACCCTCATGACGGCCCTGCTCATGGTTGCGACCGCCACCTTCCTCATGGTGATCGAGAACCGCAATGTACGGCAGGAAAATCAGGCCGTGCTGATCGAGCGTGCCAGCATGAAAGCCCAGATCCTCGCGCTTAATGTATCGGATGATGTCATTGCCGAAGACCGTACGCGACTTCAGAGTCGCGTCTCCAGCCTTGTAGAACGGGCAGATGTAACCGAGGCTTTCATTGCTGATGCGCGACGGAGAACGCTTGTTCACAGTGATCCGTCCTTGGCCATTCATGCGGGCCTTGCCACAGACCCTCTGGTTGTCATGGCGTTGGGTTCAGGCGAGACCCGCTCTGAAATTCGTGGCAATTCCGTGCACATCGCAGCTCCCATCTATAGTGCCGCCAACCGGCTTGTGGGGGTCGTCTATACTCAGTCGTCAACGGATGAATTGCATGCAGCGGCCCGCGCTGCCCTGCAGCGTCATGCGCTCATCGCGGCGGTTGCCCTTTTGATCTTTCTTCCAATTGCAGGCGGGCTGGTTTTTTGGGCCTTGCGGCCGATTGCACGCCTCACGGAGGCGGCCCGCACCGCGTCTTCCAAATCACTTGACGTCCGCATCAATGTCAAAACCGGCGATGAGCTCGAAGTGCTGGCGAACGCCTTCAATCGGATGCTGTCGCGGATCGACTCCAATTTGAAGCGTATCCACCGCCTCGCCTATGTCGACATGGTCACCGAGCTGCCGAACCGTGAGCGCTTTCGCAAGGAGGTTGAACGTGTGGCCCGCAAGGCCGTCGAGGACGAAACCAGCGGCGCTGTGCTTTTTCTGGATCTTGACCGCTTCAAGCGGGTCAATGACTCGCTGGGGATTGGTGAGGGTGACCGCTTGCTGGAAATGGTGGCGCGCCGCTTGCGCGAAGCCGCGCGGGGTCACGATCTGGCGCGGGGCAGTAAGGGTGAGCCGTCAATGGTCGCCCGCCTTGGCGGTGACGAATTCACCGTGCTGGTGCCTTGTACCGAAACCTCGGCAGATGTCGCCCGCTATGCCCAGCAGATCATTTCCGCCATCCGCCGGCCCTTCGATGTGTCTGGTCATCAGGTTTTCCTGGGTGTCAGCATCGGGATTGCCGTCTTCCCGCAGGATGGGTCCGAGCCGGAAAGCCTGCTGCGCCATGCCGACCTGGCCATGGCGCACGCCAAGGAAACCGGCGGCAATGACGCGCATTTCTTCGAGCCGTGCATGAATCAGACCGCCTTCGAGCGGCTGGTCCTGGAAAACGAGCTCCGCGACGCAGTGAAGCAAGATCAATTGGTCGTCTACTATCAACCCAAAGTCCGCATGAGTGATGGCATTATCGAGGGCTCCGAGGCGCTGGTGCGCTGGAACCATCCAACCTCGGGCCTTCTGGCTCCCGGCCACTTCATTGAAGCGGCAGAGGAATCAGGTCTGATTGGTGAAATCGGTGACTGGGTGATGCGCAATGCCTGCAGCCAGGCCGCCGAATGGGCCAGTCGGGGCTTGAGCCTGCCAGTGGCCGTCAATGTCTCGGCCATGCAGTTCGAGCGGTCCGGCTTTGCCGACACGGTCATGGAAATTCTTGAACAGACCGGCCTGCCGCCTGAATTGCTGGAAATCGAGCTGACCGAATCCATCGCCATGCGCGATCCCCAGCGCGTCATTGACCAGGTCCAGCCCCTGCGCGACCGGGGCGTGAAATTTGCCATTGACGATTTCGGTACCGGGCACTCTTCCCTGTCCTATCTGACGCGCATGCCGTTTGATGTCTTCAAGATCGACCAGAGCTTTGTCCGCTCCATGTCACAGGATCCGCACTCACGCGCGGTGGTCGAAACCATTCTCGCACTTGCCAAGGCGCTGAAGCTGAAAACCGTGGCGGAAGGCGTTGAAACCACCGAACAGCTCACCGCGCTGCGCGAGGAAGGGGCCACGCTGGCGCAGGGCTATCTCTTCTCCAAGCCCGTTCCGGCTGTCGATTTCGAAGCCTATGCCCGCAACAGCCTGGCTGACGATGTAAGGGCCGCAAGCGCCTGATCAGCAGGCCTTGACGGCGGGCGGCCGGACACCGACCTTGCCTCCGACACATGCGGAGGCTTTCATGACACAAACGGACTCCCTGTCGGGCTGTCCCGGCACCACCA
>Ga0100391_1005876_pt1 | contig 11273 bp, 12 predicted proteins | sample CryGeymeta201515_FD_81541 | JGI IMG/M metagenome (GOLD analysis project Ga0100391, IMG submission 81541) | Groundwater microbial communities from Crystal Geyser aquifers in Utah, USA - Crystal Geyser metaG 2015-15 | ecosystem: Environmental > Aquatic > Deep subsurface > Groundwater | place: USA...
ATTTAAATCATTAGATCACTTATAAATCGAAAAATACTTTTCAAACGCCTGTACAAAATGATAGGGGTTTGCTAATAACAGTTTACCTATCTCAGAACGACTAAACCATTTCAGTTCAGCAACTTCTTCCTTATTCAACTCGAGTGTTTTGATCTCCAAATCTAGCTGACTAGAAAATAGTTGGCAGTAAAAATTGTTATATCCAGTTACTAGTAACTTCTTCCCTTCAATGGTTACAAATCCCTCAATTCCAATCTCATTCTTAGTGGCTTGCTTAATAGCTTCAAGATAAGTCTGCCCCTTTTCAAGCACAGCGGCCACGCTCGGCCCCCACCGATTTGGATCTCTGCGCTTATTAGTTGGTCGCTTGGCCAGCAAAACCTCTCCCTTGTTGTTGGTGATCCACAATGCAGACACTCGCACAATATCGTTCTCATCAAAAGCATCAAGTTTTTTATATCCAATCTCATTGTCAGTTTGATCAACTAAAGTGGCATACCGTTCATGCTTAATCAATAGGATTTTGTCCAATTCACTTGACACTTTCTCAAATATTTTAATATGACCATTAATATTAGGGTGAAGTCCGTCGTCAAAGTCAGCGTCAGTTAGCAACTCATTTATGTCAACAAACATCAGTCCATTCTTTCTTGCAACCTCTTCTAATTTAGCATCATAAATTTTTGTGCGTTCTTTCGTGTATGACTTGCCCGTCGTGCTTTGAATAAGCGGAGTTGTCAGGAGATCGCTCCCTTTTACGAGCCCAAGTACCACAATTTTATCGGTGAATTTTCGTGCTTTCTCGATCAACAACTCCATATTTACCTCAAAATCTTGAAGCGGTGTTTCAGGATAATCTTCAGTACCGCGAAACAATGAATCGTTTATTCCAATGTTAAAGATAATCAATCCTGGTTTCCGAGCCGACATCTCCACATCAAATCTCTGTAGCAAATTCTTGGTTGTATCACCATCTACTCCCAAGTCATACAAGGAATACAAGTTATCAAAGTTCTTTTCTAAATGATTACGCAGGAGGTTTGCCCACGCCACTCGAAATGGGAGGCGTGGCCCCCAGGTAATACTATCGCCAATTGTGCAAATATTCATTATCCCATTATAGCTGAGATTTTTAACATTTGACATTCGGGTATATTACGGTATTAAATAGAATTGTTATTGGCATTAGTAGGGGGTAGATATGGACAAGCAATTGGTTGTTTTTGAAGATAAACAGATCAGGAGAGTTTGGGACGAATTAAGAGAAGAATGGCATTTCTCAGTAATAGAGATTGTAGGTATTCTGATAGATCAACCAGACTATCAAAAGGCACGTAAATACTGGAACAAACTCAGTGAACGTCTTACAAAAGAGGGGAACGAGTCGGTGACAAATTGTCACCGACTGAAAATTATGGCAACTGATGGTAAAAAATATCTAACAGATTGTGCAAACATGGAGACAATTTTTCGTCTTATTCAGTCAATCCCTAGTCCAAAAGCAGAGCCAATCAAGCTCTGGCTAGCCAAGGTTGGCCACGAGCGTATCCAGGAAATCGCCGATCCAGAAAAATCTATCAACCGTGGACGGGTAAACTGGCAAAAACTAGGGCGTAGTGAACAGTGGATAGAGCAGAGGATGATGGGACAGGAGATAAGAAATAAACTCACAGATTACTGGAAAAATCATGAAATTACCAAGGAGCAAGAATACGCTATACTCACAAATATTATTCATAGCGAATGGGCAGATGTTGCCGTTAGTCAGCACAAGAAAATCAAAGGGCTCAAATCTCAAAATCTCCGTGATCACATGACTGATGCAGAGCTTATCTTTACCGCTCTCGCTGAACTCTCCACTCGCGAGATAGCACAAACAGAACTAGCACTCGGTATGAGGGAGAATGCGCAAGCTGGAAAGCAAGGTGGCAAAATCGCCAAGAATGCTCGCGTCGCCCTGGAATCCAAAACAGGCAAAAAAGTTGTCTCACCTATCAACTATCTCGCTCCACGCAAAACTAAAAGGATAGAGTAACTATACCCCTCTTTAATTTGACATATTCAAAAAACAGAATATGATAGAGGTATGAAAATCTCTATTCTCAAACACAACGCAACGCTCTACAAAACCCTCGGTCACGTCAAGCGTCTTGAGATTGTTTGCTTGCTCCAGGGTCACTCACTCACCGTCAACCAAATTGTGCAGATGACAGCCCTGCGTCAGGCCACTGTCAGCCAGCATCTCATGGAGCTCAAGCGTAATAAGCTAGTTAGTACCAAAAAGATCGGCAAAGAAATTTATTACTCTCTTATCCAAAAATCACTTGTGGCTCTCACTAAATTTGCCAAACACCTATCCAGTCTCTCTCCCTTCGAAGATGCAGAGCCAACAGTTATAGACCCCATTTGTCACATGGCCCTTACCCCTAGCTCCGCCAACTTTACCGCCGATTATGCAGGAGTCCGTCACTATTTTTGTGGTAAAGGCTGTCTCAAGGAGTTTTATGCCAGCCACTAAACGATACTCAGTTTCCGGTATGCACTGCGCTAGCTGCGCCAGTATTATTAAACGCAAATTAATCAAACTACCGGGGATAGAATCTGCCGAGGTAAATCTGGCCACAGAAACTGCGGAAATTACCACCTCTAAAGATATCCCTCTCACCACACTAAACACAGCCATTTCTCAATTGGGTTATGAACTAAGGGATTCGTCATCTCGAGCGAAGTCGAGAGATCTAGATTCCTCCACTATGGTCGGAATGACGAAACTTGCAGAACTCGCCAGTTTGAAACTAAAGACACTGCTTACACTCCCTTTTTCAATCATTATTTTTGTGGCCATGATTTGGAGTTTATTTTTCCCACTACCTATCTCTATGATGGTCTTTAACAGTATTTCTTTTATACTTGCAACTCCAATATTGTTTTGGGTAGGACAGCCATACTTACAGGGAGTCATTCGCTTTATCAGATATCACGTTGCCAATATGGATACTTTGGTGGGGATCGGAACTTCGGTTGCCTACATATATAGTGTAATTCTCTTTGGCAAATATCTAGAGGCCCGCTCCAAGCTCAAAACAGGTGATGCAATCCATAAGTTGCTTGGTTTAAGCGCCAAGACCGCACAAGTTGTGCGAAGTGGCAAAGAGCTTGAGATCCCAGTTGAGCAAGTAATACTAGGCGACATCATCATCGTCAAACCCGGTGTCAAAGTCCCAGTCGACGGAGTGATTATCAAAGGTTACAGTAGCGTAGACCAGTCCATGCTGACTGGTGAATCTCTCCCCGTGGATAAAACAGTTAAAGACACAGTGATCGGCGGCACCATCAACAAGCAAGGAGTATTTCGCTTCCGCGCGACTGTGGTTGGGGACTCTACCATGCTCTCCCAAATCATCAAAATGGTAGAGAATGCGCAGGGGAGTCATGCCCCCATCGAGAAGTTGACCGATCGTATCTCTGCAATTTTTGTCCCTTCCGTCCTAGTTATTTCGGTTTTGACATTTATGGTCTGGACTCTCCTAGGCAATCCCCTCCTTGGACTCATTAGTTTTGTGGGCATTCTCGTCATTGCCTGTCCCTGTGCATTAGGTCTTGCTACACCCACCGCCATCATCGTAGGTGTGGGCCGTGCTGCTCAAAATGGGATTCTTATCAAGAATGCAGAGTCGTTGGAGAAATTGTGCTCGGTTGATTATGTTGTCCTCGACAAAACCGGCACTTTGACCAAAGGCGAGCCAGTTGTCACTCACATCGTTCCCGACAAAAGTGATTTCCAAATCATCGCTTCCCTTGAGCAATCATCAGAACACCCTCTCGCTTTGGCTATTGTGCAAAAAGCCAAAGACGATGGAGTCAAACTACAGGGTGTCACGGACTTCAAAACCATACCAGGGCAAGGGTTGCAGGGCAAGATCGGCAGGACCCTCTACTTTGCCGGTAACACCAAACTCATCGAGTCTCTCTCCCTCAAACTTGATACTACTATTATCGATGGATTCGCCCAAACTGGAGCCACCCCGATCATCCTCGCCACCCAGAAAAAGATCATTATGTATTTGGGCATCAGCGATACTCCCAAAGACGAATCAATCCAAGTCATCAAAGATCTCCACAAGTTGGGTATTAAAGTGGCCATGCTGACAGGTGATCACAAATTGACGGCACAACATATCGGCAAATTTGTTGGCATTGATAAAGTCATATCCGAGGTTATGCCGGGAGACAAAGCCGAAGAGGTCAAGAAACTGCAAGTCGAAGGGTACAAAGTAGCTATGGTCGGCGATGGCGTCAACGACGCCCCAGCGCTCGCGACTGCTGACGTAGGGATTGCCATGGGGACAGGGACAGATGCCGCCATGGCTATTCTCAATCCAGGTATTGCTGGCGCTGCCATGGCTTTCTCGTCAGTTTCGGTAGTTGCAAATTCTCTCAGGTTACGTAATATGAATATATGAATCTTTGGCTTATCTTCCTCACAGGCTTAACTAGTGGTGGCGTGACTTGTGCCGCCATGCAAGGAGGACTTCTTGCTAGCATTATCGCCAATCAAAAGCGCGACGAAACTGAGACCAACCTCCCTGCCTCCCGCGCCAAGTCATTTGATATTGGTGACTGGGGACCAGTTTCAGCTTTCTTATCTACCAAGTTGTTGAGTCATATCATCTTGGGTGCTCTCCTTGGGTGGTTTGGCAGTAGGATAGAGCTCAGTCTCAATGTGCGTCTATTTTTCCAGATTGCTGCCGCGCTCTTTATGTTTGCCTCGGCCATGAACCTTCTGGATGTTCACCCCATCTTCCGTTACCTAGCGTTCCAACCACCCAAAAGGATCTACAAATGGTTCAAAAAAACTGGTGGCTCTACTTCCCTTTTTGCCCCTGCCGTTTTTGGATTGATGACTATCTTGATTCCCTGTGGCGTGACTCAAGCTATGGAAGTAGTAGCCATCACCGCAGGCAGTGCTCTTCAAGGAGCACTCATTATGGGGACCTTTGTACTAGGCACAGCTCCTATGTTTGCCTTGATTGGGCTCGCCACCGCCAAGTTTTCCGAGGTGTGGCGCAGTTATTTCTTGCGCACTGCCGCCGTACTACTGATCGGCATGGCCTTGTTTTCCTTTAATGCCGTTCTCAAAGTGATGGACTCTCCTTACTCACTAGATCGTCTAGGCCCCAGAATCGTCAAACTCTTGCCACCCTATGACAAAAGTCAGAGTGTCGCCAGAGCCGCCGACCTCAATACCAAACTCGAAGATGGGGTACAAAAAATCACTCTTTCGATCTCCAATTCTGGTTACTCCCCTCGTTATTTCAAAGTCAAAGTCAACACTCCTGTCGAGCTCACCCTCAAAGCAGGTTCGGGGGTATATAGTTGTGCCACTGCCTTTACCTTCCGTGCTTTTAACATCTCTGATCTCATCAAACCATCTGAAGCCAAAATTCACACATTTACCCCCACCAAAAAGGGTATCTACACTTTCGCCTGTTCAATGGGTATGTATTCAGGTACCATGGAGGTTATCTAATATGTTTAATCTATTCAAAAAGAAACCTGTCGGAGAAACCATTACCCTCAAACTTAGTGGTCTCCATTGCACTTCCTGTTCGCTAAACATCGACGGTGAGTTAGAAGACTTGTCTGGCGTCATCTCATCTTCAACCAGCTACGCCAAGCAAGAATCAGTCATCATTTATGATCCTACTTTAGCTAAACCGGCCGATTTTTCTAAAACTATAAAAAGTCTAGGTTACGACGTAGTAAAATAAACGAGATGAAACTATTTCTCGCCAGTCTAGCTAGTGAAACACTCGATCTCGCTCTCCCACTCCTAACTGATGAACCCCAAATTATCTCGACCCTTCAAGGACAGTCCTTGAGGGTCTCATAGTATGCCACACATCAGTCACAAAGAGCTAAACAAAAGATCCATTCCCTTTTGGCATATTTATGGTACTCAGCTTGTCCTCAATATCCTTTGATCAATTGTCTTTTTCGGCGCCAAGCTACCGGGACTTGCCTTTATCGAGATCCTCGCGATGTGGTACTAAAAAACTTGCTCCTTGGTCTGCCTATCTACTCTATCCTTACCTAGCTTGGGTTAGTTTTGCCAGTTTGCTCAATCTTGCTATCTGGCTACTCAACTAAGTATGGGTGTTACAATACTTTCCATGTCACACGAACTATTTTCTATTATTGCGGCAACTCTCATTATTAGTTCTGGCTCGCTTGTTGGAGTATTAACTCTTACCATCAATCAAAAATTCTTGAGCAAGATTCTCATGTCTTTGGTTTCTCTCTCTGCTGGTACCATGCTCTCAGCCACCTTCCTGCATCTTTTACCTGAGGCAGTTGGTGCTCTTGGGATCACACTTCCTTTTGAGCTCACCCTCATCTCATTTATCAGCTTCTTTATCCTCGAGCGTTTCCTCCATTGGCGCCACTGTCATCACGAAGATCACTTAGCCAAACACACCATGGGTACTATGAATTTAATCGCCGACGCAATTCACAATTTCCTCGACGGTGTTCTCATTGCTGCTTCTTTTGTGAGTGGGCCAGGTCTTGGGATTATTGCTACCCTCGCTATTGCCCTCCACGAGATCCCCCAGGAGATTGGGGACTTTGGAGTTCTCTTACACTCTGGATATTCTCGGCACAAGGCATTGATCTCCAATATTCTCGTCAGTTTGACAGCCATCGTGGGTGGTATCTTGGGTTATTTTATGAGCTATACTATGTCTGATTTTGCTTCATATTTGATCCCGATCGCCACCGGTGGCTTTATCTATATCTCCGCCTCTGATCTGATTCCTGAGCTCAAAAAAGAAACCTCCATCAAGCGAACCCTCGCCATGATCGCGACTTTCCTTTTTGGTGTCATCATTATGTACCTCATAAAAGATTGAGTAAATCATATGAAAATGCGTATTCACAAATATCTTGCACACGCTGGAGTAGCCTCTCGTCGTCACGCCGAGGAAATGGTTGCAGCTGGCAAAGTTACGGTAAACGGCAGAGTAGCAACGGTAGGCAAAATAATCGAGAGTGATACTGACGTAGTTGCAGTCGAAGGAAAAAAAGTAGAAATAGACAAAATCTTGGTTTATTATCTTCTCAATAAACCTCGCGGAGTAGTCTCTGCAGTCACAGATCCGGATGGTCGTCGTACCGCTACCTCGCTCGTTCCAGGTGGTCACCATCTTTATCCTGTTGGCCGTCTAGACTACGACTCTGAGGGTCTCATGCTTCTGACCAACGACGGTGACTTGGCTTATCAAATAACTCATCCCAAATTTGAAATCAACAAAACCTACCATGTCCTCATCAAAGGGGTAATGAACGAAAAATCTATTGGCTATCTTGAGTCTGGTGTCACCATCGAAGGCCACAAAACAGCCCCAGCTATCGTGACTATTGCCGAAGCTCAGCCAAATAACACCTGGATCGACATTACCATTCACGAGGGTAGAAATAGGCAGATTCGCAAGATGTGCGAGGCCGTAGGCTACCCGGTCATGCGCCTCATCCGCACCAAACTTGGCCCTTGGGAACTAGGTGATCTAGGTAGTGGGAAATACCGCACTCTCAAACCCGAAGATGTCATGTTAAAATGAATAGTCTTATGTACGTCACTATTATCAACGATTGCCACGATCCAGTCACCATGAACCGTCAGGTAGTGCGCGCGGCTACCTTTTTCCCCTCGACCAATATTTCAACTGTCGCGGTAGGTAACTACGCCGATCTTGAAGCTAGTGGCGCCATTATCGACACCCTTGATGCTGCTATGGATGATCCTGGCATCATCCTAGTCAATGTGGCCCCTCGCCACGGCAAAGCCAAAAAATGGGAGAATGGTACTCCCTTTGGACATATCCAGTACCAAAATACCCACATCTTTACTACCGTCGATGGGGCTACTCTTTCTCTGATCCACAAATATGGACTCTCAGAGACAATTGAAGTTTACGATATTCCAGAGGTTCTAGACGCCATGATCAAACAGGGGGAGCTCAAAGAGCATCTGCGTGCTCCAATCACCAATACTCAGTTTCGCAGTTTCGAGTTTCTCCCTCGTGTCGCCAACTGGTACATGCAAAAGCTCGTCATCCCTCATGAGCTCCACAAGCTCTCCGATTTCTTACAAGCACCTCTGGCTGTCTGGTACATCGACAACTTTGGCAATTGCAAAACAACAGCTTGGGTAGGAGATATCGACCACAAAGCGCTCCACAAAATCACTACGCGCTGGGGAGATCTCATGTGTTACGAGCGACTCAAAGACGTGCCAAATGGTGAGCCTGGGATCATCATCGGCTCAAGTGGTTATCGGGATAAACGTTTTATTGAGATCGTTGTCCAGGGCAACTCCGCCGCCACTCATTTCAACATCCACGTTGGTGACCAGATCCTACAGTCCTGAGCATAGCCGAAGGATTGACTCTTAGCACTCGATTGTGTAAACTGCTAAACTATGAATGAAATAGTGTCTATTATCATCCCCAAAAAGTACCATGTGCCACTGATCCCCGTGCGCGACGTAGTTGTGTACCCCACCAACGAAGTAGTCTTGACTTTTGGTCGCAAAAAATCCATGCAAGCGGTCGACTCTTCGCTCTCCAAAGACAAGCTTGTGGCGCTCTTTACCCAGCGTGATGGCAAGATCAATGATCCTGAACTAAAAGATCTCTATGGGGTGGGGACGCTCTGTACAGTCGAGCGTACACTCAAAACCGACGGGGAACTCAATGCCTTGGTTCGCGGCCTTGCCCGCATCAGATTGGTCACTTTAGAATCAGATACTCCCATCCAGATAGTTGAAGTCGAAGAGCTCAGCGAAAACGTCGTCCCCTCCGCTGAGCTTGAGGCTCTTGCACGTCATCTGACTACTTCGTTTCGCGAAGCCGTCAATCTGGGCAAATCCGTTGAGTTTACCAACTTTATGCGCCTCATGTCTGGGGTCTCCATCTCTGAGCTCGCCGACCAGATCGCCCCTACCTTAAACATTGATCTCCCAACTCGCCAAGTGCTTCTTGAATCTCTCGATTTGCTTCCTCGTATGTACAAAATCAATGACTTACTCGCCAAAGAACTCAAGGTCCTAGAAATCGAGAAAACCATTGCCAGCAAAACTCAAGAGAAATTTAGCAAAAACATGAAAGAAAATGTTTTGCGTGAGCGCATGGCTACCATCAAATCCGAATTGGGTGAACTCGACGATGGTGAGGCCGAGCTCGATGATCTCCACGACGCCATTCACAAACTAGTCTTACCCAAAAAAGACAAAGCCAAAGTCCTCAAAGAGTTTGAACGTTTAGATCGCATGTCTCCCAACAATCCCGAGTCCGGCTATATTCGTACCTGGTTGGAGACTGTGCTCGAGCTACCTTGGGACAAACTCACTCCAGACCATGTTTCTCTCAAAACTGCCGAAAAGATTTTGAACGAAGATCATTATGGTTTGGATGAGATCAAAGAGCGTATTTTAGAGTACCTAGCGGTTATGAAACTCAAGCGTGCCAAAAACAACAATACTTCTCTCCCTACGATTCTTTGTTTTGTCGGTCCACCTGGTGTAGGAAAGACTAGTCTGGGTAGATCCATCGCTCGTGCGCTCAAGCGCAGGTTTGTTAAAGCCAGTTTGGGTGGTATTCGCGACGAAGCCGAGATCCGTGGTCATCGCAAGACCTATGTTGGGGCCATGCCAGGCCGCATTATCGAAGGCATCAAAACTGCCGGCAGTATGAACCCAGTTTTTATGCTGGATGAGATCGATAAAATTGGCAACGATTTCCGCGGTGATCCCTCTGCCGCCCTCCTTGAAGCCCTTGATCCTGAGCAAAACAAAGAATTCTCCGATCACTACTTGGAGCTCAACATGGATCTCTCTCGCGCTATGTTTATCGCCACCGCCAACGTGCTCGATACCATCCCCTCAGCTCTATTAGATCGTCTCGAGGTCATCCGTTTCTCGGGTTACACTAGAGTCGAGAAATTCCATATCGCCAAAAAATATCTCTTACCCAAAGTCATTGAAAAAAATGCAATCGCAGTAAAGAATCTCAAGATCCCCGATCTTATTCTTAAAGATGTGATCGCCAAATATACCAGAGAAGCAGGTGTCCGCGAACTTGAGCGCGAACTCGCCAAAATTGCACGTAAAGTCGCCAAGAAAATCGCTAGTAATGGCAAAAAGCCTCTCAAATTAACTGCCTCTCTCACTGCTACTTCTCTTCACGCCTATCTTGGACCTGCTAAGTTTAGCTCAACCATTGCCGAGCGCAAAAACCCAGTCGGTATGGCGACAGGACTCGCCTGGACTTCTGTGGGAGGCGAGATTTTATTTATCGAAGTTTCAACTATGCCAGGCAAAGGCACGGTGCAAATCACTGGTCAGTTGGGAGACGTGATGAAGGAGTCAGCTCAAGCCGCCTATACTTATGTGCGCTCTCACCACAAAGATTTTGGGTTAAAGAGCAATTTTTACAAAACCATCGATCTCCATATCCATGTCCCCGAAGGTGCCGTCCCCAAAGATGGCCCCTCCGCAGGTGTCACCATGACCACAGCTATCGTCTCAGCCCTCACACATCGGGCAGTACGCAAGAGTTTTGGTATGACAGGGGAGGTTACGCTTCGTGGGCGCGTGCTTGAGATAGGCGGACTCAAAGAAAAGGTGATCGCCGCTCACACCGCAGGTCTCAGGCAGATCATCCATCCCTGGGACAATACCAAAGATCTCGAAAAAATCCCCGCCGAAATCAAAAAAGATCTTACTTTCCACCCGGTCAAAGAGGTTTCCGAAGTACTTGAGCTTGCGCTTGTTTAACCATATCCTCTAAAAGATGATCGTTTGGTTCAAAAATAAGTCCGATGTTTGATCTTTCTCTATCCATCTCTGCCATCTCCGCAAGCGTTTTAGTGGAAGGAGCATTTGCTCTGCACACCGCCAATTGTTCAGCATACTCTTCTGGGGTCATGTTTACACTCTACTCTTGTTTTGCAATTTGCGCTACTTAGGGTCTGATCTTAATGCGCGTAGAAAAGGTCAGTCCTTAAAAGGAATTCCCGGCTGCAAGCCGAGAAGGGCTCGTCAGCAGACGAAAGGACTGACCTTATTGGAACTTTCTGATATTATATATTTGTGATCAAATTCAAAGAATACTTCAAAAAAATGTGCGAGGAAAACAAGACCGTTTTCGACGAGTTCCAGTTTATCCACGATCTTTACAAAGACAACAAGAAAGCCAACCAGGTAGTTTTTAACG
>Ga0100391_1005883_pt1 | contig 11263 bp, 16 predicted proteins | sample CryGeymeta201515_FD_81541 | JGI IMG/M metagenome (GOLD analysis project Ga0100391, IMG submission 81541) | Groundwater microbial communities from Crystal Geyser aquifers in Utah, USA - Crystal Geyser metaG 2015-15 | ecosystem: Environmental > Aquatic > Deep subsurface > Groundwater | place: USA...
AAGCTACTCGATACCATTCTCTCTCGTTGTCAGGTGTTTCGTTTCCGCTCACCCTCGCGGTCTGTCTTGGCGACGGCGGTGACAGAGGTAGCAAAACAAGAGGGATTCATCTTATCACCCGAAGCGGCCGACCTCATCGCGCTGGCGGCCGATGGCTCATTTCGTGATGCGCTCGGGGTAACCCAAAAGGTCATCATGGCCTCGGGTGACACAATCGGGGGGGCTGACGAAGTGGCAGTCATCATTGGTGCGCCACGAAGTGCGATTCTCGTCTCGCTCATTGAAGCTTTGCATGAAAAGAATACCGATGCCGCGCTGACAGCACTCGCGAGCGCAGTGGCTGAACATGTCGACATGAAGCTTTTTGCGCGCCGCTTACTAGAGCATATCCGGGCAGTGATCCTCGCTCGACTCCAGCCCGCAGTCAGGGAGATACACCTTAGTACCTTTGGTGCGGATACGGGAGCGGTGCTCGCAAAGCTCGCGGATGCGCCCGCTTCACCACTTAATTCACATTTACTCCTGCGCTTTCTGATTGCGACAGATCAGATAAATCGTTCTCCGATTCCACACCTACCACTTGAGTTAGCGATTGTAGAATTAGGTGAGAAATAAGCTATGAAGCGAATCTATTTAGTACGACATGGCGAAACGACTCATAATGAAGCTGGATTGGTCCAGGATGGCACGACTGAATTAAGTACTCAAGGACAACAGCAGGCAGTGGTCGTCGCAGAACGCTTAGCCACAGTAGCCTTTGATCATCTCGTCGTTAGTGACTATGTACGGACCAGGCAGACGGCAGAGCCACTCCTGGCGCTTAAGTCACTGACACCGCTGTACTCACCGTTATTTCGAGAGGTGCGTCGACCAAGTCGTTTTTTTCACCAGTCACGCAAATCTGCTGAGTACCGAGCGTTTCTCGACGCCGAATTAGATCTACTCATGACTGACCCAAACGGACATGACTCAGATGAAGAAAATTTCGTAGATGTAGTAACGAGAGCAAAAGCAGCACTTGAATACCTGCTGACTCTCGATGGGGATGTGGCAGTGATTAGTCATGGTCACTTTATTCGGTATGTGGTGGCGCTCGTTGCGATGCAATTAAAGCTCGAGGCTTCACATTGGTACCATATGTGCGTGAGCTTCGAGGCGGTAAACACCGGAATCACCACCTTGACGTATGATGCAGATCGAGCCAGGTGGCAAATCCTCACCTTTAACGATATCGCACACTTCGCGGAATAGGTATGGACGTCTATTTTATTCGACACGGGGAGACAGATGGAAATGTGGCTCGTCGCCATCAGCATCCAGATACGTCACTCAACGAGACGGGGAAAGCGCAGGTGGCAGTGGTGGCCAAAGCACTCGCCACCCTTTCGCCCACACATCTTGTGACCAGTACCAATGTCCGAGCGATCGAAACCGCACGGGCGATTGGTGTGGTGTGTGATCTTATTCCTGAGACCAATCCAGTGTTTGAGGAGTTCCATCGGCCACAGCACCTCATCGGGCAACGGTACGTGAGTGTCGCAACTGCGCACTATATCTGGCGCTGGTTTCGGGGACAGTCCATCGAAATCGGGGGAGAGTCATATCCAGAGTTCATTGCCCGAGTGGTGGCAGCGCGTACCTATCTCGAAGCACTTCCGGCAGATGCACGTGTGGTTGTAGTCTCACATGCGGTATTTACGAACATTTTCCTAGAACATGTTTGTCAGGATCGACCGATGGGGCTCTTGGAGGCCGTGTATCGTTTCGTGAAGGTGCTTAGGATCAAGAACACTGCCATCATTAAGCTGACATACACGAAGCACGTCGGTACCTGTGGCTGGGTCCAGGTACGTAAGTAGGGGATAGTCGTGGCTTGAATCTTCTTAAAATTCTGGCACTATAGTGCCACGGGTGAGGTGGCTTGGCGTATCACGTCTTAGTACACACTCACCTAAAACATTTTGCCGATTCGTCTAATGGTAAGCAACGCTTGCTCGACCTGCGCTCGGAGCAAGTGAAAAAGTAAATCTTTTTCACCACTCCTCACTGGCTCGAGTAGGACTATCGTCCTCCCCTTAGACGAATAGCAAGTACAGTAAAAATATAATTGCCGATTCGTCTAATGGTAGGACTCTGGTTTCTGGTACCAGCTATTGGGGTTCGAGTCCCTGATCGGCAGCCATTGACAGCTAGCACTAATTGCGTTGTAATTATGCAACTCGTGCTAGCTCGAGACGCTTAACAAAACCACTCTCAATGAGAGTGGTTTTGTTATACTTGTGTGAATGAATACCGAAATAGAGGTAAAGTTTCTTCATATCAACCATGAGGAAATTCGCAATAGACTCAAAGGCATAGGCTTCGAGTGCGTTACGCCAATGCGTTTAATGCGGCGAGCGATTATTGATTATGCAGATAGACGGCTACAGGTTGGGATGCCTAACTCATATATTCGTGTGCGTGACGAAGGAGACAAAGTGACTCTGACATACAAACAGTTCGCAGAGCTTTCAATTGATGGCGCAAAAGAGATTGAAATAATGACTTCATCGTTTGAAGATACGGTAAAAATATTCACTCAAGTCGGTTTAGAAGTTGTGTCATTGCAAGAGTCCAAGCGTGAGACGTGGAAAAGTGGTGCTTGTGAAGTAGTGCTTGATGAATGGCCATGGCTTGATCCTTACATTGAAATTGAAGCGACAACAGAGTCAGAAGTGAAGGATGTTGCTCAGAGACTCGGTTTAAATTGGATACTAGCAAAGTTCGGCGATGTGATGGTGGCGTATCGCGATCAATATCCGTACCTCAACGAAGCGCAGACAGTGGGGAAGGTGCCAGAGGTGCTATTTGATGCACCGCTTCCAGATTTACTAAAAGAGAAGAAATAGAGCCATTTATCGAACGCGTCTCGTGCTAGTACGAAGAGCTGGTGTCAAGGAGTTTCAAATGTAACCAGCTTTAAACTAATGTGGTTTACAAAATCACAGGTAAAAAGTGCCCCCCGTCGCAGTGACGGGGCGGTGTACTCATGTCGCTCCATAGTCTTTGCGTTCCTAGGCCCGTCCTACGGAGAGAGACGAAGAGCGTTGAAGCAATGATAATTTAAGTTTGAGCAGAGGGACCCATCTAGAACGTAGTGATCTTGAGAAACCAGAGACTGTTTCTAATGAAAATCTTCCACAAAAAAGTTACAGTTTACTGGGTCGCTAGCTCTTATTGTAGTTTCAAGTGTTGTGCAAGCAATCCCTTGTCCACACATGTATATATCGGCGTTAGAAAAATCGTAACCAGCTACATGATCTTGAATATAGCCACTTCGGTACTTAGTTTGGTTCTTGTCGGATACAACATAATTAACCGTAACTTTTTTATTTTCCTCGACTATCTGATCGAAGTAGTCTTTGTGCAAAATTTCTTCAACACTACGATTTCCGGTCATGACAGTGAGTGATTCAATATCATATCTACTTGCTACATGGTCAGTAAGTGACTTGACTACACCTGCGCCAACACCAAACCCAAATAGAAATACTCTTTTACTCTGCATTTTGTCGGCTGTGTTCAGTCCAAGTGGCCCCATAATCTTTACTGTTGTATCAGTCAAATCCATGTCCCATAAAAGTGGGGTCAGTTCACCTTGGGGATTAAGACGGATTGAGAGTGTAAAAGTATCGTGATATTGATCACTTGAAGATATTGAAAAGGCGCGGCGAATCGTTTTCCCATTATGTTCTACGAATAGGTTTATGAATGCACCAGCTATGAACGATAATGGCTCATGTGGTGTGATGGTGTATTCGCGGGCTGTGGGTGACAAGTCATCAACCTTGGTAATAGTTCCAGTGATTTGTTTAATTTGTTTCATTGTTGATAGTTATTTTAGGTGAATTGGTTTGTAAGATAACAGCATGGTTGCGTAACCAGGCAAGGTAGGTCACTATCGTCACAATAATGAGGTAGTAAAGAGGTATGGTTTCATTCAAAATTAAGAAGACATAAAGTGCACTGCCATAAAAGTAGACATATGATAGGCGTTGGATGCGCTTCCAGTTTCTACCAAGGAGCAGTTTAGAGAGATTGTTTGAAGTGATAAGAAGCAAGATTGCTGAAAGATCAGCCAAATGCGCTAGAAGAGCCAGATTCTCTAGTGACCAATACGCTGGTGTCAGGTAAATACTGAAGTATCCCGAATCATTAGTGATAATTTTAGCAATAAGAAACGATACGACAATTGAAGCGGAAAACACCCCAAACCCTTTGCGTAATATCACTAAAGGTCGTATCCATACTACTCCACGAAAAATATCTGCCAGTGGGCGAATAAGCATGACTAAGAAGAGGGTTAGGTGGGCTACTCCGTAGAGCCAGAGATAGGTAGTGTCAGTGAATCGCTCTGGAACAAGTATGAGGGCTGATGGTAATGTGCTTAAAATCACAATCGATAGCGTGAGCATGATCGTTTGTAAATGTTTGATAAAAGTAAAATAGGTCTTCATGTAAGGTTTGTTGAAATAGTTCCATCTGAGGAAACGGCAAAATAGTAATAATGGTGTAAATTTGCGTGTGCGTGTGCAAGTGCTTCAGTGACCCCTGTAACTAGAAATAATTTTGTTAATGCTTCAGCTATAGCACCATTACGATGTATGATGCTCGTCGCGACAAGGTCTGAGTTTGGGTTTTCTAAACTGGTAAAGTCAACGATGTGGTGTCGTTTACCAGCGCTTGTCTGCCATGTGCGTGCATACGTACCACTGGTTGCTAGAGCCGTATTGGTGAGAGTAATTGGAATTTCCTCACCAGTGACTGGATTATAGAGTTCAAAAATGAATGGTTTATGAAGTTCGTCACGTCCGTAGGTTGCTATATCGCCACCGATATTGATGATGATTCCGGTACACGTTGGATAGGTCATTCTGATATCGTTCACTAGTGTAGTAGCTAAATAGCCTTTGAGGAAACCGCCAAAATCAAGTTGTTGGTTTGGTAACAACGTGACAATGCGAGCATCTGGGTCGATTACGATTCCGTTTACGTCTATGTTGTAGTTTGGTGGAGCTGTTGAAGGAAGAGTCGTTTTGAAAGACCCAAACGTATCTGTGTAGCCAAGTGTAGATACTTGCAAAAGGGGATTAAAAGCACCCTGTGTTAAGGTGTGCAGCTCAAGACCTCTTTTTAATACTATAATAAAGTCGTTACTGACTACCATTGAGCCATTTTGATTCAGGCGTGATAATTCACTGTTTGGTAGGAAACGGGAGAAGCGTAATTCGTAGTCGTGGATAGTAGCAAAAGTCTTTGCAGCAAGAGTATTCGCTGTGGCTTTTTTTTTACACACAAAGGACAAACTAACATCAGTTCCCATGTGTCGCTCGAGGTAAGAATATTCATTCATAGTTCATTTGGGTATACCATGTTAAAATGAATAGATCATGAAGATTCTGATTGTTGAAGATACCGAAAAGCTCGCTAAATACATGAAGCAAATGCTTGAAGAAGAAACCTACGCGGTAGACGTAGTTGGCGATGGAAAAACAGGGGAGCGGCGTATTTTAAACGGTTCGTATGATGTGGTTATTCTAGATATTATGCTACCTGAGCAAGATGGCATTACTACATGCAAAAATGTTCGGGCTGAGGGTGACACAACGGCAATTTTGATGTTGACCGCAAAAAGTGAGGTAGAAGATAGGATAGAAGGGCTTGATGGTGGTGCGGATGATTACTTGGTGAAGCCGTTTGCTATGGAAGAATTACTGGCGCGCATCCGTGCTCTTCTACGCCGTCCGACTTCGACTTTACAAGATGAACTCCGTGTGTTAGATGTCAGTCTCAATTCCAGCACCAGGACCGTGACCGTTGCTGGTGTTTCACTTGGCCTCACTCAAAAAGAGTATACAATTCTTGATTATCTGATGCGAAACGCAGGACAAGTGGTCACGCGAGAGCAGTTAATCGATCATTGTTGGGATTTTGCGTACAGTGCCTTTAGTAATATCACTGACGTATACATAAAACAGTTAAGGCGTAAGTTAGGTGGAAGTCATGAACAATATATTAAAACCATTCGCGGAATTGGCTACACGTTTCAGGAGTGACGAATTTGAACGCGCCAGTATCATTCTCACGTCCTACTACGTACTTCTAACGGGGGTAATTTTGCTAATAAGCAGCCTTGCAACCTTGATTATTTTTGCACCACCAGAGACTGAGTTACTTTTTATACCAGAAACTACAGCGCAAATAGAAATTAAACATGACGATTGGAGTTTGTATGAGGTACGAGAGCATTTAGCATCGGTTGTTATTATTGTAGATATTCTCATGCTTATCATTGTGAGTAGTTTTGCCTTTTTTTTCGCCCGAAAGACATTATCACCAATCCAAGAAATGCAACAAAGACAAAGGCAGTTTATTGGGGATGTTGCTCATGAGTTGCGGACACCTTTGTCAGTGATGCTGGCGGGTGCTGACACTCTCTTGTGCCGTGAACGTGATGTTTCTGAGTATAAATTGTTTGTTATAGATGTACAGGAAGAAGCCGCGCGATTAGCCCGGATATCAAACCAGCTCCTACAATTGCTTAAGGTTGGCGAGATAGAAACGTGTACATCCCAGGAAGTACGAGTATCTGAATTGTTAGTAAATGAAATGAGGCGTTTTACACCCTATGCTAACGCTCGTAAGATCACCCTCACGAGTGATGTAGATGCTGATATTACTTCTTACACTCACCAAGATGCGTTGATCGAGATAGTGCAAAACCTACTAAAAAACGCAGTTGATTACAGCAACAATGGAGATGGTGTTGCGCTTGCCTTGCGATCAACTGCTACCTCTCTTGAAATTATTATCACAGACACTGGAATAGGTATAGAGCCCGCTCAACAACAAATAATCTTTGAGCGTTTTAAGAAGGTGGATAAGGCGCGTACACAAAATAAAGATAGCGGAACTGGACTTGGTTTATCAATTGTAAGAGCACTGGTCGGCGCGCTTGGTGGACAGATTACACTCAAGAGTGAGATTGGTGTTGGTACGGAAGTGACGGTGACCCTACCGTTACGTCATTCATAAACTATTCATAATTTGTCTGTACGCTAGTGTATATACGTTAATAAATCAATGTTATGGCTCAATATGTATGTTTAGAATGTGGTTGGATTTACGATGAAGCTATTGGTGATCCAGAGCGTGGCTTTCCACCCGGCACTCAATGGGAAAGTTTACCCGATGATTTTAAGTGTGCGGAATGTGAAACTATAAAAGGCGATGTACATATGTGGCAAAAGTTAGATTAGATATTTCCTTTCTATTTTATGAAGCAAAATATTAGAAATGTTGCAGTAACATTCGGACTCGTAGCACTTACTGCCTACGGTGGGAGCGTTATTTATACAAAGCAATTAGCAGAGGAGGTGCAGCTGGCTCGGGGGGTAGAAGCTGCTCAGTTAAGAAATGAAGAACAGCTCCAGATGATTTTAGTTGAACGTGAACAAAAATTAGAGACTAAGGCTTTGGCAGATAAATTCGCTGAAGCAAAAAAGCAAGCAGAAATCGAAGCTGCGGCTCAGGCAGAAAAAATAGCAGTAGAAGCAACTGAAAAAGCGGTTGAAGAAACAGCAATTACCATGGCCAAACGTGAGCATGATAGGCAAGCGGCTATCGCTGCTGCGGCAGCCGCTGAAGCTAAGCAACAGGCTGACATGCTGGCTACTCAAATGTTAATTGAACAACAAACGGCACAAAAAGCAGCTGAAGAAAAGGCACAAAAAGCAGCCGAAGCTGTTGCGGCGAGAATTGCAAAGCAAAAAGCTGCTGAAATCGCGGCAGCAGAAGCTGCTTCTAAAAAAAGCACTCGTCGTTCACGTGCTAGTTAAGTTAACGCTGTCTCACGAGCTGTTGCATCTCGAGCATGGAGACTTTTTAACTTTCTTCAAATCACTATGTATTTTAATACCACATTTTTACTACTTGGTTCTAGCCTGAGACTTCAGAGCTGGATTTAGGATATGTATTGTTAGAAGGTGACCTACCCGCTACGGCTTTGTCTCTAACAAATTATCAAACAACGGGGCAACTCGTGCGTATTGCTCGATTATTACACCTGTGAAGATATTTACGCCTTGCTCCGCTTAAAGCAATCAAGACATTTTAAGTTGCTCGTGTCTCTGGGCGTGAAGGGGAGTGAGGTGATGGCTCCACCACAGTTTGCGCATTGCCAATTGCCGGCGATTTTAGGTTTTTCGGTTGGAGCGGAGGTTGTGCCAGTAGCGGCAAAGTACTCATCCATAGGGGGTGCTTCGGTCGCTGGCATGGCGTCTTCATAGGGGAAGTCTGGCGCATCGTCTGCAGCCGTGAATACTTCTGCAGGCGCGGCATTTGGCCTCGTACCTTTTTGTTTGGCATAGCAGGTACGACAGGTAAGGCCTGCTTCACTCCGCGGAATAAAGGGTAATTCGGTGATCGCTCCACCACAGCCACTACAGGTCCAGTTTCCTTGATGCATACAACGTTTCTTGTTACTTACTGATGTGCGTATCAGTATACCCTATGGAGACAATAGACAGATGTCGATTACATACAACCAAGGCGATATCTCGAAAGACGCTTTGCAAGTCAGCGGATTTTTACTATAGTCACGGTATGCATATCCAAGTCGTCGCACCTCAACCAGCCATGATGCAAGCGATCAGTGCGCTCTACGCAAAGACATGGCTCGCGACATACCCGAATGAGGCATATGGGATTACCCGAGATGACATCAAAGAGCGCACTGATGCGATGACTGATCCAGAGAAAGTGGCGGAGCGACTTGTAAATATAATGAATGTCCTCAAGGACCCGATGCAGTTTTACCGTGTCGCGGTAGATGGAAATGAAGTCGTCGGTGTGTGTGCGGGGAAGGTAAAAGACGAGTGTGTTCATTTGAGTAGTCTCTATGTCTTACCCGAGCGACAGGGGATGGGGATCGGTACACAGCTACTTGATGCATTTTTGGCCTGGGCAAAGACTCATAAAAAGCCAATCCAGCTCCATGTCGTCACGTACAACACAGGCGCCATACAGTTTTATCAAACGCATGGCTTCGTCGACACAGGACGACGCTTCACCGAAGACCGGTTTATTATGAAGAGTGGCAATGGCTTGCCGGAAATGGAGATGCGCTATCAAGTCCCAGAAAGTACTACTGTCTCAGTGAGCTGATGTACAGCAATTACGTGCGTAGTGGTGCAGCTTTGACGCAATCCGCAACGGCACGTGAAGATGTGGTTCTGTACAAAGATAATATTTGTTGTATATTCTTCAGTAGAAACCAGTTTGGAGAACCTCAAAATGGCACTATCGTCAGAAGAAATCCAACGTTCTGCAATCATGGCCATCGTGCTCACGAAAGGACGCTCGACTAAGGAGCTAGCAATGCTCGCAGGACAACTGCGTACACCAGATCATCGTGCACTCTGCGCGGCGATTATGGCAGAAACCCTCCAGGGTTTGCCGCTGGCGAGCTTGTCGAACCAGTCGCCGGAGTTCTGGCGTGATCTGATCGAACGGATCGCGAGCATTGCGGTGGTGCGCTCGCGGGCGCATTAGGGTCATGCAACATTGGTGAAAGGAGGTTGTATATGATGGGTCTCTATATGGTGAACTGGTCTGGGCAGGCTATACCATCGGCTGAAATGATGGTGATGCGCCGGGTCGCCGTCATGATGCGGACGGTGTATGGTGCGAAGGAGGTTGCATTCACGCACGACATTTGTGCGGGGATTGTGCGCTTCAATCACAGCGGTGTCTTCGTTCACGTGGGAGGTCTGTTTTTCTTCGGTGACTTTGGCGCAAAAAATGACCAGCCGAACACCGTCGATTTTTTTATCCCTCGACGCGCACTGCATAATCGTGGCGACCAGGGGATCGTAGTCGGTCAGTCGTACCGTGTGCGAGATGGTCGAGCTGTCCGTGACGGCTACCCGGACGATGTCGATCAGGCGACTGCTCGCGGTGCGGGAAAACTCAAGGTGATAGTGAGAGAGGAGGATTAGGGTCAAACGGGCACGACAGAAAGAGTCACCCGCTTGGCTCTTTTTGTTTTTACCAGAGGGTATATACTACTTGTATCGCTGTCACTATGATAGTGATCACATTTCTATGAAAAAATATGTAGCTGAGTTGTTGGGGACGGGTACGCTTACGTTTGTGGTTGGGTTATCAATTGCTGGTTCTTTTCCTGTACCCACTCCGGTGTTAGCGGCGCTCACGCTCGGGTTATTTGTGTATTCGATTGGACACCTTTCAGGCACACACATCAATCCAGCGGTCACATTGAGTGCGCTATCAATTGGTACCATACATTTCGCTGAAGCTGGGAAGTATATTGCGGCCCAGCTACTCGGGGCGGCAATTGCTTTGTTTGCCTTGCAATATGTGGTGGAAATGCCAGCTCTATCACTTGATACAAGTCTTCGTACTGGCCTGGCAGAAGCACTTGGTGCCTTCGTGTTTACTTTTGGAATCGCCTCAGTTATATATGGACGCACACCGAGTCATCTATCCGGTATTGTCGTCGGGGGTTCACTCCTCATTGGTATCACGATCGCTGCACTGATGGGTACAAATGGAGTACTCAATCCGGCAGTGGCTTTTGGTATTGGTTCCTTGAACCTCATGTATGTACTCGGACCGATCATTGGTGGTGTGGCGGGTATGCGTTTGTACCACTTTCTCAGTCATGAGTCAGTGGTGTCGAAGTGATCAGTGGTATACCCCCCGTAAGATTTGGTGTTTCAAAATATAGTTATTTGACTCGGTCAGATGTTTTGATACCCCACTGTTTTAAACGCTGTTCTAAATTGATTAGACAGAAACGCGAGACGCTTACTGTGTGAGGTGGTTTGGGATCATTTGGAGGTGTATGATACAGGTATGCAATCGAATCGATTGATTTGGCTTGGAGCAGGTATTGGTGGCTGGATTGGCGGGTATGTGCCACTGGTGTGGGGTGCTGGATATTTTTCTTTTGCCTCGATTCTTTGTAGTTCTGGCGGCGCGTTACTGGGGATATGGCTGATGTTCAAATTGACACGAGGATAATCAGATTCCTAGCGCTGACTTTTCCAGTACGCAAATTCAGTGAGCAGTCGGCTGATTTTTGAGAAGAGTTCAATGATGGTGGTCATTGCTCGGTTTTGTTGATCAATTGCGGTGATTTCGCCAATCCCGCCCTCGATTTCAGCCGCCTTGATTTCAGAGAGAAAATTTTCCGTAATCG
>Ga0100391_1005892_pt1 | contig 11246 bp, 11 predicted proteins | sample CryGeymeta201515_FD_81541 | JGI IMG/M metagenome (GOLD analysis project Ga0100391, IMG submission 81541) | Groundwater microbial communities from Crystal Geyser aquifers in Utah, USA - Crystal Geyser metaG 2015-15 | ecosystem: Environmental > Aquatic > Deep subsurface > Groundwater | place: USA...
GAAGGGCGCAACCTCACCGATGAAACCAACATCGAACTCACCGGCCCGGGCGCCAGCAAAACCGAGGACTTCTCCCGCTTCGGCAGAGCATACTTCCTCGGACTGACTTACAATTATTGAGCGGGATTGATGCGTGGCGCGGGCTGCACATATTCGCTTCCGTTGAACACGACACGGTAGTCGGAAAAGCGGGGATCCCTGATCGGGAAGTCGGTGCTGATCATTTGCGCGCCGGCACTGAACAAGCGGTTGCGTTTCCTTGTGTCATTGCGTCGCGCCTCTTCAAGGCGATAATCGGCATAGGTGCTGGCGATGAACCCTGCCGCGATGATCTCTTCGACCTTGGACGAGAATGGGTCGAACTCGATCACGAAGCTGGCGTCCGGATGATCTGCAGGACGGAAGGTGAAAAACAGTGGGTTCTCGATTTCGCTATAGGTGTCTTTTGCCCGATCGTCGGCTGCGGCTATCACGAACAGGAATTTGCCGCGCAATGCGCTGATCTTGGGCCAACCTTGCTCCTTGATCGATTGTCGCAGATCCTTGTCTGCCAGAAGCAGCTCACCGGGTCGCACAACGATCTCCTCACCGATCAAGCTTCTCACATGCCGCTCAACCCGTTCCCAGGCCTGACGGTCAAAAGGTTGGTCCGTTCCTTGAACGTTGAGGCATTTTCCGCCCTGAGAGCTGTCGCATTGCGGTTCATACTTCGCTTCGAGATAGATCACGACCGGGAGATGCTGCGGGTTCGCGCGTGACCAATTGCGGAAGGCAAGCAGGCAATCTGTCAATCGGTAGCAAGACGAGCGAAAGTCATCGAGGTTATGATAAACAAGCACCTCGTCGCGTTCAAAGCGGCGAGGCAGGACACCTCCGTCGAGCGGCTCCTTGGCACCATACTGCTTGGCATAATGCTCCTGCAAATCGAGCGGTGGACCTGATCCGGAGAGCTGCAAATCCAGTTCGAACAGCCGCATCCCGAGATCAAGCTGCGTCTCGAGGGGCAAGTGGCCATAAGAGAGGGCATGTGCCCTAGAGGGTTTATCCGTTCGTTCTGTTGGGCGCGACTGATCTGCCGCGGCCAAGGCCCGCATCATGCGCGCATCGGGATGCAACTTGTAGGAATTGTGCGTCCCGACATACTGGATTTCGTTCAACCTCAAGGTATCGAGATCGGGGTGTTCCTTGGGCATTGCCCGGTCCGGCAATGAACTGGCAGATGGCGCTATCGCCAAAAGCAGCGCCACCGCAGCCGCTCTGAAATTCCAAACCTCGAAACGTGACCTCACGAAAATTCGCATAATGCGCCCCCGGCAGAGAAAATCTGGCACCCGATGGTCTGGACGATCCGGTTCGGCCCATCCGCAGGTTTCATTCGCCAATTCTTCGCTCAGGACGCGCTTTTGCCGCGGATGCGGACCATCTTGATCAACCCGCGACGGGGTTGGGCCCAGCAAATGTTTTGAGTGCCCAGATGATCCCACCTTTGTCCGAATTAGGGGGAAGGGCCGGCGTTGTCTGTCAGGAATGAATGTCCGTTATCGACAGCCAATCACCGGGAAACGGACATTCCGCTTCCCACCCGCTTGTCGCCATCGCGAGCCAGCAAGCTCCACAAGACAAAAACCCCGGCGGATTGCTCCACCGGGGTTCCTGTTTGGGTATGGTGGTAAAAGCGCCGGGCCCTAGAAGCCCATGCCGCCGCCCATGCCGCCCATGCCGCCCATATCGGGCATGCCGCCACCAGACGATTTGTCTTCCGGCGTGTCTGCAATGGCAGCTTCCGTGGTGATCAGCAGGCCGGCAACCGACGCTGCATCCTGCAAGGCAATGCGCACGACCTTGGTCGGGTCGATCACGCCTGCAGCAACGAGGTTCTCATAGGTATCGGTGGCCGCGTTGAAGCCTTGCGTTTCATCGCCTTCGCGCAACAGATTGCCCGAGACAACCGCGCCGTCATGACCGGCATTGCTGGCGATCTGGCGCAGCGGAGTGAGGATGGCCTGACGCACGATATCGATCCCGCGGGTCTGGTCATTGTTGTCACCGGCAACGCCTTCGAGCGCCTTGGTGGCATAAAGCAATGCCGTGCCGCCGCCCGGGACGATGCCTTCCTCGACAGCAGCGCGGGTTGCATGGAGCGCATCATCGACACGGTCCTTGCGTTCCTTCACTTCGATTTCCGAAGCGCCGCCAACCTTGATCACGGCCACGCCGCCAGCGAGCTTGGCAAGGCGTTCCTGCAGCTTTTCCTTGTCGTAATCGGACGAGGTCGTCTCGATCTGGGCACGGATCTGTTCGACCCGGGCCTTGATGTCGGCCTCATCGCCAGCGCCGTCAACGATGGTGGTGTTGTCCTTGTCGATGGTGACGCGCTTGGCTTCGCCGAGCATGCCGAGCGTGACATTTTCCAGCTTGATGCCGAGATCTTCGGAAATCATCTCACCCTTGGTCAGGATTGCAATATCCTGCAGCATCGCCTTGCGACGATCGCCAAAGCCCGGTGCCTTCACGGCTGCAACCTTGAGGCCGCCGCGCAGCTTGTTGACCACCAGAGTGGCCAGCGCTTCGCCTTCAATGTCCTCGGCAATGATCAACAGCGGACGGCCCGACTGCACAGCGGCTTCGAGCACCGGCAGCATCGCCTGCAGGTTCGAGAGCTTCTTTTCGTGGATCAGAATGTAGGGGTTTTCGAGCTCAACGATCATCTTTTCGGCGTTGGTCACGAAATAGGGGCTGAGGTAGCCGCGGTCGAACTGCATGCCTTCGACGACATCGAGTTCGAATTCGAGACCCTTGGCCTCTTCCACAGTGATCACGCCTTCCTTGCCGACCTTTTCCATGGCCTGGGCGATCTTCTCGCCGACTTCACGGTCGCCATTGGCCGAGATGATGCCGACCTGGGCGATTTCGGATGAACCGGACACATCCTTGGAGCGCGCCTTGAGATCGGCCACAACCTTGGAGACAGCCAGGTCGATCCCGCGCTTCAGATCCATCGGGTTCATGCCGGCGGCAACGGCGGTCATGCCTTCGCGCACGATGGCCTGGGCCAGCACGGTGGCAGTGGTGGTGCCATCGCCAGCCGCGTCATTGGCCTTGGAAGCCACTTCGCGCAGCATCTGTGCGCCCATGTTCTCGAACTTGTCCTTGAGCTCGATTTCCTTGGCGACGGTGACGCCGTCCTTGGTGATGCGAGGGGCACCAAAGCTCTTGTCGATAACGACATTGCGGCCCTTGGGGCCGAGCGTGACCTTGACCGCATTGGCAAGCGTATCGACGCCCTTCAGAATGCTTTCACGGGCTGTGCGCCCGAATTTTACGTCCTTGGCAGACATGGGATGTTCTCCTGGAATTGGATTGGATTGGGTAAGCGCTCAGCGGTGTCGGCTCAGCCGATCACGCCCATGATGTCGCTTTCCTTCATGATCAGCAGATCTTCGCCATCGAGCTTGACCTCGGTGCCGGACCATTTGCCGAACAGGATCTTGTCACCGGCCTTGACGTCGAGCGGGGTGACGCTGCCGTCTTCAGCTTTGGTGCCATTGCCAACGGCGACGATTTCGCCTTCGCTGGGCTTTTCCTTGGCGCTGTCAGGGATGATGATGCCGCCAGCGGTCTTTTCCTCGGCTTCGAGGCGACGGACCAGCACGCGGTCGTGCAAGGGACGGAATGCCATAGTTATGACCTTTTCCATTTGAGTGGTTGAGACGATTGGCACTCTCCCCATGAGAGTGCCAGCGGGAGTGCATATGGTCAGATCACTGCGCGCCGTCAACCACGCGCTTGCGAAAAATTTGCGGTTCGCTTCAGTCTGCCGGTTGCGGAGCCAGACCCAGCGCATCGCGCTTGCTCCAGCGGTGGAGCAGCAAGGCCGAGGCAACCACAAGGCCCACAGCCAAGCCGATCCAGACACCAAAGCCCGCCAGCTGGGTCGCCAGCCCGAGGCCAGCAGCCAGGCCAAAGCCGGGCACCCAATAGGAGAAAATCGCAATCCACATCGGCACGCGCGTATCCTGCAATCCGCGCAAAGCCCCCGCCGCCGTTACCTGCACCGCATCGAAGAACTGGAACGCGGCGGCAACGACAAGGAAACTTACGGCGAAGGGCAACAAGGTGGCGTTCTTGGGATCATTGACATCGATATAAAGCGACAGCAGGAATTTCGGCGCGAACAGCATCAAGGCCGCGGTAACGACCATGAAGGCAGCGGCTATCGCGATGGCAACCCAGCCCGCCTTGCGCACTCCGGCAGGCTCTTTGGCGCCATAGAAATAGCCCACGCGAATAGTGGCCGCTTGCCCCACGCCCATCGGCACCTGAAAAGCGAGCGCGGCAATCTGCAGCGCCAGCGTATGCGCCGCCAGTTCCAAGGCGCCGATCCGGCCCATCAGGAAGGCAGCGCCTCCAAACACGCCGGCCTCGGCCACAATGGTCAAGCCAATCGGCACGCCGATGCGGAAAATCGCCTTCAGGCGCCCCCAGTCGGGCCGCCAGAAGAAGCCGAAGATATGGTAGCGGGCAAGGCGCGGGTCGCTGACAATGGCAATGATATAGAACGCCACAATCGCCCAACCGGTGATGATCGTGGCAATCGCTGCCCCCTGCAAGCCAAGCGCTGGCGCACCCCAATTGCCAAAGATCAGCATGTAATTGCCCAGCGCATTGACGCCGATGCCCAGCGCGGTGACGAAGGTGGCAAAGAAAGGCCGCCCCAGCGTTGCCACATAGGCGCGCAGGATGCCGCCAAGGATCATCGGGATCGTCGCCCACAAAAGCAGGTCCATATAGTCGCCCGCCAACGCGATAATGCGTTCCTCCTGCCCAGTGGCGCGCATGAAGTCTGTGGCAAAGGTGCACAAGACCATGGCGATGGCGCCGGTAAACACGGCCAGCCAGATGGCCATGCGCATGGTCCGCCGAACGGGCCGCAAGGCCGGCGCGCGCGCACCAAGCTCGGCCGCCATGATCGGCGCAGCGGCTCCGGTCAGCCCTTGCAAGGCCCACACCAGCAGGCCGAAAATCGAAATGCACAGCGCCGATGCCGCCAGCGCCTCTGGCCCGATGCGGGCAATGAAGATCACATCGATCGCATAGGTCAGCATTTGCAGCACATTGGCCAGCACCAAGGGCGCGGCGAGGCGCAGCGTTTGGGCAATCTCGGTCTTCCAGCCAGTGAGTGGCGAACCGGGCACAGGGGGATGAACAATCGGTTTCATGTCGCGAATCCAGCCGGACCGGATAGGCGCGCATGTGCTATTCATCCAGCATCAACAGCAACGCGGCCAAGAAACTTTCCCAATGCGATCATCATACCGCAGCGCAAAGTCTACGCAGGCACCAAACGCCCGCATCATCGAAAGGGGTCCCATGAAAGCGATTATTTCTGCCGCATGTGTTCTGCTTGCTGCTCCAGCCGTGCCAATTGCCGCGATTGCAGGCAGTGCTGCGGGCGACCGGGACGTCAGTTATGAAGACGCGATGGATTGCAGCGCGGTGTTCTCGCTGCTGTCCACGACCAGCCGGAGCAGCGAGGCGGCCGGTCATGAGGAAACGGCAGCCCGGTGGTTGGTGATCGCGATGAGGCGGGATGGCAGCAGGGATGGCAGCATCGCCGATGCCGCATTGATCCCGTTGATCGAAGAGCTGATCGATACCCTCAATGCCGCGCCAAGCGCCGCCAGGCGGGATGCTTTCATCGACGATATGGTCGGTTTCTGCGATGCTCAGGCAGAGCGCATCGCAGGCGAGTTCAACCGCATCAGGCTTTAAGCCTGCCAGCGCCCGGAGCACCCAAAAAGGGCGGCACCTTGCGGCACCGCCCTCCTGTCCGCGGGCGCTTCAAGACACCCACGAAATCTGTGTGAAGACTTACTTCAGCTCAACCGTGCCGCCAGCGGCTTCGATCTTCGCCTTGAGTTCTTCGGCTTCGGCCTTGTTCACGCCTTCCTTGACAGCCTTGGGCGCGCTTTCGACGAGCGACTTGGCTTCGGTCAGGCCCAGACCAGTGATGGCGCGGACTTCCTTGATGACCTGAATCTTCTTGCCACCATCGCCGGTCAGGATGACGTCGAATTCGGTCTGCTCTTCAGCGGCAGCAGCAGCTTCGCCGCCGCCAGCCGGGCCCGCAACAGCAACTGCAGCAGCAGCGGAAACGCCCCATGCTTCTTCAAGGGCCTTGGCCAGTTCAGCGGCTTCCATGACGGTCAGTTGCGAGAGGTCTTCTACGAGTTTGGCGATATCTGCCATGATCTATGCTCCAATTCAAAACGGTTTGAGGACAAATGCGTCCCATGAATAATCGTAACGGTCGAAAAACCGCTTATGCTGCGTCCTTGGCGGCAAAGGCGCCAACCACACGGGCGATAAGCGATGCAGGTTCGTTGATCGTCCGGACAACCTTGGTTGCCGGAGCGTTGACGAGACCCACGATCTTGCCGCGCAGCTCGTCGAGCGAAGGCATCGAGGCGAGTGCCCTGATCCCTGCTTCGTCGAGCACGCTCGCCCCCATCGAACCGCCGACGATTTCCAGCTTGTCGTTCGATTTGGCGAAGTCCACCGCTGCCTTGGCAGCAGCCACCGGGTCAATTGACCAGGCCAGACCAACCGGACCAGTGAGGTAATCCTCGAGGCCGGTATAATCGGTGTCCTTCAGGGCGAGCTTGGCGAGACGGTTCTTCGCAACCTTGTAGGAAGCCCCTGCATCACGCATCTTCGTGCGCAAGGCCGTGGACTGATCCACGGTCATGCCGAGGTTGCGGGTGACGACCACCACGGAAACCTCGTTGAAGACAGCGTTGAGCTGGGCAACCGTATCGGCTTTCTGCGAACGATCCATGCCATACTCCTTCTACTATGGCCGCACACGCAAGGCGCGCGGGCGACCGGCTCAATTCACCCCGGCCGCTGATGCGGTGAGGCCTTGGGTCCGTGATGGGAAAAGGAGCACGCTGAAGGCGTGTTAAAAGGCGCGCCATGACGGCTGGCCGAAAATCTCAATTTCCCGTCTAGGCTGGACATTAAGACTGGCAAATTCCAGTCACCAACGGTCTCGGACGGATGCCTGCCCGAAGGCAGACCGGCGGGCACATAGCCCAGAGGCGCGCCAAGTCAAGTCTTTTGGCTGCGCGAGAACCTGCGCGTTAATTCGGCATCACCAGATCGCCTGCCCCTTTGGCCATGCCGCCATTGCTGTGCGCGACGCCGGGGATCACCCGCAAGCTCCAGCCAAAGTCCCAGCCCTGCCGTGCGGCCATTTCCTTGCCGAAATTGAAGAAAAACTGGCCGCGCGCAAACCGGTGCTTGCCCTGCATCATTGCCCCTTGCGATTTGTTGAGGCTGCTGGAATCAGGATCGATGTCCCGGTCGCCCAGCAGGATGACCAGATCGCGCGCCAGTGCCGCTTGCAGATCATCGCTGTCAAGATCGGTGCCATTGAGGCCATAAGGATATTCAAGCGCAAATGTGGGCAGCGTATACCATCCTGCATTGGCAGCCAGGAACCGTTCGGCGCGCGTTTCGCGCTGGGTCAGCATGAAGCGGTGGACATATTGCGAGCCGGCCGAATGGCCATAAAGCGTATAGGTTTCGCGGTCAGAGCCAAGCCGCGCGACCACCTCGTCAAACAACGGCTCGATCGCCGCAAAGGACCATTGTTCGCGCGGGCGCAATTCGCTGCTGCCGCGTTCGCTGAGATGGCCCAGATTGTATTGCCGCGAGGTTTCGAGCTGCCTTTTCGAAAACTCCGGCGCGATGGCGATGAAGCCCAATTGATCGGCAATCGCAGTCCATTCGCCAAGGTAACGGCGCGGATCGCGTTGGGCTCCGTGCATGACGATCAGAATCGGTGCGCTCGTGGCATCGATTGCTTCGGGAACATAGGTGTGGACCGGGATCTGAGGACCGTTCCAGCCCGAGAAAGTGAAGCTCCCGATGCCTCGCGGCAGCGGCTCTGATGCTGCCTGCTGTGATGCGGACACTTCAGCAGCGGCGCTGGCCGGGGTCGCCTGAGCGGAGACGGCCAGCACAACACAGGCGATAGCGCTTAGCGCGATTCGATAGATTGTCATAAGCCAAGTATTCTTCCGATCTGCGGAAAACGCAACATCTGACGCGCTGTGGCACAGGTTCGTGGTTGACCATCCGTCACAAGGTGCCCCCGATGATGGAAGGCTGATCACTCCATCTCATAGCCCAGCAGATCGCCCGGCTGGCATTCCAGTTCGCGGCAAATCGCCGCCAGCGTGGAGAAGCGGATCGCCTTGGCCTTGCCGGTCTTGAGGATCGAGAGATTGGCCAGGGTCAGATCGACCCGCTCGGCCAGCTCGGTCAGCGTCATGCGGCGATCATGGAGGAGGTCATCGAGCTTGACCATGATACGGCCTCTTTCCAGATTGCTGGTTGTCGGAGGCATCACACGGTCCCTTCGAGATCGTCACGCATTTCGGTTCCCTTGCGAAATACGCGCGCGAGGATGAAGAGCAGCAGGGCCAGGAAGATACCTTCGAGCGAAAAATCGACATCTATCTCCATCTTGTCGCGCATGGTGCCAAGCTGGGTAGACGCGATGCCTGCGAGCAGACCCAGTCCCTGCATCGCCAGCGCCAGCCAGCCCATGCGCTCCAGACGCGTTGCATTCTCGGGCACGAATGGATCGCCTTGCGGGAGCGAATCGATGACCTGCTTGAGCAGGGACAAGAACCGCTCGATCAGCACGATTGCGGCCAGGCCGACTGCAAAGACCAGTCCCAGCCCCGCGCGGCCGGTCAATTCGATCCCTTCGGCTGCCGCTCCTTCATTGATGGTGGTGAATGCATCGGCACTTGCAAAGAGCACGACAGCGATTCCCAGCGCCATGAGTGCACCGGCAATGATCAGCAGGATGCGGGTGATAATGATCGCGACACGGGTAATTTTGAGCAGCCAGTCATTCTGCATGATTTCGTCCTCCAGGATTGAAGCCTAGGCGAGCACCGGCGCGAGCGTGATAACCGCCGCTGCACTGGCGGGTGCGATGATGAAGGCATTGAAACTGACGGCGGTCAGCACGATTGCGGCGAGAGCAGCGGCGGCATTGGTGAGAATCGTTGACATTGATTGAACTCCGATAAGGTTGATATTGAAATTCGATATGATTGAGTCGCGCCTTATTGTCAATCAATAATATTGAAAAACGATATGCCGCTTATCGTTTTGCGAAATCTGATCGCTGGTGGACGCAGGCGCATTGACTTGCGGGCGCTCGATTCCTATATCCCGCCCTCGCGCTTGGTGGTTTCGAGCAATGCGTATCTTTCGCGGGGGTATGCAATCGGAAGGAAACCCCTCGCTTTTCCGTGAGACGTTCAAAGGATTAAGGCTGCATTGTTCACGGCTTGCGGGCGCGTGCACGAGGCGGCTCTTTTTGCGTCTCATGGGATCCCCGCTTTCGACACGATTTCTGGCGCCGGCCTACTAGGGTTGGCGCGCCCCAGCGACGAAGAGGCAAAACTCTCCCATGGCGACCACACCAGCGAGCAAAGCGAACGCACCCCAGGTGCACGGCTCCAAGAAAAAGCGCATCCGCAAGATTTTCGGCGATATTCACGAAGTCGTGCAGATGCCCAACCTCATTGAGGTGCAGCGTGAAAGCTATGAGCAGTTCCTGCGTTCCGATCACTCGATCGGCTATGTCTCCGGCCTTGAAAAGACGCTGCGCAGCGTCTTCCCGATTCGCGATTTCGCCGGCAGCGCCGAGCTTGATTTCGTGCATTACGAGCTTGAGCCGCCCAAGTATGACACCACCGAATGCCGCCAGCGCGGGATCACCTATGCGGCGCCGATGAAGGTGACGCTGCGCCTGATCGTGTTCGAAGTGGATACCGAGACCGAAACCCGCTCCGTGCTCGATATCAAGGAGCAGGATGTGTATATGGGCGACATGCCGCTCATGACTTCGAACGGCACCTTCATCATCAACGGCACGGAGCGCGTGATCGTCAGCCAGATGCACCGTTCGCCCGGTGTGCTGTTCGATCATGATCGCGGCAAGACCCATTCCTCGGGCAAGTTCCTGTTTGCCGCCCGCGTGATCCCGTATCGCGGTTCGTGGCTCGATTTCGAATTTGACGCCAAGGATATCGTGAACGTGCGGATTGACCGCAAGCGCAAGCTGCCGGTCACCGCGCTGCTCTATTCGCTGGGCCTGAACGAGGAAGAAATCCTCGCCAATTTCTATGAGACGGTCACCTGGAAGCGCCACAAGGATGGCTGGGAAATTCCCTTCACCGCGGAAAACTGGCGCGGGTCCAAGCCGTCTTTTGCATTGGTCGATGCGGCAACGGGCGAGGAAGTGTTCCCCGCCGGACAGAAGGTTTCCCCGCGCGCTGCCAACAAGGCTCAGAAGGATGGCCTCAAGAGCCTGCTGATCCCGACCGAGGAAATCTTCGGCCGCTATGCCAGCGTCGACATGATCGATGAGAAGACCGGTCGCATCTATATCGAGGCAGGCCATGAAGTGTCGCCTGAAAACCTCGAACGGCTCGATGGCGCCGGGATCGACCAGCTCGAATTGCTCGATATTGACCATGTGACCACCGGCCCATGGATCCGCAACACATTGGAAGCCGACAAGGCGACCAACCGTGAGGAAGGCCTCGAAGCCATCTACAAGGTGATGCGTCCGGGTGAACCGCCCACCAAGGAAACCGCTGAAGCGCTGTTCGAAGGCCTGTTCTTCGATGCGGACCGGTATGATCTTTCTGCCGTCGGGCGCGTCAAGCTGAACATGCGCCTTGGCCTCGATGCCGAGGACACCATGACCACGTTGCGCAAGGAAGATATCCTCGCTGTGGTCAAGGAACTGGTCGATCTGAAAGACGGCAAGGGCGACGTTGACGATATCGACAATCTGGGCAACCGCCGGGTGCGTTCGGTCGGCGAACTGCTGGAAAATCAGTATCGCGTGGGTCTGTTGCGGATGGAGCGTGCGGTCAAGGAGCGGATGTCTTCGGTCGATGTCTCGACGGTCATGCCCAATGATCTGATCAATGCGAAACCCGCGGTCGCCGCGGTGCGCGAATTCTTCGGCTCCTCGCAGCTTTCGCAATTCATGGACCAGACCAATCCGCTCTCCGAAGTCACCCACAAGCGCCGCGTTTCGGCGCTCGGGCCGGGCGGTCTGACGCGTGAACGCGCGGGCTTCGAAGTGCGCGACGTGCACCCCACGCATTATGGCCGCATCTGCCCGATTGAAACGCCCGAAGGCC
>Ga0100391_1005894_pt1 | contig 11245 bp, 9 predicted proteins | sample CryGeymeta201515_FD_81541 | JGI IMG/M metagenome (GOLD analysis project Ga0100391, IMG submission 81541) | Groundwater microbial communities from Crystal Geyser aquifers in Utah, USA - Crystal Geyser metaG 2015-15 | ecosystem: Environmental > Aquatic > Deep subsurface > Groundwater | place: USA...
ACTATGGCACATAGAAAAGCTGGCGGGTCAACAAGATTAGGCCGCGATTCAATGTCAAAAAGACTGGGAACCAAGGTAACCACTGGACAAAAAGTTAAAGCTGGGACTATTTTAATGCGCCAGCGAGGGACTAAAATTCATCCTGGCTTAAATGTTAAAAAAGGCAGCGATGACACGCTTTACGCCATGAAAGCGGGTGTGGCTAAATTTTCTTCTAAAAAGGTAAAAAAATATGATGGCCAACTGAAGTTGACAAAGTTTGTGAAAGTTAATTAAGATGTTTTGCTAAAACCGTCCCGATTTAACATCGGGGCGGTTTTTAAAAATTCCTTGTCCTTTGTTCTTTGTTTATTATTTATTGTTTATTGATTATTGTTTATTGATTATTGTTTAAAGGCTTGATTCTGATTTTGGGGCGTCAGTTTCCTTGGCAACTTCGGCTAGTTTTGAATGTTCCAGGATTTCGGCAGTAATAATACTTCTTTGGCGGCCGTATTTGAGGCGGGAGAGTTCTTTAATCTGGGCGGCCAGTTCCTGATTGCCACGTTCTGGCAGCATGGTATGCATATTAAAAGATTTGGAAGCGGTGTTGCCTATTAGTAGTCTGACATAAGCAGTATACTTTCCAATATTAATCAGATCATATTCGGCAAACACGGGAGCAAATTGTTTAGCCATGGTTTCCGCGTCTTCCACCCCGACACGGAAGGCAACCATCGTACCGGCATTGCCAAAAACGGCATCTCTCACCGCCGTATCATTATTTTTCACCAGTTGGCCTAGATATTGGTGGGCCATGATTAAATTCAATTTGTATTTTCTGGCTTCGGCCAGGATAGTAGCAATGGAATCAGTGACAAAATTTTGAAACTCATCAATATAAAGATAAAAATCTTTTCTCTCCGCCTCGGGTACATTAGCCCTGCCTAAAGCCGCCATTTGCAGTTTTGACACGGCAATCAGCCCTAAAAGATTACTATTAACCTCGCCAACCTGCCCCTTGGAAAGATTAATAATTAATATTTTTTGATGATCCATGACATCACGAAAATCAAAGCCTGATTTGGGCTGACCAATGATATTTCTGACCATTTCGTTTTCCACAAAGCGCCCGACTTTAGAAATTAAATAACCGAGCATCTCTGATTTATGGTAATCACTGGTTTTGGCCATTTCTTTTTCCCAGAAAGCTCTGACCATTGGGTCAGTCACAAATTGCAACTTATAGCGCTGGAATTCTTCGTCAGTAAACATACGGGGGATCTCAACGATGGTGCCGGGGTGCTCTTTATCAGCCATCAGGGTCAGCATGGCATTACGCATATTGTGCTCAAACATCGGACCAATCATCGCCGGATCAGTCACCAGCTTATAGAAAATAGAAATCATTTCCTGGCAAACGAAATCCATTTCTTCGGGTGTTTCTGCTTCTAAAATATTTAAGCCGACCGGCCGCTCAACATCTGCTGGATTGAAGTAAATGACATCTTCAGCGCGCGATTTGGGCACATAGGAAACAACAGCCTCCGCTAAATTACCATGGGGATCAACCACGCAAACGCCATGACCGGCGGCAATGTCTTGTTGAATCATTTTTTCCATCAGAGTTGATTTACCAACACCAGTCATACCGATAATATAGACGTGACGACGGCGGTCGCTCTCTCTCATCCGGACAATTGTTTCCTGGCCGCGATAAATGTTTCTGCCCAGAATAATGCCTTCGCTGGGCATATCTACCGGCGGCTGGGAACTCCTTGCCTGGAGCCAATTAATTCTGGGCGTTTCGGTAGTGGACAATGGAAAATGATAAACGGAAGCCAGCTCTTCCGTGTTTAAAACAATGCGTTGCTTTTCATTAAAATTGCGATAAATATAGTCACGCACGATTTGATCAATTCTGGGCGTAATTTTACTGAATTTATTGCCATATTCAAAAACACTGTATTGAGAATAAGCATTAATAATATTATTTAAATACATGTCAGCAGTGTGCTTATCCGCTGCCGAGGCAATAATTCTTAGATTAACATCCAAGCCGGCTTTACTGGCCTTTTCTTCTATGCCCTTGGCAGCTTCTTCTTCAAAAGCAGACATTTTATATGGTGTTTGATAGCCTTTTGTTTGCTGTTCATGCTCGCGCTCTTCTTTGGTTTTTGCCGAAAAACCAGCTACCGCAAAATCCTTGGCGACAGCCAAGACTTTATTGATGACAGAGCCTGCGCCAATATAACGGGAGGCTTCAGAAAAACTCTTGCCTTTTTGCATTTGTCTGACAAGACGAATGCCTTTTCTGCGCCAAATTTTTTTGGCTGAACGAACCACATACTGAATAACAGCGCCGTCATTTTCTCCAAGCTTGCTTAAAGAATTAATAATGGCATCAAGCGGATCTGAATCAGTTTTGCGGTAAGTTTTAATGGGCAGCATAAAATGCTTGGTGAATTTCATATATGCCCCTGATACGGTTCCGGTTGGCTCAAAAATGTTATAATCTTCAATCACATCAATTTGCGCATAGGGATATTGGGCATGGACCTGCTGTTCTATGTAACGTTCAAGGTAGCGGGGCGTGGCAATGTAAAAAAATATTTTGCCTTCTCTGGCAACGATTTCAAATGAGAGTTGGTCGCTGCGGCCGAAAAGCCAGCTCAAAAAACCGCTTTGAGCGCTCAAACCGCCGATGGAGGCAAAAAGCTCTTCAGCCGCTGAAATGTCCTCGACAATTTGATCTTTAGTGGCTTCTTTTTTAGAATCTTCAATGTGGATTTCTTTGGGCAAACTGACTGAAAATATAACTTTTTCAAAAGCATGGGGCAGACTTTTGCCCTTTCTCATCAGACGCCGAGCGATTAAAAGCACAACAAAAACAACAAAGCCAAGTATTAAAAACAAACCAAAAATAAGATAGACTGTTTGGAATGACTGGCTGAACATAGCTTAGTGGTGAGTATTAATTTTTATGATTTTATCTGTTTTAATCTTTGCTTCTTGCTCTAAAAAAAATTTATTAACACCGGGAATAAGTCTGAGCCAACGTTTGATGAGCTCAAGCACTTTAACGGCAATGGCACGGCCAGTATGAATAATGGCTTCAATTTCTCGCGCCACACGCTCCCCTTCCTCTCTGAACATCCGGCGGTGAGCCTCATCCATCTTAAAGTAGATTGTTTCCAAATCTTCCTGAAGGACCGATTCAATTTCTTTTAATTGCTTTGATTTTGAGACGGCAGCCGGCTGGCTTCTTGGGGCTGGACCTTTTAAACTTGGCTGGTCGCCTTCCAACGAAGATTCCTGACGAGATCCAAGCCGCTCTAACTTTTCTCTAGCAATTTCTGCTTTTTGGTCAACGGTTCTTTCAATTGGGGAAACTTTTTTAGGCAAGGTTAAATCAAGATTTTTAAAATCCGGCCCCTTTTCTTTTTTAAATGGGTTTTTGGCTAAGTTCATTATGGTATTATTATTATACCATAAAAAAATATTTTATGGTATAATTATATTAGCTTGTGGAAATAATATTAATTAATACCCTTGAAATGCCTAATAACATTAAGGAAATAAAAACAAAAAAATTTGTCTGGCTGGATATTACCAGGGCAACACAGGATAATTTAAAATATTTAAAGCAAGAATTTGGTTTTGATTCAGTTGACCTGGGTGATTGCCTGCCCACAAAACAAAGGCAGAAAATTCACCAGCGGGCGGATTATCTTTTTATGATTTTACAATTTCCTTATTTCAACCGGGAAGCAAAAACCATTGAAGCGGCGGAGGTGGATATCTTTCTCGGCAAAAAATTTTTTATTACCATTCATGAGGATGAATTGAATCCTTTAATAGACTTCTTCCAAATGTACCAGTCTGACCAGATTATGAGGAGCCAGCTTTCCAATGAAACGGCGGTGGATATAATGCATAAACTTTTAAATAAGCTTTATCTGTACTGCTATCCAATTTTAAACCATATCAATCTTGATATTAATCAAATTGAACATGATGTTTTAGAGCAGCCGGAGGAAAAAGCTATTATGAATATTTTAATGATCAAAAGAAATATTGTTAATTTCCAAAAAACAATGCAGTCTCATAGGGGGATATTACAAAAACTTTTGGAGATCACTTTTGATTGGCGGCCAAGAAAAATGGATAATGATTACAATGTGCTGATTACCCATACCAAAGATATCTGGGATTATCTGACTAATTTTAAAGACACCATCAATGCCTTGCATGAAACGCAGGCATCAATGATCAGTTTGAAGATTAATGAAATAATGAAAACTTTGACAATTTTTTCAGTGATAGTTTTTCCCTTAACTTTATTGGCTGCCGTCTTTGGCATGAATACTATGAATGCCATGCCATTTGTCAACAGCCAACATGATTTTTGGTATATTATTGGCATTATGTTAATAGCCGTGGTGATCATGTTTGGATTTTTTAAGAAGAAACATTGGTTATAGTATGAACAAACTTAAACTATATAATACTTTAACTCGCCAAAAGGAAGAATTCAGACCGATTAAAGCCAAGCAGGTTGGGCTTTATACTTGCGGACCGACCGTTTATAATTACGCGCATCTTGGCAATCTGCGGACTTATATTTTTGAGGATATTTTAAAGCGAGTTCTCATCTATAATGGCTATCAGGTCAAACATGTCATGAACGTCACGGACGTGGGACATTTGACTGGCGATAGGGACATGGGCGAGGATAAACTTGAACAGGGCGCCCGGCGCGAAGGCAAAAGTGCCTGGGAAATTGCCGATTTCTACTGGGCAGCTTTCCGTAAAGATATGCAACGGCTTAATTTAAGCGAACCAACCATCTGGTGTAAAGCGACCGGCCACATCAAAGAACAAATCGCACTCATTAAAAAACTGGAGCAAAAAAATTTTACTTATAAAACGAGCGACGGAATCTATTTTGACACGGCCAAATTTCCCGGTTACAACAAATTAAGCCATCAACCGCTTGCCGCCTTGCAAGAAGGTGCCCGAGTAGAAAAAAACGACGAAAAGAAAAATCCCACGGATTTTGCCCTCTGGAAATTTTCACCCCGGCCGCCAGACAGCGGTGAAAAAAGACAAATGGAATGGCCAAGCCCCTGGGGCGTGGGATTCCCCGGCTGGCATATTGAATGCGCGGCCATGAGCATGAAATATCTGGCTCATCAGTTGGATATTCATTGCGGAGGAATAGACCACATTGCCATACACCACACTAATGAAATCGCCCAGGCTGAAGCAGCCACCGGCAAAAAATTTTTTAATTACTGGCTGCATGGCGAATTTTTGAATACTGGCCGAAAGAAAAAAATGGCCAAATCAGAAAAAAATTTTTTAACGTTGGAACGGGCTTTAATTAAAAAAAATATTAACCCTTTAGCTTATCGTTATGCAACTATGATGGTCCATTGGAGAAAGCCGATGGAATTTAGCATCAAGTCTTTACTGGCAGCAGAAAATGGTTTGGATAATTTATATGATGAACTGAAAAAACTGGGAAGAAAAAACGGAAAAGTTGATGATGATTATAAAAGTAAATTTTTGGCAACAATTAATGACGACTTGAATATCCCGGGAGCTTTGGCAACTGTTTGGGGGTTAATAAAATCTGATTTATCAGCGGCAGATAAAAAGACAACTTTATTGGATTTTGATCAAGTTTTAGGGCTTAATTTGAATAAAATAAAAGCAGAAAAGCTGGTTATTCCTGATGAAATAAAAAAAATAGCCGAGGAACGGCAAAAAGCAAGGGAACATAAAGATTGGATAAAGGCGGACGAGCTAAGAAAAAAAATTGAAAAAAAGGGGTTCCAAATCAATGACAATGATCAGGGTTATGAGCTAAGGAAAATATAATTTAATCATGGACAATTAGAAGCATCAGCACTAGAGCGCTGATAAAAAAAATAAATGAAATTAATGACTTTTTTAAATTGGTTTCTTTGTGCAGTTCGGGTATTAAGTCAGAGGCGGCAATATAAATAAAACCGCCAGCGGCAAAAGGCAGAATAAAATTATTAAGATTGCTCATCTGGTTAATAAGCAAATAGCCAATAATGACGCCGACAACGGCTGAAAGAGCAGAAATAAAATTATAAAATAAAGCTTGGCTTTTTTTAAAACCAGCATACAATAGGACGCCATAATCGCCAATTTCTTGGGGAATTTCATGCAGGGCAAGAGAAATGAGCACTGGCAGGCCAAGAGCTGGGCTGGTATAAAAAGCAGAAAAAATAATCAGGCCGTCAAGCAAATTATGAATGCCGTCGCCAATTAAATTTAAGTAGCCTAAATGACGTTTGTGGATCTCGCACCCTGGCTCATGGCAGTGATGCCAGCGCAAAATTCTTTCCATAATAAAAAATAAACTCAAGCTAATGAGAGTGCATTGAAAGACCAAGAGAGGATCGGCAAAGTGCTTCAGCGCTTCAGGCAGAAGATGAAAAAAAGCGCTGCCTAAAAGCGCGCCGGTGGAAAAACTGACAAAGAGGTATAAAATTTTGTTGAGCGTTTTTTCTCTGATAGCCAGAGTAACAATGCCCACAAATGAAATCAGGCTGATGGCTAAAGCGCTAAAAATGGCTTGTAATAACGGTGTCATAATGTCAGCTGCCAAAATATTTTACAAAATCGGATAATTAATAAATAATATATATCTTAAAAAATCAACCCAACCGGCCGCGCAATCGTTCAGCTAGTAAAGAAACTATCGCTCATTAAATTTTCTAATCAGATCTTCAAGCGTGGCCTGCTCCGCTTTTGGCGCCTCCATTAAAAATTCCTTGAATTTTTTTACCACCAATTCAAAACTTTCCGTCTTTTTTTCTATGCCCTCTTCAAAAACAAACTTAGTCAACGCCTCCATTCTAAAATGATGCCCCTCGCCCCCCTGATCGCCAACATGGTAAAAAATCTTATCTAAATTCTTTGATTGAACATCACACGTCACTCCTCCTTGTCTTTTATCCAGATCAAAACGCAAAGAATACTTATTTCCTTGCTGATCAATATGCTGAACGTCGACTCGGGCTTCATGCTGTAATTTCTCTTTAAAATTAAAAACCAGAGTGGTATCCTCTCCTTTTCTATGTTTAATAATGCTTGAAACCAATTGGCCGTCTTGAGCATTATTTGTTACATCATAATCACCCTGCTGACCATAATCGCTTTCCAAGACATTAATAAGCGTTGAAAAAATCTTTTCCAGATCAGCAAGGCCATTTTTAAAATCCGCTTGCTGCAAGCTATGATTTTCACCGGCGTAGCCAAACCGTTTGATTATCTTGTCTTTAAGCTCTGTAAATGAAGACAAAATCAAACCGTACTTTTCCACAAAATTTGCCCGTTCCTCCGGCTCGATTGCCGACTGAAATACCTCCAATACTTTCTGCTCAAAATCACTAAAGGTTTGCTGTATTTTTTCTTCCATCAACCTAAAATCAATTTTTGGAATTTCATTTATTTTTTCACTACTCATATTTTAGATCTTAAATAGCGGATTGCCTATTGGCTGCACTGCATATTTTTAAGACAATTGTCTATCAGTTCCTGACTGGGCGCTTTCTGGCATAAATCACAAGCTTGTTGTTTGTACTCTTCAGAGTTTTCTTTTAAATCCTGGACTGCCTGTCCCATTTCCTCGGTGACGTCCTGAAAATTTTTGTCTTGAGGCGGAATAAAGATAGAATTGTCAGCTAGCCAATTCTCACAAACAAAATCGCGTTTTTGATCCAGTCCGGCAGTCCCTGGCGTTTGTGGCGATTGGGTATTTGTTTCCAGTTCCGTAAATTTCATTTTTGAAGCCGCGCCGGAAAAATCATTCCAAATATAAAGATATTCACCGTCACTAATGGTGTAGGCATGCCCGACATCGCCCATAGTTACGTCTTGATAAAACTTCTTGCCGTTGATATAAATGATATTGGTGACATCTCCGCCATTGGTGACACTTTCCTTCCAGGAGCACTTCAGCGGTTGATTCATAGTCAGTAACTCGTTAATTGAATATTCGCCGCTGGGATTTACTGTCCCGCCTGCCTGATTATTATTTTGATTTTGTTCCTGGTTCTGGTTATTTGTGGCATTGTTTGTGGCAACGAACTGATTGCCCGATTTTTTCCCGCAACCGCTAACTAAAACCGCGCTTGCCAGCAGTAAAACTGCCAGACCTAAAACTTTTTTTCGCATAGTATTCTATTTAATTATTAATAATATTTATTTAATTTTTTTGAATTACGAAACGTCCAGTTTTGTCATCCTGAGCGTAGCGAAGGATCTCTGGCGCATGCCAGATATCTCGCATGCGCGAGAGATTCTTCGGTCGCTTCGCTCCCTCAGAATGACAGATTGGGGAGTTTCGTAATTCGCAGTAATTTATAAACGATCATGTAAGTTTATGTTTAAATTTTATAATAGAAACTAATCATAGTCAACTAAAATTATTAGACATCAGACAAAACGGCTATGCCGACGAATGAGGGTATATATGAGATAGGCGACGGCGAAACCGATTATCGCTCCGCCGGCAATATCTGACGGGTAGTGCACTCCGGCGATGACCCGGCTGGTTGATATCAGGACGCTGGCGATAAAAAACCATATCCCCCATTTTTTGTTGAAAAGAAAAATAGCGGTCGCCATGGCAAAGAAAAAAGTGGCGTGGCCGGAAGGAAATGAAGAACCGCTAGCAGAGATAATCTGGTTGACCGGGTAGACCAAAAAAGGACGGGGATGATGGTAGAAATAATGAATAATTGCGGCTATCCCAAAACAAGCGACGAGTATTGATAATAAAACGGTGAACAAAAAGACATATTTTTTCTTTTGGGGGTAACGAGAGCAAAAAAGCAGCCAGAGAAAAACAATGCCCAAAAAATATTGCAAGTAATCGGCCAAAAATACAATAACCGCATCAAAGAGTCCGGATTGGCCGGATAAATTGTTTAGAAAAAAAAGAATCTTTTCATCAAGCATAAATTTATTCAAGGGTAATAACAACTATTTCAGACCGACCCTCTGTTCTCATCGTCGGTCCCCAGACGCCGACGCCGCTTGAAATATAGATTGAATAATCCCCTGTTTGGTGTAATCCATAATCATACCCGCGATAAACAATCTTTGCTATATATCCGAAAGGAAATATCTGGCCTTTGTGGGTATGGCCGGATAATTGAAGATTAATTCCCTTTTTTCTGATTTCTTCGGCATTGGCCGGAGAATGATAAAGCAGAATGTTGGGCCGGCCATAAAATTGTTCTTTGACTGATTCAAGCCAAACAGCTACATCCTTGGATTCGTCTCTCTCCGGATAACCAACCCCGATAAGTTTCAAGCCATCAATTTCAATAATTTCATCCCTCAAAACTCTGACTTTTGTTTTTTCCAGAGCGGCCAAAACTTTTTCAGCCCCCAAATAGGTTTCATGGTTTCCAGTCACAAAAAAGACGCCTGCTTCTGCTTTGATATCGTTCAATAATTTGGCTAAAGTATCAATGTTGCCGTCGGCGCTATCAAAAAAATCCCCTGTAATAAGAACCATTTTGGGCTCAATCGAATTCACTTTTTCAATGACAGCCCTCATAAACCCGGTTGAGAGGATACTCCCAAGATGCGCATCTGAAATCTGAACAATCTTTTTGCCTTGCCAATTGTCAGCCAGGCCAGGGATAATAACTGAGATGTTCTTAATTCTGGGGTTAAGGGCGTTATATATTCCGTAAAATGAAATAATGAGAGCTAGAATAAAAAATGATGCTGTTAGAACTACCGTATTAATATTAAAGCCGAAAACCTTACTGATGAGAACCATCAGCCAGACCGCTGAGACCGCCATCAGGAGATATGCCACCAGGCCCAGCCAATAGCCGGATAAGAAATAAAAAACGCGAATAAGAAAAAATTCCTGCCAGCGGGTCAGAAAAGACGACAAGATAAAAGCAAGCGGCAGAAGAAAAACTAGAGCTAAAAGAATATTCTTACAGAAAGGGCTGGTAATTGAAAAAAAGCGGACTACGGAAAAATAAATAAAATAGTGCGCTGAAAATATAACTAGCAGGAAAAAGATTAAGAATACTATTATTCGGATATTAATCATAAAATAAAAAAATTTTAAATAATTCATAAAACCATATCCGTAATGGAAACAACAACAGTAACTACGATGATAAATCTTGTGAGTAAGGACATAAATTATATTATTAACTCCCTCTCTATTTTATCAAAAAACCGCCTTCTCGGCAATAAAAGGTTCTAACTTTCGACCCCTGTCACATAAAATCAAACAAAAAATCCAGTCCCGCGACCGCGGGACTGGATTTTTTGGAACTCTGGGGGGAGGAATCGGACCTCCACTAACTTGATTAACAGTCAAGCGTTTTACCATTAAACTACCCCAGAATAAAAAATAATTGCATTAAAATAACCGGCTTTGTCGGCCGGTTTGTTTTTTGATCTTAATCAAATAAAAACTAACCGGCTAAAAAACGGTTATTATTGTTATTATTGTTATTGCTGACTAATTTTTTCATCTTGGTTTTATTATACACTCTTATATAAAATTTATCAACTATTCCATATTTTCAGTTTCTGGCTGGTTTATTTTTTCACCTTTCTTTTCTTTGATAACATCAGCCAAATAAACGGCAATGGCAGCGGCCACTGGCACGCCCAGCATACCGCCGATAACACCGCCCAGCTTAAAGCCGATAATAATAGCCATAATGACAATAATTGGATTTAAACCAACCATCCTGCCCATCAATTTAGGAACAATAATATTGTTTTCAGCTTGCTGAACTAGCAAATACCAAAAAGCGACTAACAGGACTTTGATGATTGAGCCATCGGAAAAAGCGATAAAGACGGCGATAATGCCTGATATCCAAGGACCAAGATACGGAATGATCTCTAAAATAGCGGCGACTAACGCCAGCAGCAAAGCATATTTAACGCCGAACAAAAGCAGGCCGGCATAGACCAGAATACCGACAATAATGGACAAAAGCAACTGCCCTCTTAACCATAGGCCTATTTTGGACTGCATACGATTAATCAGATCCATGGCATAGACACGGTATTTTAAAGGAGTTAAAAATTTTATAAAATATTTAAGCGCGTTTTCTTCCACGGTTAAATAAAAGGTAATGACTAAAACAACTAAGAGCGAAAAAAGTCCGCCGAAAATACTGGTGATGGTCACAAAAATACTTTTGGTGGTTTGGGCTAAAGTCAAACTCAA
>Ga0100391_1005898_pt1 | contig 11241 bp, 16 predicted proteins | sample CryGeymeta201515_FD_81541 | JGI IMG/M metagenome (GOLD analysis project Ga0100391, IMG submission 81541) | Groundwater microbial communities from Crystal Geyser aquifers in Utah, USA - Crystal Geyser metaG 2015-15 | ecosystem: Environmental > Aquatic > Deep subsurface > Groundwater | place: USA...
AACTTTGAAACAAGAGTTTCTAAATCAATACAAATATCTTTTATTTGAAAATATTAGTATCTTTACTCAAAAACTCATGGAACACTTAATATGGTACAATACAAAGAGAATACACCAATCTTTAGGTAATATTTCACCCATTGATTATTTAATAAAAACTGTTCCGGAGTCTCAAATGTGCGTGACGCGTACAAATAGTTGGCTTGATTTGCTAGTTCACTTATTATTAACCTAGTAATCAATTAAAAAAATGCCAAAAATTTATGGAGTAAATACAATTTGGGGAGTTAATCCAAAGAACGTGCGGGATGCAATGGTTCGTTGTTTTGCTCAAGTCCATAAGGAAGTGATGCTAGACTGTCAAAAAATGGAAAAAATCTTTAAACCTCAAGAAGTTGAAGAGATAAAGCAGCTTAATATTAAACACATGATATGTGCTTTATTTGAAGAAGTCGGAGGAGATTTCAATAATCCTGATAAGAAAAGTATTCTTTTAGTTTTAAAAAAATTAAAAGGAGTTGCAAAGAATTTTCGTTCACCAGAAATTGTTAATAGGCATTACTGTGAGATAAAAACTCTTGTTGAGAGATTACAAGATATTTAAACTCAATGCCCCAAAGGGCATTTTTTAATTGGTTAAATTATGAAGGATAATAATAAATATTTTCAAATATCTCTTAAGGTAATTATTAAAAATAAATCAGGGCAAATGCTTCTTCTCAAGTTGCCCGAAAATAGTTCAATGGCTGGTTATTATGATTTTCCAGGAGGTTATATAAGAACAAAAGATATAAACGAAAATTTTGAGACAGTGACAAAAAGGGAGATTAAAGAAGAATTAGGAAATGACTTTAAATATACCCTTAAAATGTCTCCCATTTCTATCGGGAGACATCAAACTATCTCAAAATCAGACAGAAAGAAAAAAGATGTGGTTTGGATATTTTTTGAGGGTTTATATAAGGGAGGGAAGATTAGAATTTCCGAAGAACATACTGGTTATGAATGGACATATCTTAAAAAAAGTCAGCTAGAGAAATATTTTAGAAAAGGCGCATTAGATGGCATGAATAACTATTTTAAATGGAATAAATTCTAAATTAATTATTTTTTATAAACCAAGTAACTGATTAATTTTTTCTTTGTCAAATCCAACTACTACTTCATCATCAATCCATATCTGCGGAACGCCCATTTGCTTCGATTTGTCTACCATTTCCATTGCTGCTTTTTTATCACTAGAAACGTCTATATCTTCATGAGAAATTTGTTTTTCATCAAGATATTCTTTTACTTTTATACACCAAGGGCATGTTGGTGTTGAGAATACTTTTACATTGTGTTGATTGACCATAATTATCTCCTTTATTGCGTTATACTGTTTTAATAAATAATAAAGTATTACTTAGTATAAGTAAATATATAAATTGTTTATTTTAACATTGAATTAAATTAATCATATTCTATCATTTACCATAGAAATATTAAGGAGTTTTTATGATTATAGGTTTATTAATCTTTTTGTTTGGATTTCTATTTTTACTAAAGAATTTGGGAATTGTTATTTTTCCGGCAGGTACGTGGGATATAATTTGGCCAATAATTTTTATAGTTATAGGTTTTTATCTAATCGGTGTTTCTTCGAGGATTAGGAATTACAGATCTAGGCTTTTTGGTAAATATTATCATTTTAAGGATAAAGGTAAGCATTTTTTTACAGGGAAAAACGAATATAAAGATAATTATTCCGATGAGAATAAAGAAGAATGAGCTTTTTAGACTATATTAAGTCAATAGATTAAGAGTATTGACACTACAATGCCGTGCTGCTATACTATTTAAATATATCACTTGTAAAAGTGGTATTATTTTATTTTTATAATAAAGATGGAAAAGAAAAAACAGGCAAAATCAGTAGTTTATCCAGCAATGATCGAAATCGGATTTAGAATTAGTATACCTTTAGTTTTATTTACGCTTTTAGGGGTTTGGTTGGATAAGACATTTCGTACAAGCCCGCTATTTTTATTTTTAGGGATATTTTTTTCTTTATTCATGTCCGCATATGGTATTTATGGTATATATAAGAAATATATAAAAGGAAACAAATAATGCATATTTCGATTGCTGCAGAACAAATATTCAATATCGGCCCAATACCTGTTACAAACAGTATGTTAGCAACGGGCGTTGTTTCTATGGCGCTTGGATCTTTATCTTTTTTAGCTACAAAGAAAATGAGTAAGGTACCAAAAGGGATTCAGAATGTTTGTGAAGCTATTGTTGAAGCATTATTGAATCTAACTGATAGTATTACTAAGGATCGAAAGTTATCACAAAAGATTTTTCCGCTTATCGCAACATTCTTTATATTTATACTTTTTAATAACTGGTTTGGATTGCTTCCGGGGTTCGGTACTATAGGTTTTCACGAAGTCAGCAAAGAAGGACAGGAAGTATTGGTACCATTTCTTAGAGCGGGTACCGCTGATTTAAATACAACTGTAGCACTGGGTGTTATTGCTGTTTTGAGCGCGCAGGTTATAGGTATTGCTGCTTTAGGTTTTGTAAAATATTTTAAAAAATTTATTAACTTATCTTCTCCAATATTATTCTTTGTAGGACTGTTAGAACTTGTTGGTGAAGTTGTAAGAGTAATTTCATTTGCCTTTAGGCTTTTCGGTAATATTTTCGCAGGAGAAGTACTTTTGACAGTTTTAGCCACCTTGATACCTTACGTAGTGCCTTTGCCATTCTATATTATGGAGTTATTTGTTGGGTTTATACAGGCACTTGTTTTTACTATGTTAGCCTTAGTATTTATAAAAATGGCTACCATAAGTCACGAAAATCATTAATTTATATCAAAAATAATTGGGGGAGATAAAAAAGGAGAGTAAAAATGGAAAAAGAAGCAGCACAACTATTGGCAACAGGATTAGCTATTGGGTTAGGCTCAATAGGACCAGCTATTGGTATTGGCTTGTTAGCAAGTAAAGGGTTAGAAGCTATTGGAAGGAATCCTGAAGCATCAGACAAAATTCAGTCAAACTTAATTCTTATGGCTGCATTCGCAGAAGCCATCGCTATCTATGCATTAGTTATAGCCTTGATTATTAAATTTGTTTAAGGGGTTTAATAAATGGAAGCACTAAAAGCAATCGGCATAGAACCAAAACTTCTTATAGCGCAAGCAATAAACTTTGCATTGCTTTTATTGGTGCTATACAAATTTCTTTACAAGCCTGTATTAAAGGTATTAGAGGATCGATCCAAAAAGGTAGAAAAGAGCTTAAAGCAATGCAAAGAGATAGAAGAAAAAGTTGAGACCACTGGCAAGGAACGCGAAGAAATTATTTTGAAGGCTAAAAAAGAAGCGTCAGATATTATTAAAGAAGCCAGAGAGAGCGGAGAGCAAGTTAAATCATCCATGATTGAGTTAGCGAAAAATGAAGCTAATGGGATAATATTAGATGCAAAACAGGAAATAATTGAAGAAAAAGAGTTAATGTTAGAAGAATTAAAAGAAGAAACAGCTGATATTGTATCAAAGGCACTACAATCTATTATAAAGGATGATACTTCTAGACTTGACAATATTTTAATAGGAGAAGCTGTTAATGAGTTAGATAAGGGAGAGGTTGATAATGCTTAAAGCGTGGGATATTGCGGAAGCGATTTCCAAAATCGCCGAAGGAAAAGATTCTGAAAAAATAGAGAAAATTGCCAAAAGAGTAATGAAATATTACCCGCATAAAGCACCTTTTATTTTAAAAGCCCTTGAGAGAATAAAAGACTTCGATGAAACTCGGGTTTTAGTCATTTCTGCTAGGGAGTTGTCATCATCAGAAAAGGAACAGATCCAAAATTCTATTTCTGCTAAATATAATGACCATTTAGAATTTGAGTTTGAAATTACAGAAACGATTGGTGCCGGTATTATTATAAAAAAGGGCGAATTTGTTATAGACAGCAGTTTGAATAATTTAATAAACCAGCTATCTGATAAAATAAAAAATTGCAACATTAGTATAGGAGTATAAATGTCAAACAGTAAAGAGATATTGATTAAAAAAATTACCGAGGAATTGGAAAATTTTAAACCTGAACCTTCAACCTATAAATCAGGTAAGGTAATTTCCGTAGGAGACGGTATTGCTAGAGTAACTGGTTTAAGCGAAGTAATGTCATTTGAGATGGTGCAGTTTCAAAGCGGCAACTATGGAATTGCCTTAAATCTTGAAGAAGATTCTGTTGGTATTGTTATTATGGGAGAATATGATTCTGTCTGTGAAGGGGATGAAGTTAAATGTACAGGAAAAATTCTTGAAGTACCTGTTTCTGATGATGTAATGGGTAGGGTAATTGATTCTCTAGGAAATCCAATAGACGGGAAAGGCGAAATTAAAGCAGATAAATATTGTTTAGTAGAAAAGATTGCGCCAGGCGTTATAAGCCGAAAATCAGTATCTGTTCCTTTGCAAACAGGTATTAAAGCGATTGACTCTGTAATACCTATCGGTAGAGGACAGAGAGAATTAATTATCGGCGATAGGCAGACAGGAAAAACAGCGATTGCTATCGATACAATAATCAATCAAAAAGACAAAGATGTTATATGTATATATGTAGCAGTTGGTCAAAAAAAATCCAAGATTGCAAAGATAGTTTCTGAGCTTGAGAAAAATGGAGCAATGAAAAACACTATTATTGTAATGGCTAGCGCTTCTGATCCCGCCCCAATGTTGTTTATCGCCCCTTATTCAGGTGTCGCGGTCGGTGAATATTTTATGGATCAAGGCAAAGATGTTTTAGTTATTTATGATGATTTATCAAAACATGCATGGGCTTATAGGCAAGTATCCTTACTTTTGAGAAGGCCGCCTGGGAGAGAAGCATATCCTGGTGATGTTTTTTATCTTCACTCAAGATTATTAGAAAGAGCATGCAGAAGAGATAAAAAATATGGCGGCGGATCTATTACAGCGCTTCCCATTATCGAGACCCAAGCCGGAGATGTTTCAGCCTATATTCCAACAAATGTTATATCAATTACGGATGGACAAATCTATTTGGAATCCGATCTATTTTATCAAGGTATTAGGCCGGCTTTAAATGTGGGGTTATCAGTTTCTAGAGTTGGATCTGCGGCTCAAGTTAAGGCAATGAAGAAAGTTGCAGGTAAGTTAAGGTTAGAATTAGCTCAATTTAGAGAATTACAGTCTTTTGCTCAATTTGCTTCTGATCTTGATGAAGAGACAAAAAAACAAATCGAAAGAGGCAAAAGATTAGTAGAGATATTAAAACAGGATCAGTACAATCCATTGTCAGTTGAGAAACAGGTTTCTATTATTTACGCTGCTACTAATGGTTATTTAGATGACATATCCATGGAAAAAGTTCCTGTTTTTGAAAAAAATCTTTATGAAAATCTTGATTTAAAAAATAAAAAATTTGCTGAAAAGATTTTGAAAGAAGGTGACTTAACTGACGAAATAGAAAAAGAACTGAAAGTGATAATTGAAAAGGTGAAGGAAGGGGTTTAATGGCTGGCGCTAAGGAGATCAGAAGAAGAATAAAATCCGTATCGAATACCAAGCAGATTATTAAAGCTATGGAATTAGTTTCTGTTGTTAAAATGCAAAGAGCTGTCAGTAATAACTTGGCATCGAGATCATATAGTAAGTCAGCAGATGAAATATTATCAAACCTTTGCGAGGGTATTAATCTATCTGACCATCCTTTTTTGTTGCCTAGAGAAGGAAAAAGAAAGTTAGTTATTCTTGTCACTTCAGATAGGGGTTTATGCGGCGGTTTGAATATGAAAGCTATAAAAAAAGCTTTAGATGAAAGCAAAGATTGTAATGAAGTTGGTTTTATAACTATTGGCAGAAAAGGGAGGGATTTTCTAAAATCATATGGTTATAAAATAATTGCTGAATTTACCAAAATAGATGATCATCCCAATTTTAGTCAAATTATGCCTATTATAAACGTAGTTACCGGCGATTTTTTAGCCGATAGATACGATCAAGCTGTTTTAGTTTATTCGCATTTTCAATCAATTCTTATGCAGAAACCGACTGTTTTAAATCTTTTACCTTTTTCCGGCCCTAATGTTTGTAATTCAGGGCAAGATAAAATTACATTCGAGCCAGACAAAGATAAAATTTTAGATAGTTTAATACCAAGAATGTTGGAAATTAAAGTTTGGCAGTCTTTTTTAGAATCAATTGCTTCAGAACATTCAGCTAGAATGGTTGCAATGAAGAACGCCAATGAAAATGCAGAAGAATTGATATCCGATTTAACACTTACATTTAATCAAACAAGGCAGGCGGGCATAACAAAAGAAATTGCTGAGATATCTGCAGGAAAAATGACATTAGAAGAATAAAGGAGTTATATATGAATGAAGGAAAAATAGTTCAAGTTTTAGGCCCGGTAGTTGATGTTAGATTCGACGAAAAAATTCCCGCCGTTTACACGGCTTTAGAAATAGAAAACGGTTTGGTAGTTGAGGTACAGCAGCATTTAGGAGAAGGTATCGTAAGGACGGTATCTATGAGTTCTACTGATGGTTTAAAAAGAGGCCAAAAAGTAGTTGATACAGGGATTCCAATATCCGTTCCGGTAGGTTCGGAAACTCTAGGCCATATGTTTGACGTTTTAGGTAATCCAATTGATGGGGTAGAGTTTAAAGGTTCCTGGAAAAAATATCCGATACATCGTTTATCACCTAAATTTTCTGATCAATCTAAAGAAACTGAAGTTTTTGAAACCGGTATAAAAGTTATAGATCTTATTTGTCCTTTTATTAAGGGTGGAAAAGTTGGATTATTCGGGGGAGCTGGAGTAGGGAAAACTGTTGTTATTACTGAGTTAATCAGAAATTTAGCGACTGAGCACGGAGGCTATTCGGTATTTGCCGGAGTGGGGGAAAGAACCAGAGAAGGAAATGATCTTTATTATGAAATGAAAGAATCAGGCGTTTTAGATAAAACATCATTAGTTTTTGGGCAAATGAATGAACCCCCAGGGGCTCGTTTAAGGGTTGCTTTATCGGCTTTATCGATGAGTGAATATTTTAGAGACGAGGAAGGTAAAGATGTTCTTTTATTTGTAGATAATATTTTCCGATTCACTCAGGCAGGTTCTGAAGTATCTGCTCTTTTGGGTAGAGTCCCTTCAGCAGTAGGTTATCAGCCAACTTTAGCGACAGAGATGGGCGAACTTCAAGAAAGAATTACTTCTACAAGTAAGGGTTCTATTACCTCGGTACAGGCCGTGTATGTGCCGGCGGACGATTTAACGGATCCGGCGCCTGCAACAACTTTTGCCCATCTTGATTCAACGGTAGTATTGTCAAGATCACTTTCAGAACTAGGTATTTATCCGGCCGTTGATCCGTTAGATTCCACCTCAACCGCTTTAGACCCAAGGCTTGTTGGGCAAGAGCATTATGATGTTGCTCGCGGAGTTCAGAATGTTTTACAAAAATATAAAGATTTGCAAGATATTATAGCTATCTTAGGTATGGATGAATTGTCTGAACAGGATAAACTAATGGTTGCAAGAGCGAGAAAAATTCAGAAATTTCTTTCACAGCCATTTTTTGTTGCAGAAGTCTTTACTGGGGTTTCCGGAAAATATGTAACATTAGAAGAAACAATCCGAGGATTTAAGGAAATTCTAGAAGGCAAGCACGATGATAAGCCCGAACAGTCATTTTATATGAAGGGATCAATAGATGAAGTAGGATCCAAAGAAAAATCAAAAGACGAGAAAGCAAAAAAATAAATCCAAATTATATAACCGTTAGGTAAGTTAATGAAAAAAATAAATCTTAAAATTACTACTCCGGAAAGAGTTCTTCTAGAAGAAGAAATTGATGAAATTGTTGTGCCGACGAGATCAGGACAAATTACTGTTCTTCCTGATCATGAATCTTTGATTTCTGAAATTGTTCCAGGAGAAATGATTATCAGAAACCAAAAGCAAGAAAAAATTGTTCTAATTTTTGGAGGTTTTATTCATGTTCAGACTGGTAGTAAAGTTATTATTTTAGCCGATAGTGTCGAGCATTTACATGAAGTAAATGAGAAAGAGGCAGAAGAAGCTAGAAGAAGGGCAGAGGCGTTTATGCGGGAAGTTAGGGATGATAAAGAAAGATTTGCTGATGCAGAGGCTGAATTAATAAAGAATCTTGCAAGATTAAAGGTAATAAAAAAATATCATTCCAGACGGGGAATGAAGTTAGAATAATAGGTTTTTGAATTAGCGCTATTATTTTTGGTAAGCATAAAATACTAGATATTGCTAATTTTTAATGAAATACCTAAAATACTATTAGCTATTGATTAAGGATAAAAATTGACGATGGAAAAAGTAAAAAGATATCATCTTACTTTAAATTTTTATGGGTGTGATTCAAGACAGTTGGACGATGCTAATCTTTTCTACAAAATACTTAACGAAATGCCGGAAAAAATCGGCATGAAAAAGCTGATATTACCGTATGTTATACAAGGGATTTATTACCCAGGTGTTACCGGTTTTGGTTATTATAGAAACCTCTCATTTAAGTTTTCATTCCTTTAGCCATACTGGCCAGCTTATGTTTGATCTTTTTTCTTGTCAGCCATATGATTCAAACAAGATAGAAGAAGAGCTTGTTTCTATCTTTCTGCCCCAAAAAGTGACAAGAAATTTTATAGAAAGCGAATAATTTTATTAGCTTGATTTTATCTTCAAAACTGATAGAATATTTTTTTAAAGCAGCGGTTAAAATAAATGGAAGAAATGCAAGAAATAAAAAACCAGGAGATCAGAAGTTTTCTTGACGAGATTAAAAAGATTCGCCAGGAAGAAGAGCAAGACAAAGATGCCCCAAAAATTAAAGCATCGCTTACAATAAGTAGGCTGGCTTTTTTCTATGAGAAAGCACGAAACTCACTGGAATACAAAGATGAGCACCTTATTATCAAAAGCGCTATTGAGCGAATTTTAAGAAGAAAGTTTTTTGCTTATAATCCTGACCAGCCTTTAGCTAAGGGTATATTATTTGAGCTAATCAGCGGCGGTTATATAGCCAATGATTCAGTTCCTGAAACTAAAATAGAAAAGATTACAAGAATACTTGATAGATACTATTATCTTTTCAGCAATTTAGTGAAAAGGCCGAATAGAAGGATAATTGCTTCAATTGTAGCCTGTGCAATCGAGGAGTCTCTAAATCGGGGAGTAAAAGAAAAAGAGGTGCTGGTTAATTTTACTTATCAAACCATAAGGGGAAAATTGCTTCTTGATAAATTTGTTGATGAACATACTGTGGATACGCAACTTTATATAGCAATCCATAGAACATTATTAAAATCCGATTATCAAACTATAAGATATAGGTTATTAAAGAACATTATCCCTAATCTAGAAGATTTTGATACAAATATCCATGATATCCTGCTGAAATTTGAGGATGCAAACAATTTGATCGATTATCTTTTTAAAGATAAATTAAAAAATAATTTTCTGAAATTTTGCCGTAAATCAGTTCCACCATTTTCTGTTTTAGGAAAAATTATTGTCGAAACTCCCATAGAAAAAATAGAGGAATCATTAAACAACGAATTAGAGTTTAAAAGAATCACCGAGACTGCATATAACCGCTGGAGAGACAGGGCTTATAGTAAAATAGGACGCAGTGCAATAAGGAGCGTGATTTTCATTTTTTTTACAAAAATGATATTAGCCTTTGTTCTAGAGGTTCCTTACGATTTAATAGTCAATCAAGAAATAATATGGATACCGCTTTTGTTGAATTTAATGTTCCCGCCTTTTTACATGTTTATAAATACATTTAATATTTCTGTTCCTGGTAGAGAAAATTTAGAAGCCATAAAAGCCTCATTAAAAAAAGTGGCTTTTGATGAAGGTAGCTATAATTATCAGATGAAAGTCAAGAAGAGCGGATCTGTTGGCAAAATAACTTTTTTCTTTATCTATCTTTTAACTTTTGTGATCTCTTTTGTTGGATTAACATATGTTCTTTTGCTGTTACATTTTAATATAGTGGCTATAACTTTATTTTTTATTTTCTTTAGTACAATCAACTTCTTTGTTTATAGAATTTCCCGTGTTGCCAATGAGCTTTTGGTTGTTAAGAGTAGCGGTGGTATAAGAGAAGCTTTTGCGGATTTCTTCTCAGTTCCATTTATAAAACTTGGTCAGTTTTTTTCTTCTAACTTTTCTAAAATAAACATCTTTCTATTCATTTTGGATGTGATTATCGAAACTCCTTTTAAAACAATTATTCAGTTTCTTGAAGATTGGGTGTCATATGCCAAAGAAAAGAAAGAAGACATCTTGGATGAATAAAAGTACATCTCCTTTTTTATATAATGGTTTTTTTCAAATTAATAAGCCCAAAGATTGGACTTCTTTTAAAGTAGTTGATTATATCAAAAGAAAATTTAAGTTTAAAAAAGTTGGTCATGCTGGTACCCTGGATCCTTTTGCCACCGGATTGCTTGTCATTTTAGTGAATAATTATACTAAAAAGTTTTCCGATTTTCTGAAATTTGATAAAGAGTATAATGCGTTAGTTCAATTAGGTAAAATAACTGATACATATGATATTGATGGAAAGGTTATTGAAGAGTATAAGGATAAAATAAAAATTGATAAGAAAAGTATATTAAAGACTATCAAATTATTTGAAGGTGAAATAATACAAAAACCGCCAGCTTTTTCGGCTCTAAAAGTTAGCGGTACGCCTGCTTATAAACTAGCCAGACAAGGCAAAGACGTAGATCTTGCTTCACGGATAGTTGTTATTAAAAATATTAATTTAATTGATGTTAATAAGGATTCTTTTTCGATTAACGTATTATGTTCTTCCGGAACTTATATTAGATCTTTGGCTTTTGATATTGGTAAATCATTAAAATATGGGGGGTATTTATCAAATTTAGAAAGAATTCGTATTGGAGATTATAGACTAACTGACGCTAAAGAGCTGGATAAAATAACTATTGAAGATTTACACGTAATGAAAGACTTTGGTTTGAATATTTGATGACATTATTGTTTAAATCATGTAATCTAACGAACTATTTATTGATGAATAAGTTACGAAACATTTGAGACTCCTGCAAATAACTAAGGAGTTTCCAATATGCATATCAAAGCCTTGTGGTATAAGACTAATTTGCATAGCCTTAAAGCTATGCAAAGACTAGACAG
>Ga0100391_1005907_pt1 | contig 11230 bp, 7 predicted proteins | sample CryGeymeta201515_FD_81541 | JGI IMG/M metagenome (GOLD analysis project Ga0100391, IMG submission 81541) | Groundwater microbial communities from Crystal Geyser aquifers in Utah, USA - Crystal Geyser metaG 2015-15 | ecosystem: Environmental > Aquatic > Deep subsurface > Groundwater | place: USA...
CGCCCAAGATATATGAGCGATTAAATGAGGAAAACTCTCTTAAAATATGATCTATATAAGGGAGGGTTACAGAACTTCCAGAAGATTGTATCGAGTCATGGAGTGAAGACACATTAGGCGTGGGGTTTTAATTATGCATCCTTATAAATTTATTGAAAAATTAATCGTGCTACAACATCCAGATACGAAACATATTGTACGGCTCATGATAGAGCATGATGGCCAACAAAATTACGGCCTACAACGTTCCATCCTTAACAATGGAACGACCCGGCATTTCTATAATAAGAAAATTTGGCATTCAGCTTATAACATTAAATTGGAGCTCAGTCGGCGGGTGTCTGACTATGAAGAAAAGGGTTTTGACATGATGACTGAAATTTCGCTTCGGCCGAATGATGTCCCGCCCTGTCCTGAGTTTAATTACTCTACAAGTATGATTGAACCCGATGAGAATACCTTACCCATTAACCCAACAGAGATGCCAATATTTGTTGATTGTAGCTTCCATCAATTATCTGTTCGGGATTTACGCTATAACACTGAAGTTACCAATGAAGAATTACTCACGTTTTTTAAGGATTTACGTAAATCAATCGAGTTTCTCCCTTTTGCAATGGTAGCGATATGGTCTGAAAAATCGATAAAAGTTCTGAGTCTTGAATTCCGCTCAAAACCTCAACCCAAACACGCTATAAACTATATATTGATGCTTTCTAGTAAAAAAAATAGTCATTTTATGATTGTCGATGCCACTGGACCGGGTTCTAACCAACAGTCACAAGAAAGCAATCAAAGCTATGCAGTGTTAGCAGGGGGCAACTTAACATTTCATGTGGCTTCTACGTGGAAAATTGCCAAGGCTTTCTTAGAGAAGCATCCTCACGCTGCTAATTTTTCGGTTTACGGCATGGATTCAGATAAGTTTATGAAAGTTGGAGAAGACATCTCATTAGGCAACTTTAAACGCTCAGGTAATGCTGAAATACTGTTTACTCATGTGAATAGTCAAATAGCTAACATAACATTCATTCGCTCACTTGAATTTGACGTGAAAATTGATAATTTGAATAACCTAATTTGAGATAGTTGCGCCTTTTAAAGTGTATGTAACCATAGAACACATAGCTCACAACACAAACAAAGGCGCTCAATATGTTCACTTTACCGTTAGATCAAAAACATCGTATTCAAACTATTTGCAATCACGCTAATAGTAAAGTTAATCCAATTTTTGAACTCGTTTTAATTGAAGCTGATAATGGTCAAGTCCGATTTAGCGCCTCTAATGGCACTCAGTTCAACTCATTAACATTACCTGCACAGATTGACACCCCTGTATCGTTTAGCATGTCAGGCAAGCGATTAAGTGCCGTATTGAACGCTTTATCTGCCGATATCGCAAAGTTTGAAATAAAAAATGAAAGTCTATTAATGAAAAGCGGCAAAAGTAAATTGAAGTCGCCCATTTTTAATGCCGATGAATATCCCTCTGCCCCCATAATAAATGCCCCTATTTCTACTATCCAATGTTCCATTTCACAACTCACCTCACTATTTAATTCTGCGAGTTACGCGGTGGCAAAGAATGATGTTCGAAATTATTTGTGCCACGTAAATTTGAAGATAGACGATCAAGTCGTTATGGTTTGCGCCAAAGACGGCCATCGACTTAGCCAATTACAACATAGGAATTTAACATGTTCTGGAAATGGTAATTACTTAGTGCCTACATCATTAATGGCGGCTGTATTAGCTCAAAACTTGGACGATGATGAAGTTGTGAGTATTGAATTTGATGAACAAAAAGCCTCTATTGTCAGTCAAGACACCTCTGTTATATCAATCCTTGGTGATGGTAATTACCCTGATACCAATCGAGTAATACCAACTGATAGACGTAACGGAGTGACATTTAATTTGGCAGAGCTAAAGAGTACCGTTAAACGATTTCATGCTGTAGCGGCTCTTGAACGCATTCCCGTTATTAAATTTGATATTGGTGAAACCGTGCAAATGTCGGTATCAAGTAGCGACCAATCTAACGAGTTTTCAGAGTTGATAGAGTCCGAAATAAACCAATGTGAGAATTTGATAGTCGGCGTTAATCCGTCCTGTCTTGCTGATGCGCTTGCAAAACAGTCTGGTGAAACCGTGACATTTTATTTTACCAAAAAAACGGCTATATTAATTACTTTTGATATTAGTGAGTTAGTTACTCTAATAATGCCCGTTAGAGTCTAACGGTAGATTTGTAAATGTTTTATTCTCACAAAAAAGTCCATGAAGTGAATACCTTCATGGACTTATTTATATATTTTTACCTAATCTTCGGTAAACACCAATTCCACTGGGTAATAAGCGCATGTTGGATTATGCTCAAGCCTGAAGGCTTCTAAAGCAGCCTGAATCTGGTCTTGTATGACCATATTAAAGTTTGATAAAAAATTAAGGTTGTCATGAGCGGTAACAACGCAATAGTTTGATAATTTATCTGAGGACGAATGTCATTTCTTGATAATAAAGTTTGATCATTTTCAAGCTCACTTTTGGACATTTCCGTGTTAGATCTATAACTCTAATTCGTGAGTTTCGGATTAAAATTTCTATGGGTAACGCCAGCCAACTGTTAGACATCAATTTGAATATGCATGTCAGGTGTACTAGTTAACTTCGCCGAAGCCGAATTCGAGCAAATCAAATCCAGTTTCATTTTGCGTCAAATATAGATCGAGATAAGCATTATCATGAACTCTAACCCTAAACTTATACAAGGTTTCACTTTCTAGGCTAATATACCCAATTTTCGAATAGCCTTTAAACCACTGAGGCACAGAATCTTTCTTTTTACCAAAACAACTCAGATCAGAGCACATCATTGCCATTTATCGAAGCAAGTTATGCGACATTATCTGGTTCATGCGTTGTCTTAATGAGCCTATTGCTCGGCAGGCAAATCAAGAGGACAACTGTACTGGTCGCTGCTGGGAAGGACGTTTTAAGTCGCAAGCTCTGCTTGATGAAGCTGCAGTATTAGCCTGTATGGCTTATGTCGATCTGAATCCTATCAGAACTAAGATGGCTGACACTCCAGAGCAATAGGACCATACCAGCATTCAATTACGAATTAAGGCGGCACTGAAAGCGTAAAAACCAACCAAAAAGCATTGCGTTTTTATTGCAAGATTATCTCGAACTGGTCGATGATACAGGTCGAATTATTCGCAACTATAAATGTGGCGCTATCTGCAAAAATAGAGCTAAGTTGCTCACAAGATTGAATATCCCTCAAGACAATTGGCTCAAACTCACCACTGAGTTTGGCAAGCTATTTCATGGCCCAGTGGACACACTTCAAGAGATTACCAGCTATTGTGAGCATCTAGAGAAACGGCGACGACACTTTTCCAGTTGCTGCCAGCACTTAAAAGTGGGCTAATCCCAAAGTTCTGTAACAGCCATTTCTTCCCAATCAAATTAACCAACAATTGGGTTGGGACATTGTGGCTAAAAATCACTATATTTAAAGGAAATCAGTTTATTTAGCTAATCGGCTTACATAAATTCATGCCATATTGCCCCTCTAGCGGTATCATCCCAGAATCTTGCTGAGCACATGCCGAAAGTGCAATATGTTATTGTTTTATAACGGCTAGCCCGATTAATTTCTTTTGCGCTCTAGCGACGGTCTTGAATGATATTGAAGTGTTGTTGGATGGTGTCCATAATTTATGCGACTTATTTCTTATGCCAAATAAATGAGGGATCGGATGACCATGTTCCACTTTTAATATCCAGAGTTCCCCAAAATGATTCTCTAACAGACACCTCAAACCGCCCATACTTTTCTAGATCCCAGGAAACATCAGTTTCTATTTCACGGGGTACTCTATCGGCGTTAACACGAATAGCCCAATAATGAGGTCTAAATGGATCAAACAAGCTTCTAGTCCGTGGAATTGCCCTGAAATCGCTATATAAGACATTGTTGTCATCCAAATACTGTGTCGCCGCGGCAACTATCTTGCTCGGGGGCTAATATATTCTTTTTTCAACAGGGTATACCAAGACAACAGTCAACATGCCTATGGCCCCAAAAATCAACATATTCGGCCATTTAGCAGGCCCGAAATACCAAGCGACAAGACCGGATAATATCAGCCAGATAGCAAAGCATATGTAGAGCGGCTCCAAATCCTGCAACATAGGGGAAAAAGAGACACCTTTATCTCCGGGCGCTGTACTGTAAAACAGTGCGGCGCCGAATAATAGCGAACACAACGCCTCTAACATTCTTAACTTAATCAAACTGAATGCTCCACTGTGTTAATGTGCCAAGATTATCTTTCTTTTGATCGCTAACCTTGAGCGTCCAAACACCCTTCACCGTTTCAATCATATTCGAGTCAATCAACCATGTTTCATTCAAAACATAGCTACCAGGGTTGGCCAAGTTATAATGTCGACCTGAAGGTGATATTAATTGAATCGCAATGTCGGCCAGGTTGGGGTGCGATATCTTGGCTGATACTGTGATGCCCGATGGATAGATATCCGAGGGCACTGTGATGCTAGAAGACACACCATAACCTTTATTATCAGGTATCTCGAACTGTGAAACGTTGGTGAATACCTGACCAGCAGCTTGCACAATGATAATAGTCACTGAATCTGAAGACACTTCTTGTCTGGAATCGACAATGGTAGCAACTATAGTATGTTGGCCAAGGGACAAGATGACATCCACCAATTTCCCCTCTCCTAATTCACCATCTATATTGGAGGTCCAGGTAACAAAGTTACCGAGGTCTCCGTCTTCAATATCCCATGCGGTGGCATTTAGCTGGATTGACGATCCAAAACTAAACTCTTGACCATCGACGGGAGCATGAATTTCGATAACCGGTGCAGTGTTTGGGTTTGGCTCAACAGTGACTAAGACGGTAGCAGTAGCCCTTGACTGACCATCTGTGATCACATAAGTAAATTGGGTCGTACCGACAAAATTTGCCGGAGCCGTGTACTTAACCTTATTGTCTTCTATTTCCGTGAAGCCGTTGGCTGCTTGAGTGACAGACTCAATGACCAGCAGGTCTCCATCAGGATCTGAATCGTTGGACAGAACGTCATATTTGATACTTGCGCCCTGATAGACCCTAATGGCATCGTCTTCGGCTGAAGGGGCACGATTGCCATCAACAATGTTCACTAGGACTGTCCCCTGAGATCTGTCACCTGAGGGATCGGCAATCAGGTAAGTGAAAGAATCCTGGCCGACATAACCAGACTCTGGTTGATAGATTATGTTGCTACCAGACAAAAGAGTGCCGCCATGAGCGCCCTGACTGAAGCCGATTAACTGAATGGGATCGTTATCTGCGTCAGTATCATTAGAAAGCACATCGATACTCACGGCGACATTGGCCTGGGTAAAGGCAACATCATCCATGGCAACTGGAGCTGTGTTGCCTTTATTCACAGTAACATACACAGAAGCAGAAGCTGCATTGCCAAGTGTATCTATTACCCTATAAGTGAACACATCATCCCCAAAGAAGCCAGCTTGTGGGGTATAGGTTAACTTGTCGTTTGCAAGACTTACCGTCCCATGTGCTGGCTGAGTATAATCAGAAATAGTCAATTCTTGAGATGATGACGCCGAGTCGTTGCTTAAGACATCAATCTCGATTGACGTATTGATGGCAATAGAGACAGCATCGTCAAGGGCAACAACTTGAAGTCCATTATTACTGACCGACAAATGCACCAGTGCGGTAGAAAGGTTGCCCTGGGCATCTTGAATTGTGTATGAGAAGATTTCGTCACCCACAAAGTCAACGTCAGGGGAGTAAACCAGCTCGTTTGCTATACCTCTTGTCACCGTTCCATTGTATGGCTGAGTGAAGCGGATAACATTGAAGGAGTCCCCTTCTAGATCATAGTCATTGCGCAGCACATCTATCACTAGAGTTGTATTTTGGGTCATTTCGAACACATCATCCACGGCCACTGCAGGGTTGTTTGCAAGCACAAAGTTAATATTAACTATTGCAGTGGAAGACCCGCCCCTGCCATCTGAAATCGAATAGGCAAAAGTATCTGTACCACTGGCATTGAGATTGGCAGTGTAAGTGATGAGCTTATCTGTTACCACAAGACTGCCTTTGCCGGGCAGAGAGTAGGCTGAAATTCGCAAGTCATCCTGATCAGGATCAGTGTCGTTTGCCAACACATTCAAAACTGACTGGGATCCAGGAGACAGTGAATAGGCGTCATTCACTGCAACTGGCGGACGATTTACCACGTTGCCTATCTGTACAGTAACCTGAGATGTCGCATTACCGCCCTTGGCGATGTTGGTGACAACATCATAGTCAATGATGGTGTAACTGAAACTATCATTGCCAAGGTAACCTGGGCTTGGAGTGTATCCAAGTTGATTGCCATAATTGACAATAGTGCCGTGACTGGGTTGCGTGAACGAAGAAATGTAGAGTCCGTCGCCGTCCGAGTCAGTATCATTAACTAGCACCTTAAAATACGAGGTCATGTTTTCGGGGATATGATAAGAATCTGCAATGGCAATAGGTGCATGGTTGGGTTTTACCGATACGCGCACAGTGCCAATTGCAAAACCGCCCTTCAAAATATTATTTCTTGGATGAATATCAACTATTTCGTATTGGAAAACGTCATCACCTTCAAAGCCTGAACTTGGCGTATATTGAATAGAATTACCGACTATTTCTGCTACCCCATGCTGAGCTGGTGTTACAGAGTTAACCTTAAGTAAGTCGCCGTCACCATCGAGATCATTTTGAGCAACATGTATATACATTGCTTTTCCAATAGAAGTCACTGCATCATCTACTGCCACAGGAATCGCATTGTCGGCCGTTGAACAGCCCCGAAAGTCCCAACATGAATATACTAAACTGGTTGCCACATTTCTTTTCGATATAACATTGCCGCCTTTTATCAAGGGATACATGAGTAAATCTTTTATCTTCAAAGCCGTATTTGACTGAAGTTTTGAAAAATCAGCTGCGGGAATCGAAAATGTAACTTTGTTAGTCCCCTTAATCAGCTCAATGCTAGGATTCCCATATACTGCAACGTGTTCGCCACTTTCAGTGGTAACTGTTACTGAGTAGCCGAAATTTGCTGCCGCTGGCAACGTATCTACCTCAAAAGAAACGTCTACCATCTCGATGAAACGGCCATCCTCACTGTCAATAGGCTCGAATGTCACATTACCTAAATAAAGTAAATCGTCACGCTCCCAGGAATCTTGTTCAAAATATGAAGTAGTGTATAAATTATCTTTATCTTGAATCCTCAAATAACCATAATCAAGCCAGAAATCTGAAACTGTAAATTTACCTGAATACCCTAGACTCCTTAGTTTCTCGCCCTTAAACGTTACAAAAATTTTATTTTCTGTAGCATCCATTTTGCTCCCAGCAAAAATCTTAGTACCATCTTCGGTCTCTAACGTAACCCTATTGTAATAAAATCCTGTCGATTGAAATGGGCCAGTCGTCTCAAACTCCAATCTGAGTTCATCAATATAACCGTCTTTATCCAAGTCGACCAATATCTCATTAACACTGCCGGTAACATATACTTGTGGGAGTATAGAATTGAAGCTTTGGTCAACACTGACTTCAAACCTCTCACCATTTAAATTAGTACCATTAATTCTGACAAGCACAGTGTACTCCCCCGCAACCTCAGGGGTGAAAAAAGCATGATAACTCCCATCACCAGCTTTAAAGTCCATTTCGGATCCATCATCTAAAGCTATGACTTTACTTATTTCAATGCCATCTTTTAAGAGCTCAAACGAGACATCGGCTGTAGTGATTGGAACACCACCATCAGTTAGTTGAACATACACAGGAAAAATATTTCCAACGGTAATTGGCTTTTTATTTGGGCCGACCTCCCCGACTGTCAATGCGAAATTAACTTTTGAAGTAGGGAATTTAATATTTATTGGGATTGTAGTTGACGAACCATTCGCTTTCCCTAAAATGATATAGCTACCTGCGCTAACATTACTGAGTTCAATAATATAGCTACTTGTTACCGAAACCAGATGTTCCTCTGGAGTAGAAGGAGTAAAAAATAAAAATTTACAGTTGTAGAGTGAAGCGTTATTAGCATTAATAATCACCCCAGATGGTGTGATTAACTCAATATCACTTTCGTTTATATTAAGACCATCAAACACCGGGATTGTGATAATAAACTTATCAACGCTAGGTGAAATAAATGACGTTGAAAACTCTCCACTTATAATCTCGGTTGATTTATGAATCTGTATGCTTTGGGGCATTGCATCAGCAGTAAAAACATGAAGTACAGCAAAGATGCATGCAATTGTATTCAGAGTTAGCTTTCTCATTTTATAACGCTCCAACCCAATACACCATTATGAACCTCGTCTAAAAAAATCCTTTGAGCTTCTTCTTTAATTACAGTTCCATGATTCGCATAAATTGAAATATTTCTATTTGAGTCCATTGGAGATGCACTATCAACACTGACCATTGAATCATTCTGTTTTGGTAAAGAATTCGGTATCGGCACATAAATTGGCTTATCGTATTCAAAACTTTGAAAGTACGCTTTCTCGTAATTTACTTCATAATGATTTACCCCCTTTATTAAATCGAACATTCTCTGAGAGAAATGCTGATTAACCTGATTTCCGCTTACTTCATCAGAAGAGAGTGTTCCATTATTATCAGCATCAATATTGCCACTAATAGACAAAAAATTCTGATCAGGTGTAAAACTATAATCGTCAGAAAATTTTGTGGCCACATCAATAGTGATATCACATATATCTGCAAACAATATTTTAGCTGCAATAGAATATTTAATCTGGTCAAATTTAATAGCATCAGCGAGTATGGTGCCGTAGAATGGTGAACCATGACTCACTAGCGAATTGACGCGCATAGGCTTTAAGATAACACTGCCATCCATCACCCCATTTTCAACTAAGACATGGCTATCATTGGTCAGGTATACAAAATACCTTGCATTCAATCCTCCTTTTGAATGTGCTATCAGATTAAAGTTATTATTTTTATACATTTCTGAAAATTCTTTAGCTGCATTTAAAATATCAACACCAAACTCTTTTATTGATCCAGCATCATTATTGATACAAGCATTCTTTTCTGGGTAATGGTCATGCTCAATGATTAGATATGGCAAACCCAAGTCTTCTACGACTTGTATGTAACCACTATTGTTAAATGCAGATGTACTCCCCCCCATACCTGGTAAAAACAGAACGGGATCGGCCACTTCATATTCCAGAGTCACATAATCAACTTCAACCGCCCATTTTTTACAGCCAATGGTGCCAGAACTGAGTTCCACAAACTCATTTCCGGCATCGATTCTTATCTGTACTAAGTTTTCGCTAACCTCGCCAGGAGATGTAGGCAGATTTAATTTAGAAATATCTAGTTCAAAGGTATTCTTTACCCATAATTCATTTGAACCTGACAAGACACCAATTTTCTCTCCATTGAAATACACTTCATCTATTTCTGCGGCCAAATGATCTAACTCACCATCATAATCGCAGTCTTGTAATGCGGATTCGTTGTCGACATCGAATACCGGCAAAGATATTTTGAACTTATCCGATATCAACTTGTTTTCTTTGAGTTTGGCGACATCACCGACATAACGATCTATTTTCAAGCTGAATTGAAAATCAAATTTTTTTGCATCATCGCGCTTGAGATATACGTCATTGTCTTGACCTTTATCCGAAACAACGAACGTATTTGAAGGGATGTTAATTTTATCGAAACTAAACGGTGATTTACCGACATGAGAAGGATATTCAGCAGATTCTATGTATGCAGAAAAGAGTAACACAGCGAACAGCGCAATTACTTTAAACATTATTACATTCTTGTAAATTGTTAATTAATTGTTAATATCACTTATAAGCTACCAAGACTATTAACTTTTGTCAACGTCATAAATCGGTCCCGGCAGGTCTTGGGGCCAAATGTTTAGTTTGGCTTATTCGCAGCGAAATTTATTTATTTAATTACTGAGTAATCCAATCCATGCAGGAATAACCTTCCTTAGACTAGAAGACAACGTCTATAGCCACACCCTTAGCGAGGCCTTGCAATCGTTCGGTCAGATCCTGCTCAATGAGTCGAACAACTCGGTGAAATGCAGATTAATGATGATGGCCCAGAGTGAATAATGAAAAAACTTTCAGAGTCACTGTTTAATACCTTAAAATACCGTCCGCAATAGCCAAAATCAGCCTTTGGCAGTTCAGCCGCGGCAAGGGAATGGGTAGAGAAGTTTGTGCAGAGGTATAATGATGAGCATAAACATAACAAGCTCAACTTTGTCTCACTAGGACAAAGTCATGTGCTGCAAGATAGCGCTATCTAAGCCAAACGAAAGGAAGTTCTCGAAACGGGCAAGGCAAGAAAGCCCATGCGTTGGTCCAAAGACGTTAGAAATTGTTAGGCGGTTGACCCAGTAGTGTTAAACCCAGATAAGGCACCCGCAGATAATGTAATAAATGCAGCTTGATATTTAAGCAAAGAGTGACTGCTACCTTGAAAAACACCGTTCTATGACGTGGGGACAATCAACAAAACGAAATTAGAAAATGTATTACAAAGAGTTGACCGCAGCATTGAGCAAGATGCTGGCGCTAACTTGGAACGGGGCAGAAATGTGTTGGCCACGCTAACTTGAAACTGGACATTTCCGAGTTACATTTCTTATAAATTTAGCAAGTGAAGGATTAGCTCAGGTATACAAAACCTTCTTCAATAACGCAGACAATACGGGCTGTAATTGGACATTCGCTATGAAAAATTAGCTTCAGATAAACTCTCCAATCCAATCAGCAAAAACTCGTACAGTTGGAGATAGAAAGCGCTGATGAGGGTAAAGTAAATTGACTGGTACTGACGGCGGTTGCCAGTCCGTCAGTACCTCGACAAGTCTACCTTTTTTCAGGTGTTCGGATACAACATTCTCTGCAAGCTGCGCTAGCCCGTAACCCTCTAGACACATTTTAATGTAGAGTGCTGTTTCATTTACGGCTACAGCCCCGCTCACAGGAATAGAGAACATCTCACTGTTGTAAACAAAGCGTAGTTCATTAGTCCACCTTACTTGACTGGAAAAATAATGTATCGCCTTGTGCTGAGTTAATTCA
>Ga0100391_1005908_pt1 | contig 11229 bp, 9 predicted proteins | sample CryGeymeta201515_FD_81541 | JGI IMG/M metagenome (GOLD analysis project Ga0100391, IMG submission 81541) | Groundwater microbial communities from Crystal Geyser aquifers in Utah, USA - Crystal Geyser metaG 2015-15 | ecosystem: Environmental > Aquatic > Deep subsurface > Groundwater | place: USA...
GTTGTAGCTGGACCAGTTCGTCGTGCGATAGCGGGCGGGAGATGGCTTGCTCATGCACCGCGTCTAACGCCATGGATTCGCGAAGTGAATCCTTCGTCGTCAGACTTTTGCAACAACGCCGCCCTGGTCTACGAACGGCCGGAAGCGGTCGATATGGAATACCTCGCGGAGGTTGTACCAGATTTCGCTACCCCGCTGGAAACCGTTCTGATCACGCACGTTGCGCTGGCGGCACGCAAAGCGGCGGCAGGCTTCATCGACCGCTGCGCGAAAAACCTTGCGGCACGGCAGCCTGGCCTCGTCGGCATCACGACATCTTTCCAGCAAAACATGGCGTCAATTGCATTCGCCAATGCGCTGAAACGCCACTCGCCGGAAACGACCATTCTGTTTGGCGGAGCCAATTGTGAAGCTGAGTTGGGAACGGCCCTGTTGCAGTCCTTCGATTGTATCGATGCAGTTTGCAGTGGGGAAGGCGACACTGCGCTTCCCGCATTCGTGGAGGCCTTTGCAGCCGGGGACGCGATGCCGGAGGTTCCCGGGATCACGACCCGCAACTGCCCATCCGACAAACAACCCGGGCGCATGATCACCGCTCTTGACAACCTACCCATACCGGATTTTTCAGACTTTTATTCCCGGTTTGATCGCACTTCGGGGTTAAAAGATTTATTGCAACCAACGCCCACGATAGAGACATCGCGTGGCTGTTGGTGGGGGGCCAAGCACCATTGCACCTTTTGCGGCCTCAACGGCAACGCGATGACCTATCGAAGCAAGTCTCCGGATCGCGCGCTGAAAGAATTCCGCACACAGGCACGCATCTACGGATCTGATTTCATCGTCGTCGATAACATTCTTGACTATGCCTATTTTGACAGCCTGCTTCCGATGTTGCGGGACGATCCAACGCCGTTCCTGATGCATTTCGAGGTGAAGTCGAACCTGTTCCCGAAACACATACAGGCGATGGCGGCTGCGGGAATCCGGAAGATTCAACCGGGCATCGAAACACTGGACAGCCATATTCTGAAACTGATGAAGAAGGGCGTCAATGCTCTGCAGAACATCCAGACTTTGAAGCTTTGCGCGGAGGCCGGGATCTTCGTGGATTGGGGTTTCATCTTCGGGTTTCCCGGCGAGGATCCATCCAGCTATGATCGGATGGCTGACCTGATGTCGCGTCTCCATCATCTGCAACCACCCGCGGCCTTTGCGCCTGTGCGTGCGGATCGTTTCAGCCCTTACTTTACCCGACCTCACGAGTTCGGGATCCAATTGAAGCCGGCCAAGCCCTATCGCTTTATCTATGCCGGCGTTGGCGACGAACTTGGCCGCTTCAGCTACCATCATGAGATGTCTGCGCCGGACATCGACCGTGCCCAGATATATACGCGCCGCGCGCGGGACGCCGTGCAGCACTGGATCACACGGCATTCAGATGCACGATTCTATATTGCAGACGATACGGGCGAGACGATGATTCTACATGACAGCCGCGACGGCGGAGAAGAAACCCGCACCCAACTGAGCCGACTGGAAGCTGATATCGTTCGTCTTTGCGCCTGCATGAACTCGGAAGATCGGGTGCGTGTGGCAGTGGCGCCGCGTCATGGCATGAAACAATGCGCCAAAGCCATAGATCGACTGTTGGAGCGTGGCATCCTTGCCAAAGAAAACAAATCCCTGCTGGCTCTGCCCCTTGCATTCGGAACATTCGGAAAAGCGCCAACCTGGGCCGAAATTCGGTCGGAAGTTCTTCATCAAAGCCACCACGAGGCGGGACCACCAGTGAGAGGTGAAGCATTTTCGTGAAAGACGGATGCGGAGGGATGTTGCCATCTGTTTTCTGACGGTTTCCAAGAATAGGGAGACTATGGAAATCCGATCGCAAGACCCATGCTGCGGACGGTGAGGCGCGTGCACCATGTCAGATCTGACTTTAATGCAAGGTGTCGTTCTGAACCCGAAGATTTTGATGCCCGGCAGTTTCAAACGACGCATCATTGTATCGGCGCGATGTCCGCCAGATCGCTCGACCGAGGCATTTCACGACCCGCACGGCAATATTGCTCGCGATGGCGCCCGATGGCGAACCCGATGGCAAAGGCGTGACGGGCGACCCGCCCTGCGTGCCTCCGTGCGCCGGTGCCTCCGTCCCGAATCCCGCGAGTGCCCACGCCTGACCGGAACCCGCCACGGGAGCCGCAGTCAGTCGCTCGGCTCGACACCCCGCGATAGTCGGCAGGTCGCGGCCTGCCGCTACACTCCCGTCCAGTCCAGCACGACCTTGCCGGACTTGCCTGACAGCATCGCTTCGAACCCGGCCACGAAGTCCTGGACCACGAACCGGTGAGTGATGACGCGTCGAACCTCCAGGCCGTTTTCAAGCATTGCGATCATCTTGTACCAGGTCTCGAAGATCTCACGGCCATAGATGCCCTTGATCGTTATGGCTTTGAACACGATCCGTGACCAATCCACCGGGCTCTTTCCCGGTGGTATGCCCAAGAGCGCGATCCGCCCCCCCATGACCAGTGCCTCGACCATCTGGTCGAGCGCTTGCTGGTTTCCAGACATCTCCAACCCGACATCGAAACCCTGCTTCATCTTGAGGGAGGCGATGACTTCGCGCAGATCTTCCTGCGTCACGTTCACCGGTCTGCAATCGACCACCTGTCCTGCAAGTGCCAACCTGTCGGAATTCACATCGGTGATGACCACGTTGCGCGCGCCTACATGGCGGGCGACGGCAGCGGCCATGATCCCGATGGGTCCCGCGCCGGTGATCAGCACATCCTCTCCGATCAGATCGAACGACAGCGCGGTATGGACCGCATTGCCGAGCGGATCGAGGATCGCCCCGATCTCATCGTCGATCTCGTCGGGCAACGGCACGACATTGAACGCGGGCAGCCGCAAATATTGCGCGAAGGCGCCCTGTTCGTTCACGCCGACCCCGCGCGTTCCGGGGTCGAGGTGGAACTTGCCCGCACGGCTTTGCCGACTGCCATGGCCGACCAGGTGCCCCTCGCCCGAGCAGCGTTGCCCCACGGCCAGACCCCGGACGTCACGGCCAAGCTCCACGATCTCTCCGGCGAATTCGTGGCCGGTGATCATCGGCACCGGCACGGTGTGGGAGGCCCATTCGTCCCATTTCCAGATATGGATATCCGTTCCGCAGATGCCGGTCTTGTTGATACGGATCAGGACATCGTCTGGTCCGATCTCGGGCATCGGGGCCTGCACCATCCACAGGCCGGTTTCCGGCTTGGACTTCTCCAACGCCATCATCATGTTGGTCATTGCAGCACTCCGGTTTCGCGTCCGGCCTGCGCGAAAGCCGCAAGCGCTGCGTCCAGGTCATTCCGACCCAACGCGGCGTTCATCTGTGTCCGGATGCGCGCCTGCCCCTCGGGCACCACCGGAAAGACGAAGCCCTTCACGTAGACGCCCAGCTCAAGAAGGCGCCGCGCCATGTCCTGCGCCTTGCGCGCGTCGAAGGTCATCACCGGGATAATCGGATGCTCGCCGTCCGGCATGGTAAAGCCCGCCTCTGTCAACCCGGAGCGCCAATAGGTGGCGTTCTGCTCCAAGCGCGCGCGAAGGTCATCTCCTTGCTCCGCCAGATCGATCGCAACCATCGACGCCGCCGCCACTGCAGGTGGGATCGAGTTGGAAAACAGATAGGGACGGGCCCGTTGGCGCAGCAAGTCGATCACCGGCTGAGGCCCCGCGATATAACCGCCGATCCCACCACCCAGCGCCTTGCCAAGCGTCCCGGTCAGCACATCCACCCGGACGCCCGCATGGGCCGGCGTGCCTTTCCCACCCGGCCCCATCACGCCGGTCGCGTGGCAATCATCCACCATCAGCAAAGCGTCATAGCGGTCGGCCAGCGCCCGGATCTCGGGCAGCTTCGCCAGATGGCCATCCATGGAGAACACGCCATCGGTCGCGATCATGACGTGGCGCGCGCCATCCGCACGCGCGGTCTTGAGTGCAGTTTCCAACTCATCCATGTCCGAATTCGCGAACCGGAACCGCCGCGCCTTGCAGAGCCTAATGCCGTCGATGATCGAGGCATGGTTGAGCGCATCGGAAATGACCGCATCCTCCGGCCCCAGAAGTGGCTCGAACAGCGCGCCGTTGGCATCGAAACAGGCGGCGAACAGGATCGCGTCATCGTGGCCGAGATAGGACGCGATGCGGGCCTCCAGCGCTCGGTGCAGGTCTTGCGTGCCACAGATGAAGCGGACCGACGCCATGCCATAGCCGTGGCTGTCCATCGCCGCCTTCGCCGCAGTGATGATCGCGGGATGATCGGCGAGGCCGAGGTAGTTGTTGGCGCAGAGGTTTGTCATCTTCGCCCCGCTGGCCAGCTGGATACGGGTCGATTGCGGCGAGGTAATCACCTCTTCCGCCTTCCACAGGCCCGAAGCCTCGATTCCGGATAGGCGGGTGCGGATGTCGTCCAGAAACAGCGTCATGTGCATGTCCAATTCCATAGCCCAAGGGCGGGCGTTCTCGATGCGGCGTTGGCGGCGCCGCGCCGATCAGTCAGTGCCGTCTACAGCGATCATCATAGCGCAATCCGGGACGGCTTCAGCTTCAATATCGATTCTGGACGCCGACCTTGGCGTTCAGCCGGATCGCTTCGGGACATGAGCCTTGTCGGTGGTCAACCTGCCGCCCGTGTCATCACGCCGGCGATGGCCTCCGGCGCAAACTGGTGGCTGTCGATCCCGAGGCCAAAGAGCATTCCACAAACCGCCATCGCAGTGACGGATCGCGCACGCCAGGATACTCCCTGTTCGCCCCTTGAACCAGCAGGACCTTCCCCATGTCTGCACGTCCTTCGTGTGTCGGCTGAACCTGCAGGCCAAAATCTGTCGTCGGCCCGTTTCAACGGATCGGGGACATGGACAGAAGACCTTGGACTGCGTGCGACGCAGCCGAAGATCCGCGCCGCGATGCCGGAACGGGTGAAAATCGACAATCTGCCGAGTTGTCTATCTATGTGCGCAATCATACAAACGCAGGCACATGGGGATAGGCGCACGCCCATCTCCGCCTTGGGAAAGGGTCGCTGACACATGGGTCGATCGCCGCTTTGGACCGCCATTCGCACCGCCCTCAGCGAAGAGATCGCCAAGGGTCAATACGCGCCGGGGGACCGCTTGCCGACGGAAGCGCAGTTGGCCGCGCGGTTCGCTGTGAACCGCCACACCGTGCGCCGTGCCCTGGCCGCCCTGGCCGAGGAGGAGATCGTGCATGCCCGGCGCGGCTCTGGCGTTTTCGTGCGACACGTCCCGACGCCGTATCCCATCGGCCGTCGCGTGAGATTTCAACAGAACCTCTTGGCCGCCGGACGGGTTCCGGACCGCCGGATCCTGCACCTCGAGACGCGCACCGCCAATGATCGCGAATGCGCGGCCCTGCGTCTGGACGAACCCGCCGACGTGCATGTGTACGAGGGCATCAGCCTGTCCGATGGCTTTCCCCTCGCCTTCGTTCGGTCCGTTTTTCCGGCGATCCGGTTTCCCGACATGCTGGACGCCCTGCGAACCACGCGTTCCATCACCGCAGCCTTCGCCGTCCATGGTTTGGCGGACTATACCCGGGCCTCGACCGAGATCACTGCGAAAACCGCCAGCAGCACGCTTTCGGCCCTGCTGGAATTGCAACCGGGCACACCGGTGCTGCGGACCGTCAGTGTCAACGTCGATGGAGCGGGCGTTCCGATCGAGTTCGGTCGAACGTGGTTCAATGCGGACCGAGTGGCGCTGACGCTGGACGATACCTGACCCTCTGCGATGGTAGGCACACGGCGACGGTGGATTTGCGGGATAAGACGATGATCGAATGGTTAGAGCGTGTCGCGTTCATTCGCAGTCACGCGATCCACCCTGACCGTTTGATTGCGCACGTCCGGGACGCGCAAGACCGGTCCCACTCTTGCGCGACGAATGTCGGGTGAAATCGAGGCCGAGGCCGTGGTCGAGCGCGTGGTCAACCCAAAGGACGAAATCAAAAATACTCGATCCCCTCGCGATCGGGTGTCTCGCGGTATCGCAATATTGAAATGCCGGTTCGGGCGGCGGCGGCCGGTATCGACCCTGAGGCGCGCTCCAGATCCGCGCGCAACGCAATCAGGCTGCATACGCGGTCCGGCTTGTTGCCGACGGCCGGAACGCGCCACTCGACATCCCATTGAAGGCTCACTTCGCCGAAGATCACCTTCGCAAACAGGATCGCAGTGCAGTGAACTCGGCCTGATCGTAGGGTGCACCTTCCGCCGTCAAAAGGTCGTGGAACCAGACGGATCGATCCGTCCTGCCACCATGGGCCGCGACCAGTTCGGCCGGCCATGGTAGCCAGGTTTGCGTCCGGCCCTGAACAAGTCCCCATTGGAAGCAGCTCACCTGGCGATCCTTGAAGAGGCTCAATTGATCTTCGATCAGGCTGCCGATCGGGCGCGCCATCCATTCCGTGCAAAGCATGGGCCGGTTCAGCCGTGCCAATTCGTCGATGATTGCAGCGACCTTTCCTGTGGACAGGTAGGCATGGAAACTCGTCACGTCGGACAGCGCCAGTGCTGCTCTGTCGATCTCCGTTTCGTAGGCGGCATTGGTCGCGCCTGCGACTGGCGTGCTCCATGCGCTGGCCGTCAGCGGCTGTTCCGGCGCAATGCTGCGTGCAGCCGCAAATCCATCCTGCAAAAGGGCAAGGCTCTGCCGCGAGAAATCGGGTTCATGGAGCGTCGCGCCATCTGGCCCGAAGACCATGCGGTTTCCAGGCTCGTTGTAGATATCCCAACACAGGACACGGCCATCGAACCGGAACTCACCGATGACGTCGCGAACGTAGTGAAGAAAGCCATGAAACTCGGTGCCGTCAAAAAGAAGTGCGCGTCCCGGACTGGCGACGGCGCGGCTGTTGTGGACACCCGGCAGCGGATCGGGTTGGCGGCCATATTCCGGTTCGAACCCGCCGAATCCGCAATCGTCGAACAGCACGGGCACGGTGACGATTCCCCGTGCCGCCGCCATCCCCATGACCCGGTCCAGTCGATCCAGCAAGCCATCTCGATCGTGTTTCCAGATCAGGTATTGAAGATTGATTCGGAATGCATTGAACCCGAGGTCGGCGGCCCATCCGAGTTCCCTTTCGATGGTGGCGGGATCGAACGTGTCCGCGTGCCACATCTCGAGGAAATTCACAGCCGTCGAAGGCAGGAAATTGAATCCGCAATACCAGGGCCGGTGCGCAAACCACTCGCGCGTTCGAGCTTCGGTCCAGCGATCGGTCATGAGGCCTCGCAGGTTGATGGAAAACGCCCGACCTGCAGTGGCAGGCCGGGACAACAGGGGCGATCAACCGTCGAGCAGATCCTGGACATCAAGCTCGGCATCGGCCAACGCATCGTCGATCGACTTCCCCGTGAGCCAGATCGCCTGAAGCTCGCGGTTGAGCACATCCTGGATCGCACCATAATTGACTGCCGCAGGCGTATCACCTGCAATGGCAGCCGTGCCGGTATACTCGTCCCGATGCGGCAGGCTGGCATATGCCTCCGACCCGAGAACCGAGTTTCGGACGGCCATGTGCCCGGTGCGCGCCCAATCGATGTTATGTTCATTGATGAAGGCCAGGACCCGCAGCGCGGCTTGGTAGGTCTCGGGGTCCGACTGAAGGCTTGAAGGGATCACCCACAAGTGGCTGTCGGCCCAGGTCGCGCCATTGTCGAACAGGGTCGGGAAGTCGGCCACGTAGTAATTGGCCAACGCCACGTCCGGGTTTGCGGCTTCGGCGGTGTAGAAATCCACCACCCAGGTGCCGTTCACAAGAATGGCGGCTTCACCATTCAGGAATGCCTGCTGACTATCGGCATAGTTCAGTTGCGGGTCGGAATAGCCGGCGTCGAACAGCTGCGTGATCGCCGTCACGGCATTGCGCGCAGCCGCGCCGTCAATGGTCGCGGTTCCATCATCCGTGAAAATGTTGTCTCCCTGCTGCCACATCAACGACAATACCAGCCTGACGCCGATCGGAAACTGGGCGAAATCGGCGGCAAGGTAATCGACGCCCGTGGCGTCCTCCATCATCCGAGCATGTTCGAGGATCTCCTCGGGTGACGAGGGCAACATCGGCGTGCCATCATCGTTCACCAGGCCGGCAGCCGCCATCAGGTCCATGTTCACGTGCCAAAGGTTGGCGTGGAAATCCATCGGGACGCCGTAGATGCCGCCCTCATAGCTGACCGCCTCCAGCGCGGCGGGCGCCCAATCCGCGATGTCGATGCCCACCGATGCCAGATCGCCCGAGATATCCGCCAGCGCGCCGAGACTTGCGAATTGCGGAATACGGTGGCGGTGCATGACATGGATATCGGGTGGCGTGCCACCGGCATAGGACGCGATGATCTGGTCGTAATAGTTGCCCCAATCCGTCGGCAAGGTGTTGATGTCGATGCCGTCCAACTCCGCATCGGCGGCATTGATGATCGACTGGATGATACAGGCCTCTCCAACGCTGGTGGTGGTATCGTTGCCGGCATCTTCACATGCCCCGAAGAACCTGCCCAACGAGATTTCCTGCGCCGTGGCACCGGTCACGGCAAATGCCGCGAACGCCGCTCCAAGAACGATATGTCTCATGATCTTTCCTCCCATTTATGACGGGTCCAAAGACCCAGGATAGTCAGCCTTTTGTCCCGCCCGTGGTCATTGCCTGGACGACGTAACGCTGGAAAATCAGGAACACGATCAGCACTGGCAGGGACGCCATCACACCCGATGCCATCACGCGTCCCAATCCCTCGGACTGTGCGAAATTGGACTGGATGGAGGCGAGGCCGAGAGTGATCGTGAAGAATTCGGGCTCGCGTGCGGACACGAGGGGCCAGAGGTAATCGTTCCATGCATAGAGGAATGTCAGGATCGCCAGCGTCATCATCGCAGGCCGCGCCAGTGGCAGCATGACATACCAGAATATCTGCAACCAGCCGACACCGTCGATGCGCGCCGCCTCCTCGATATCCTTGGGGATCGCCTTGAAGAACTGCAGCATCAGGAAGACGCCGATCGGCACCGCCACGCGCGGCAGGATCAGGGCATGATAGGAATTGTGCCAGCCAAGGTCCGCAAACATTGTGTAGAGCGGGATGAAAACGGCTTGTTCCGGCACCATCAGCCCGATCAGGCAGATGACCGTGATAGTGTTTTTTTGGGGGAAGTCCAGCCGCGCGAGCGCATAGCCGGCGGTCGTGGATACGAAGAGCACACCCAGTGTCATCCCCGCCGCAACCACGACCGAATTCAGGAACCACATCGGTGTCTGTCCGAAGGATAGAAGGCTCGCGTAATTTTCGATTGTGAAGGGAATCGGGATCAGGCCAAGCGCCGTCGTCGAGGTGGTGCGCGCCAACACGTCATTCGGCTGGAAACTGAGCGAGATCATCCAGACCGTCGGGATCAACCAGAGGAAGGCAGGGATCGAAAGCGCCAGAACAAGCCAGTAGTAGGAGCGGTTCAGCATCAGATGTCCTCTCGCCCGACGATGAACTGGACGATGGAAAAGCCGCCCATGATGACGAACAGGAAAACCGCCATGGCCGAGGCCTCTCCAAGGTCGCTGTCACGAAACGCCGTCTGGTAGATATAGCGGACCAGCACCTGCGTGCTGTCATTCGGGCCGCCCTGCGTCATCAGGTGGGATTGGCCGAAGACCTGAAAATGCAGGATGATCTGCAACACGATCACCAACGTGATGGTCCGCTTCAAGTTCGGCAAGGTGATGTACCGGAACGCGCGAAACCCGTTGCAATCGTCGATCGCGGCGGCCTCGTAGATGTCCTTGGAAATGTCCTGCATCCCCGCCAGAAACAGGATCATCGCGATGCCGAGCGACCACCACACCGTCGTCACGACAATCGCCGCCATCGCGAACTGTTCGTCCGTAAGCCATGTCACGGGGGTGCCGCCAAAAAGATTGGTGACATTTGCGATCAATCCCTGTCGGGGCGAGAACATGATTTGCCAGATCAAGGTTACCACTGTAACCGAGAGCGTCTGGCTGAGGAAAAACAGCGTCCGCAGCACCGCCATTGCGCGTGTCTGGCGATCGAGTGCGGCGGCAAGAAGCAGAGCCGAGATGGTCACTCCGGAAACGGCGAGAACCACGAATTGCACCGTGTTCCCGACCGTGGGCCAGAACCGTCGATCGTACCAGCGCCCTCCCTCGCCGGGATGAAAACCGGGCAGCAGGAAGAAGATCGCAGCCCCCAAACCGACGACAAGCGCGGTGGAACGCGAAACGCGCCCGGTCCGCCACCCCAAAAAGGCCAGTCCGGCCAACAGGACACTTGTTGTTTGGATTACCGGACTGGCGAGCGCGCTCCACTCGATGTTTCGCCCCCACATCGTGCGGACATAGTTCTGGACGCCGACGAATTCTCGCGCATCCGGGTCGAAGGCGACCGCGAGCAAGTTCCAATCGTGCAGGCTGATCCAGACGCCGCGAAAGAACGGGTAGACCAGGAACAGCGCGTAGACCGTGATAAAGGGCGCAAGCAGCACAAGGGCTGCCTGTCGCTCGCTCAGGCCATGGCCAACTTTTCTCCCCTGCGCCAACGTTCGTCCTCCCAAACGACCGACCGGCAGATCAGCCGAATCCGGCCGATCGCACTTGTGCTAATATTATTACTAACATTTATTAGCCATCCCGATCAAGACCTGATCTTCTGGTAGCGCGGCAAGAGGAAAACGACGTTGACTGACGATTCCGAACGGCAAGCACGCGGCCGTGTCACCATGCGCGACGTGGCGCATCAGGCGGGCGTCTCGCAATCCACCGTCTCGTTCGTGCTCAATGGCAATGACAACATGAGGATCAGTGCGGAAACGCGACGCCGGGTCATGAAGGCGGTGGACTTGCTCGGCTACAACCCACGTGGAGCAGGAAGGCCGCCGAAATCAAGCAAGCTGCGTGTGATCGGGATCCTGTTCGACGAAGTCGCCACCAGCCCCTTCGCCGCGATCTCGATCGAGGGTTTGCAGGAGGAGGCGTGGAAATCCGGCATCCTGGTGGAAGCAGCCATGTCGGGCGGCGACCGCGACTATGAAAAGGCCATCCGGCGAAAATGGGCAGGCGAACGTATCGAGGGCGTGGTCTATGCCGCGATCCTTACGCGCCGGGTCAAGCCGCCGGATATGTTGGCCCGCCACA
>Ga0100391_1005921_pt1 | contig 11214 bp, 2 predicted proteins | sample CryGeymeta201515_FD_81541 | JGI IMG/M metagenome (GOLD analysis project Ga0100391, IMG submission 81541) | Groundwater microbial communities from Crystal Geyser aquifers in Utah, USA - Crystal Geyser metaG 2015-15 | ecosystem: Environmental > Aquatic > Deep subsurface > Groundwater | place: USA...
ATTCGTCATTTGGCTACGTGACGAACCTGAATCGGCCACCGACAATGAGTTATCACGAATGTCACCACCAGCTACGTCATAGCCATGCTGAGCAAGCCTTTCCCTCGATGCGCAACGTACCAGCTCTTCGCTGTAACGATTCATGAGCTCCCATTGAAATGTTCCATGCTTCCTGCTTGTTCGCTTCAGAGGCTCCTTTTCTATAATGCGGAGAAACGACTCCAAGTATCCGCCAAATGTATTTGTTGTTGAACCGTACTTTGGTATTACGTTGCGAACAATGTGCAAGGCTGCATGAAATTTGGGCCGTCGGAGGCCAGATTGGGATGAATATTCTATCGCAACACCGAGTGTGCATCGGAAAAAATTGAGAAATATTTTTAACTTCGACTCCAAAGCAATCCTCCTCTTTTCTGATATATTCTCAAGTGTCATCTCCACATCCAGAGACAAAGCAAGGAAACAAAGAAGACACATGCGACGCTCTAGTAAGTCAGCAGCGAATACAGGACCCTCTTCTTTCTCCAACCGAGTGTTGTGAAATGGGCCATTATTTAATAAAATGGCACTGAGATAGTAATTAGATCACATGCTGTTAAAAATAACGGTTCATATTACTTAAGCCCAACAAATGCTACTTCCAAAAACAACCCCGGGATTGTGTTTTTCCCCATCTGGGGGCACAGTTTTGGAAATCCCAGGGTAGGGATATCCCTGGAATGGTGACAACAAATGGTTCGCTACTACCGACGAAGATTGCGTGCAGGATTTGGCACGACTGAGAACAGAGTGAGAGAGGAACAAAGGCTGTGTGTGATGAGAGGGCGCACCTCGTGAAAAATCTCATCCGTTTTGCAAAGCGATGGCAAATTTTGCGTTCCGGTTTCCGCTCCGATGTAAGGAAACTTCCAATCTCACTGGCTGGTCTGGCCAGCACAACTATTTTGTCAGATCACTCGGCATTAAACAAGTGAGTAAATAAAATAGCTCCAGTGTCAGCTTTCATGAGTAACTAACTTTGCCATAATCTCTAGTCTACTAAGACGATCGAAAGCTATATACAAAGCGAGTAACATTCACATTGAGGATACCGGTCTTTAGAGAGGCATCGCAGCAACGCACAAATATGATGAAGAATTCTACTGTACAAGCACTCCTGATATTAGGAACATTCATGGCTACCTCCGCGATGCAAGCAAACACTGGATCTCAAATACCAAATATAGATGCCGAAAAGCTCTTTCCGACCCTGAGCTCGCTTAGCTCTCTACGAGGATTTCCAGGCGTTCTTTCTCGCGAGACTGTCAAAGAGGCCATCAATGCTGATCTTCGGGGTAACATTCATCAACTGTTTGAGGAGGTCAAACTCAAGCCACAGCTTAATAGCACGCAGATCGAAATCCAAGATTCTATGCGAAGTCTGAAAGAGGGGGAGAACACCCAAGGTGACTTCACTAACCTCAACGAAATCCTTGGAGACTTTGTATTTGAAATTCCCGAGCAAGACTTCATGGCAGACCTGTTAGGGACAACTCTGTCGGTCAATGTCAAGGGATCTTGTGGAGGGTTTGCCATCGGTGATATTGTCCTGGACTATCAACAAAGTGGCAGTACTCTAACATACGACGTTGCTGCGACGGGTGTGGATGTCAAGTGTCAAATTCTACTCGCCTGGGATTTTGGAGTCCTAGACGTCGACGATAAACTCAAGATCAGGGTCATCCTGAACGACAATAGCTTCAGGATTTCCGTTACATTGAATGGTTCGCCGCCTTCGACATCTACTTTTCACGGCTGCGAAGCAAACATCAATGTGAATAGCATTTCTGCCGATGGAGGATTCTCTGCGGACATTTTGAATGATCTTGAACCTCTTATTCTGAATATCGTGAAGCAAGAAAAACAATTCATATCAGATCTACTTTGTGGATTCATCACGGACTTATCTTCGACGGTGGACGAGCTTCTCATCGCTCTAGGGGATACCCTTGCGCCATATTTGACTCGGCTAGTAGACGTCGACCCACTCGAATTAGAAAATAACCTCGAACCAGATGTGGAACTCTTGGACTTGACTGACAGTACCCTTGGGGAAGTATTGCAAATCTTCATTGATAACCTTGACGGTGTCGTTGGAGCTTTTCAGATCAACACTCTTATCGAGCTCAATCTTCTCAACGACGAGGGCATCTTTGTTTTTGAAACTGGCCTGGAGCTCCGAAGAGAACGCCGGCTAGAATCGAGAGGACTTCAAGATACAGATACATCCCAACCAACCGAAGAATGTAGTTTCATCCGCCGAAGAAAATTAGGAGCGGAACGCGATCTCCTAGGGAATCTGAAAGGAAAATTATTGGATGCATTCGAAGACAGTTTGTGTGACATGATAAGTGTTCCACAGCTGACAACGGCTGTAGAGCAACAAGTACAAGACGCTCTTGAACGCAAGCTCAAAGTCGAGCAAGATCGTGGCTTACAAATCAGCGTCGAGACATTTTTTGTACTCAACAGTGTGAATATTCCGACAATAGAGATTGTCGGTTTAAATACATTCCAAGATACCGATTACCTGGAAATTATCGGCGAGCAGACACTTCGAAGTGTTCTAAAGTTGGAAGGCATTGCCCTTCGTGTGACGATAATTCTGGATATTATTCTGTTTGGAACTCAAACTGTGGAAACCATTGTCGCAATTGTCCCAATTAACGGTATTGATGTTACAATATCCTTTCTTCTCGGTCTCGACAAGGCGAAGGTCGAGGAATGGTCGCTGGGAACCTTCCTGCCGGTCGATAATGCGTTTGATTGCGTTCTCAGTTCCTTGGTGGTTGCAGGTGTATCTGAGCTCTCTGTAACCGTTCAAGAAATCAGTCCAGCTCAAGTCTCCGGAGTTATTGATACAGGAATCGACAACGTGATCAATGCCGCAATTAAAGGTGCGTTAGCCACTTACGAGGAATTGATCCTCCTAGCTATCCCCAACATCTTCCAAAACAACGTCACAGTTATTCTTAATGATTTCCTGGAAAGTTTCATTCGAACTGAAAAGGAGACTGCCGTTTGTCCGGAAGTGGAGGAGGGCACGTCTGCGCTAGAAGGTTCTGGGCTGTTTGACTTTGGTGAGGATAGCGAGACTGGTGAAACTGTTGAGAGTGCCAATGCAGAAGGCGATGTTGAATCCACAACTTTCTTTGGGGGGGGAGAGAGCGTCACCACCTTTGACTACACCGACAATCGCGGTTCAACAACTTCAGGTACGACAACTAGCAGTGGATACGCTGGATACACTACAAATTCAGGTACCACTACATTGGACGAGAAGAGTGGTTCTTTTGTAGGCGTGGATTCTTCGATCTATCAGGGCTCTGTTGTCGTTGACAGCAACGGAGCTGTCAATGGCTTTATTGACTTTCGTGACCTACTTCTACCAGCCAACGAATCGATGGTCCTCGGAGGTACTGGTATGGAACCCTACGGAAGCTTAATTGCAATGGGATTTGAAGCTTTAAAGAGCCAAATGCTGACGATTGACATTGAATCTGGTTTGTCGGGCATTAACTCAGGACTGTTGCAGCCTTTGACGGAATCGCAATCTGGTGTTAATGGACTACTTCGATTTCCACAGCAGCTCCTAAACATGACATTCGACACCACTGATCTCAGTTTTCTTTCTTCCCTTTTACAGAGAGTAGAAATCGTTGCATTTGACGCCACGATTGGTAATTTGAACACGATTTTGAACCCTGTTAAATTTCTCGAGCCGACTGATCAAGCTCATGTCTTGGAGAACATTTTCCATTTCGGACCCGTAACCGGCAGACCTCTCAATATTAGTATAGGGATCAACATCACACTTGATGGCATGGATTCGCCGTTGACCTTAAAAAACGAGATGGATATAAGCGCTTTGGCTGACGAACTCGACGTCTTCACAAACTTTCAAATCATGATACCGACGCAAAATTTTCTCAAGTTCCCGCTTACAGATATCCTGAATTTCAACTGCTGGTTGGCACTCATTCAAGCCCCAAACATGGATCTCGGAGGTGACGAAAAAATTGATAATGCCCTAGCTATCAAGAGCTTTGTCATGAAAGTTGTTTCTATGGCAATGGATCTGACGTGCATTGACTGTAGTAGTACATCACTTCCGCGAATAATCGATATTTTTCAGGATATCGGAGCCACAAGGGTGCTCGGTAATAGGGCAGGTCTTTTGCTTGAGGAGATTATGACAAGCGATGTTGCTGCTGTATTCTTGACCGAGTTCATTCAGCTGGGAGATGAGGCTGGAAGACGATGTCCCCACAGTCCGAATTTCAACACAACAAGGGCAGACAACACAATGGGAAATCTCACGTCTGTCAAAGTTCCAGCCCTATCGAGTCGATCAATAGACACTATAGCCTACGCAAGTATTCTTACCGCCGAAGTTTTTGCTATCATTTTCTCTGAAAGCCATCTGGCCAACTACGAAAAACCATCTGATGGTCTATCGCGACAAGGTGAGAACGCATACGGAGGTGCCAATTTGCTGGACTTTACAAACATGACCGACGGGCTTTTACCCTACGGAGATGCCTTGCTGCAGACTGTCAGGGATTCTCTCGGAGGAGATGAGTCTGAATCGTTAGGTATCAATCAGATTATATCGACATTTTTGGGTGCTGGTGGTAACTACAGTCAAGAAGTTAGCGACGTGACGTTTATTGTTGCTGGCATCACCATAACTATCCACACAGTGAACGTCAGTGGCCTCGACTCCTTTACTAGCTTTGATATCCTGAGGCCCGTTGCACCTCAGACGCTAAAGAACTCGTTTGCGATGGACAAGCTGTCACTCACGGTCGAAATCACCGCAAAGGCCGGCTCTTCGGAGGATCCTCCGCAGACCTACAAGGTTTCACTTGAAATGAATGACCTCAACGCAACGGCTTTTTCATACGTTGCAATTGACGAAAAGGAATTGGCTAGCATAACAGTCGGCTCGTTGATGAATTTCGAGAATATCCTACCGTGCTTTTTGACCACCGCCTATGATATTCACTTTACAGCCATGGAAATGTTGGTGGGAAGCATTTCCAACTTATCCATAGATGGACTTTTCACTGAAACAAGCAAAATGGTCGAGGCCTCAGTCATGGCCATGTTCAACGATTTTGGATCTGAAATAACGCAAGCCATCAATTTGGTCTTCGACGGAACTTTCAAGGCGTTGATCAATGACTATTTAAGAACTCACAGAGCCGAATGCAAGCCGTACGATTTAAGTTCTGTTCCTATTTATGTTGACTTTCGAGAGATGTTCTGGGCAGATGAAGAGAATAAGGCGCCTCTCTATGGCGACATCTTTCCATTTCTGAAAGAAAAATTGCAAAATGATCTCCTGTCCCTTAATCCCGTCACAATGATGCCCAAGATTAATGATGTTCTAGTTGCACCTCTGACAGAGAATCTTTCGGGTGTTGCTGGGGCCTTGAAACTCGCGGGTGAGTTCTTCAGCTTTAGTTATCAGGGATTTCAAGAACTGGGCATTGATAGCGCCAAGTTGAAATTGAGAGACGCCCTAGTGATCAATATGGACACCTTGGGCGCCCCTCTGTTGATTCTAGAGCCTAACAAAACAGATGGATCCCTCTTGGACAACCGCGCTAGTCTTGGTACGGACGATAGGCCATTTCGCCTTTCTGTGAAATCACACATTTCATTGAGCGGGTCGCTATTAAATTCTGACGATGAACTGGAGTTATTCAGCGAATTGAAAGCAGCTCCGTTCTTTGCCGTGCTACTAGCTAGAGTTGGTGCGGAAGAGCTTTTAACGTTCCCCCTTCAGTACATTGCGGATATGCATTGCTGGGTTGCAATGATTGCAGCACCAGCTCTAGAAGAAATCGGTAAGGGGCAGACTCAAGTGGATTCCGTCATAGGCATGCCCTACGCCGAACTTCTCTTCTCGTCTATGCACGTGGGTGCGTTGTGTGACAACTGCACTCTGCCAGGAATCAAGGCTGTACCAGATATTCTTCAGCTGTGGGACAAGTCAGGCACCATGGAGGTCCTCTTACGCCGCTCCCTCGAAGTCGGAAGCGACGTTCTCGGCTCGGATTTCAGTCAAGTCTGGTTCATGAATATATTGCAAGATTCTGCCCGCAGATGTCCCCACGCAAAAAGTACGGAGGAAACTTCAATCGTGCTGGCTAGCGCTGATTTTCCAGAAATGAGGCCTCGATGGCTTGAAACGGGAGCCTTTGCTACTGCTGTCGTTGCTCAAACTATTGCTGTTGTTCTGGCGGAAACGGTAGCTGCCATTGAAACAGAGATACAACCAGCCTTTAAGACCATTGCTCCGAAAATTCATGAAGGTACTCGGATGGTTGACTTTACTGCTCTCGACGCATACCCGATTGGAGGTCTTGTGGAGTATTTCATTGACGGAGCAAACACGTTCATCGGAGCGGAATCAGTTGACCCCGAGACAGGCAAGAAGACTCTTGGCATCAACGAACTTCTGGCAGATAACCCCCTCCTTGCTCTCGATACTCTTTCAACAGAATTTGAAGGTATCAATGTTACTACTGGAGGAGTGACAATTGAACTCAAAGAAGTACAACTTTCTGGCTTCAACACATTCACGAAACTTCGCGTCATGAGCATCACCGGTCCGGAGACATTCCAAAATGAAATGAGTTGGAAAAACCTCGAAATGGAGATTGTCATAGTGGTTGATGCCGAAGACGTAAACGGCTCAGGGCAACAGGACGAAAAGATGAGCTTTTCACTGGTCTTGGAGGTCGAGGATGTCGAAGCTTCTCTCGAACTGCTTCTAGCACTTGATTATGATGTTCTCACCAACCTAGAGTTGGGTTCCTTTCTACGTCTGTCCAAAATTTTACCGTGCATTCAAGCCTCCGTAAGGCACCTGGAGATCAGCGATGTTATCTTCAAGATTGGTAAAATTAAGAAATTGAGACTTGAAGGGTTCCCTTCTAAGGAGATGGCTGGTGCGGCTGAATCTTTCGAAAGTTTACTGTTGGAAAAATTTGGGAAAACGCTTGCGAGCGCAGCTCCATCCCTTTTCAGTGTAGCTATTCGTCCTTTGCTGAACAATGCATTCACATCCTACTTGCGTGACTCGGACTTTGAATGCAATCAATTTGCGCTCAACAAGGAAAGTGGCTTAATTGACTTCCGTGACTTGCTCTTTTCCGAAGGTCAATCAAAACGATACGGAGGATCGGGGGAGGCAACGTACGGAGATTTAATGAGAATTTTTTACAGCATGTTGCAGTTGCAGTTGATGATGGCGCATCCTGAAGAAGGAATTGAAATGCTCCGTCCCATACTTGGGGACATTTCAATTTCCGGAGTATTGCTCGACCAAGGTATTCAGTTCGGCATGGGTGACATCAAAGCTGACATCTCCTTGACGGTTTCAGACTTTGAGATGCGAAATCTCGACAGCCTTGGCAAACCTCTTTCCCTCCTTTCTCCCGTCAAGCAAGAACCACACGAACTGAACAATTCTGCTACTTTGGGAATAGGAGAAAGGCCACTTTCTATTGGGGCTCGCTTCTACCTGCACGTCAAGGGACTAGGTACGTGTCGACGTATAACTCAACAAAACACCCAGTCTTCATTATTTCTTCTTCGCCTAATTCTCTTTATCTTCCTATTCCTTGCCCTGTTCTTATTTTTAGGTAACGACGACATTATCAATGACTTTGATTTGAAATTGGATATTCATTCCGCCAGCATCGTCCTGACCGCCCTCTTGAAGTTGTCGGCAGAGGCCTTTGTGAAATTCCCGCTACGAGATATTCTCAACTTTAACTGTTGGCTTGCAATGATTCCTCCACCGCCTCTCGACGAGTACGGCATTCTGAAGGTTGGTGCAGAGCCAACAGCAGCCTTGACCCACTTAGATATCATTGCTTCGAAGCTTGATATGAAACTCAATTGCCACAACTGCACAAGTCCTGCTCTCTTGAAATTTTCAAGGCTACTGCAAGCTCCAGGATCTTCCGAAGACTTGACAGACCTTGCAAATAGACTCGTTGGCTCTGTCACGAGCAAACTCGGTGGTGCCTTTGTACAGGACCAAATCAACCGTTTCCTTGCGGAGGCTCCAAGACATTGCCCCCACAGCTCGGGTTACGACCCCAATGCACACGTTGACTACAAAATTATTGGGGTCAGCAAAATCAGCTCGCCTTCGTCGTTTATTTCCATGCTAATAACTATCATGGTTCCACTCCTTTTCGTAATCCTTGCTGCTTTCGGTGTCAACAAAACTGTTCAAAGGAGGCAGAAGCAGTGGTTGAAGGCTCTTCCAAGTGAAAGAGTATTTTTGATTCAGCAGAGGCAAGATGCAAGCGACCAACGAGAGAAGGAAATCAATGAGCTCACTTCCTCAATGTACACAAGCAAAAGCATTCCATTCATTTGGCGCCAAATTGTCCCTTTTATTGTTTTAGTTAATATTCTCTTCTTTTTGAGTGGTCATCTGAGCAAAGGAGGAAGAATCCTTATCGACTTTGTTCTGGCCGGTGAAAGCTTCAGAATAGATGATTTCTTTATCTTCTCAATTGGCCAGTCCACCATTGATTTGTGGCACGCCGGTGGCAAAGCGCTTGCACTTTTTATTTTGCTATTCTCTGGAATCTGGCCCTATACAAAGCAGCTCATCACCCTTGCACTTTGGTTTCTCCCCCCATCTGTGGTATCTTGCACTCTAAGGGGAAAAATCTTGGTCTGGCTTGACATTTTGGCAAAGTGGTCAATGATTGACATCATGGTAATGCTCATCACGGTGGCTGGTTTCAGGTAAGATTCGAGAAGGTCAACTACTCTTGTGACAAAGTTCAACCATTCAGGGTCTGACAACTTATACATTTTCTGTTGCCCTTAGAATTCATATCAATAGTCCAGACTTTGCATTTGTACCCGATAATTTTTATTCCGTTGACCTACTGGTTGTGCCAATGTGGGGACTTTACGCCAACATGATTGCCCAGTTGATATCTCAGATGAGCTCCCACTACATAATTCATTGTCACCGCAGAATTCTTGCGGGCGCAACGGAAGAATGCAACTCGAAGCATCGCATTGAAAATAACGATGACGAAGCTTCCGAGACGCAGCTCTGCAAGGATTCCTGGACAAGACAGCACCGTAGCAAGACGGAAGGTTTGGTCGTTCGCCGCTTTGTCAACAAAGTGTTGCTTGGTGGTTCCGTGTTACTTTGTATCCTGTTAGCTATCAGTTGCGGCATTGCATCCTACAAACTTGAGATCGTCGGATTGACTGGGCTCTTTATTGAGCTCGGCCAGAACTTAGACCCCGCTGTGCGCTACGAGGGAGTATTTTCCATGGCAAAGCTTCTTGCTGACCAGGCAATATACTTGGGTGGCGCAGCACATTATATTGGCATGCTCTTTCTATCGTTTCTCTTCATTATGACTGTTTTCCTTGTTCCAGTCGTGCAAATTGCTACGCTGGTCTACCATTGGCTTGCTCCTATGGGTCAACAACGAAGGAAGAAGGTTGCCCTTGTTTTAGAAATTTTACAAGGTTGGCAGTATGTGGAAGTCTACATAATGGCAATTGTTATCCAGAGCTGGCAACTAAGCCCTGTCTCCAAGCTGTTGCTGAATTACCTCTGCTCTGGTTTGGATTTCACTTTGAACCTGATGGTATACTACGGTATTCTGGAAGAAAATGACGCGCAATGCTTTGCACTAGAAGCTACTATTACTGCTGGAGCATACTTTATGGTTCCGATCACGTTCTGCATGGCGGTTTTAAATACTTTTGTGATGAAGGCCTACCTCCAGCAATTACGAGAAGCCGAAGAAGCCAAGGAAATTTTGTCGGAGGATGAGAAGTTACGAGCTTACGATAGGACTACATGGGATAGTCGTACGGATGCCATGAGGAAAATTCGACCCGCTTTAGTTGGCTTTGTGGATACCTTCCGCTGGGCTCTCCGAAGACAGCAGCATAATTCGGTGTCTAGCCTGAAGGGAACAAAGCAGCTCAGTGACACAGAAACCTATCCTCTCGCCAACCTAACTACCATAAGTAGTGACGAGGAGTTCGGATTAGATCTCAGTTCAGAATCTCTGGGAATCCTAGGAGGCAAGGACTACGAAGATGCACCGGTTGCACCACGTTCACCATCCGGAGTGGACGTCAAAAATTAAACGGAAGAGCCATTTTGTGACCTACCAGGTAATAGCTAGCTAGTACGTCAGCGGCTCTCACGCACTTGCACAAAATTTTTTAGTCATAGGAGTGGTACAATAAAAATTACGGTACCAGTACCAGTATCATGAGGAACTTCGGTTGCAAGAGGAGAGGGACTGAACATTTTTAGGCAATTCATTTCAATACTACCAGTACTAGTAGTAGTATCACACTCGAGTTGGTTGGAATGATCGTAGTATTATTAAGCATTAAATACTAGAGTATGCCTGACAATGAGAAGGCCTAAGCACTCCCTAATGAACACTACTAGACTACTCGTACTAGCAATCATTTGATTCAAAATAAATAATAATACTCGAAGTACTGGAAGTGGCAGTAGTTGTATGAACAAGAGTACTGCTTTCTATTCAATGATTGTGAGGAGCACTTTGAAGAATATTTAGGAGCGTTTCAATTAAAAGATTTTAGGAGCATTTCATTCTTCATTAGGAGCATTTCATTTTTCATAATTAGGAGCGTTTGGTTCTTGCTCTCCTAGATATTAAGTTGAATAATTAGGTTTTGTTTGATTTTCAATTAAAAGTATTTGTTTTTCAATTAGGAGTGTTTGCATCTTTGTCTCACCCCTAAATGCTCCTAGTTTGGAGCGTTTTAGGAGCATTATGAAAAATAGGAACATTTTAATTATGGCTCTCTACTACCTGTTCTTCCTCGTTTGGTAGAATGACTATTACTAATTTTTGTATGTGAGGTCAATGTTTTGGAATACTCCGGAGTAGAGTGGTAAGTAGTGGTTTACTAGCTACTACACTTGCTTGAGTATGGTAGTACTAGCTCTAGAGTACCAGGAAGAGCCAGGAGTACTATATACTTTAGAGTAGTTTTTGAGTAAGTAACTCATGATTTACTACGTTACTAAACTAGCTAAGCTAAGTGAGTAAGTGGGTGAAACCACAAAGGGCCACCCTCGTAGCAGGACGAAAGCGTCCTTTCCAAGCGCTGGCAAAG
>Ga0100391_1005925_pt1 | contig 11207 bp, 7 predicted proteins | sample CryGeymeta201515_FD_81541 | JGI IMG/M metagenome (GOLD analysis project Ga0100391, IMG submission 81541) | Groundwater microbial communities from Crystal Geyser aquifers in Utah, USA - Crystal Geyser metaG 2015-15 | ecosystem: Environmental > Aquatic > Deep subsurface > Groundwater | place: USA...
CCCGACAATTTCTCAATCTGATGCTCCCACGATTTCTCCATCTGATGCTCCCACCGGCTTGCCATCTATAGCCCCCACGATTTCTCCATCCGATGCTCCCACCGGCTTGCCATCTATAGCCCCCACAATTTCTCCATCCGATGCTCCCACCGGCTTGCCATCTATAGCCCCGACAATTTCTCAATCTGATGCTCCCACAGGCTTGCCATCTGTAGCCCCAACAATCTCTCCGTCTGTGGCTCCCACAGGCTTGCCATCTGCTTCTCCGACAAGCTTGCCATCTGCTGCTCCCACCAAACGCCCTACGAAGCGCCCTACGAAGACACCAACAAAGTCTCCTACTTTATCTCCCACTGCTTCTCCAACAGACATCCCCACCACAATGAGTCCCACAACTGACGCTCCCACTGTTGCAAGCGGCAATCCAAGTGCCGCTCCAACAACACCGATTCCCACATCTGCCCCAACATTTAAACCGACACTAGAACCATCCAGAAGTCCAAGTGATGTACCAAGTGATGTGCCAAGTGATGTACCAAGTTCAATCCCCACTCTGACCCCAACTGGCCAGCCAACACATTTGCCTACATTAGAACCTAGTCGCGATCCTTCACAGAGTCCAACACCGATGCCATCCAGTACTCCCAGTGACTTACCAAGTTCAATCCCAACGATGGAACCTACTCTGACACCAACTGGTTATCCCACAAATTCCCTAACTTCTGTTCCCAGCGATGTGCCAAGTTCCATTCCTACAATGACACCTACTACTAGTTCTCCTTCGACTGTGCCCAGCGACTTGCCAAGTTCAATCCCCACAATGGAACCTACTCTGATACCAACTAGTTATCCAACAAATTCCCCAACTACTTTTCCTAGCGATGTGCCAAGTTCCATTCCTACAGTGACACCAACTAGCTCTCCTTCGACTGGGCCTAGTGACTTGCCAAGTTCAATCCCCACAATGGAATCTACTCTGACACCAACTGGTTATCCTACAAATTCCCCAACTTCTGTTCCCAGTGATGTGCCAAGTTCCATTCCTACAATGATACCTACTAGTTCCCCTTCGGCTTCGCCAACTCGGGAACCTACCAGTGGACCTGTTTTTGCCCCTATAACAGCTGCACCCTCCTTTAAGCCCACTATCAAAGCTACGCCTTCACCCACTACAATAGATATTGGTGCCATTGGAACAACAGATGAAAATGAGGCAGGTAGTGACTATGAGTTCGCTGGTTCTGAAGGTTCCGGTGGCTCTGAAACTGACTCAGGCCTGTCCAAAGAACAAGGCAATGATACAGAATATGCAAGTGAGAGCGATGCCAATACACTCTCGGTTGCACCCTCGTCCACAAATGATGAGCAGCCTGATTTAGATGGTTCTGAAGGTTCTGGTGGCTCTGAAACTGACTCTGATCTGTCCAAAAGAGAAGGCAATGATACAGGAAATAATAGTGAGAGCGATGTCGATACAGTCTCAGTTGCACCCTCGCCCACAAATGAGGATCAGTCTGATATCAATACCTCCACCGGAGACAATGGTGGAACTGGATCTGGTTTACCTACAGAAGATGGGGGCTCATCGACACTCGCTCCTTCGCTCGAAAGTGAACATACATTGAATACAGGCGCGCCTACTGTCGACTCTTTTTTTGTGGCAGAGGTGACGTCAAGTCCGTCCGCCTTTGATGGGGATATGTTGACAAACAACGAAGACAGTGTTGCTGAATTCGCTCCTTCAATTGCACCTATCATGGAAGCTGCGACAAAGTCTCCTGCCTCCTCTCTTTCGGAACTAAATGAGATTTGTCGTTCAAGTGATGAAATTCGCCGGGAACAAATCTATCTCAAGACTGTGGAGCTTTCAGGTAGTGAAGTATTCGATGACTCGTCTACCCCTCACTCCAACGCCGCAACTTGGCTCATGACGGCAGATTCTCTGGAAGTCTGCGCTCATGATAAGAACATGATACAAAGATACGTACTTGCTCTTTTCTACTATACAACCTCTGGACATTCATGGGCTCTCTGTTCGCAAAGGCCTTCTGATACTTCATGTCCTGAGGGTGTTGCTCGTTTTCTCAGTGGTGCCAGCGAATGCGAATGGCACGGCATCACGTGCGACAACGAAGGATCCGTATCCAACATCAACTTAGGTATGTTCTCTCTGATGATCAATCGCATATTTTCTTCCTTTTTCTCACCCATTCTTCCATCCTTTGTTTTTCATTTATCCTGTAATAGACGAACATATGCTCTCTGGGCAGCTTCCCTCTGAGATTTCATTGCTTGAACAGCTTGTAGAAATCGACTTGGACGAGAACCGCCTCACTGGAACCATCCCACCTTCTCTCGGTTCACTTTCCATGCTTGAAATTCTTGATTTGGACAACAATTTGCTTAAAGGAACAATTCCTGACTCCCTCTATCAAGCACCGTCGCTCCGAAATTTGGACCTCGATCACAATTTCCTGATTGGCTCTATATCTTCCCACATAGGATTCCTCAGCACCTTGCAATTTCTCCAGGTGGACTTCAACGAGCTCTCTGGCACCATCCCGACCGAGGTTGGAAATCTGCAGCATGTACACTATCTCTCTGTCCTAGGCAACTACTTTGAAGGAGATATTCCCACAAGTTTATGCAGTGATTACACCGAGATTTACGCAAATTGCTTTATGTGCGACGTAGAGGGCATTTGCTGTACAGCGTGTCTGCCAAATCAGTAGTAAGAAGCAAAAAACAAGATGTACTTTCGCTTGACTGTACACCAGACTTGTCTAGTGCTGAGTATTCGACATCAGAAGGAACAACTTGCTGTGCAGTATGTCTGCCAAATCATAGTAAGTGTCTTTTCCTTTGAGTGTACACGAGACTTGTTTAGTACGGAGTAATTGACATGAGGGGGAACCACGGGCTGAGTCAGGAATACACTTTTGGCTGAGGGAATACAAAGATAGTCAAAAATATCTATGCACTGTAAATTATGAAATTCCAAGACATACCATACCAACAAAACGGTGCCTAAATCTCATTCGTCTATTCAAACCGCCAACAACTTAATACAAATATGATCAACTATCTATGTACAATAAACTACATTCAAAAGAATTTCAAAAGATATACTAGTACCATACGAGCAGAACTGTGCCTAAATCTTTTAAGTCTATTCAAACCATCGCTTGCCACCGGCAACCGCTTCCTTTCGTGGTTCCGAGACATCCCCTTTCTCCTTTTTACCGGAGACTCCAAATGCGGCTTTGTACTTATCGAAGAGCTTGGAAAATTGTTCATCAGCTTCTGTATCCTCCTGTTGTCTCTTGTTCTTCTTCTTTGGGGGCTTTAGGGTTTTTGATTTCTGTTTGGTGCTTTCTGTTTCGGCTTCACTCTCGGCCAACTTTCGCTTCTGTGCGTCGGCTTTTTCTGATAAGGTGACCTCCTCCGTCAAATCAGCTTGTCCTTGCTCACGACGTAAACGTTTATTCTCTCGTTGTTTGGCACCCCGTCCAAGTTTCTTGGCCTTTTTCCTTTCCTCTGCAGCCTTAGAAAGAGAGGCCGCGAGTTCTCGCTTCTCTTTTGTCTCGAATTTCTGCTTTTGCCGGTGCGCTTGTTGATGCGCTCGACGTTCTGCCTGTTGCTTTGCTTTTGCTTTGTTTTCAACCGTGAATTCGACGATAAGCCGAGGTATTTTTACTCTATCGCCAGCATTACCTTCGTCGCCTTCCACCACGGCCTTCTTTTTCTTCTTCTTGAGTCCTGTCTTGGCCACACGCAAAGCGTTAGCTGCGGCTCTACCACCCGTTGCGTAGTCTTCTGAATAGGCTGGATTATTGTTAAGCTCTCGTAAACAAGCCAATGCCTGTACATGGTGGGTAAATTCGGCGAAGGCAAACCCGCGGCTAGGAGGCAGGACCTTCTTGCCGTTGGCGTCCTTGGTGCCTTTGGGAGGCGTTGCCTCGAAGTTACGATCCAAATAGACAGACGGAATTGTATGCTTGGTGTTCTTTTCGTCCAAAGAAGCAGGACTCAATGGGTTTTCCAAGTCGGGAATAGTTTTTGCCTTTAATGCCTTGGACATTTCCAAAATTTCGCGAGGTGTCGACTCCCCGGAAGCCCGCAAGTGTGACACCAAATCTTGAACCGACACAAGTTTCTTTTCCAATCCACGCTTGGTGGCTTCAAATAGAAGCTTTTTGAGATGTCCTTCGTCGACATTCTTAGCAATGTTCCGAATGGACAATCGGTTCGGATTGATGAAAAAGAGGGGCGACTTGAGTTTGCTGATTTTATCGTGCCAGGCTCCCTGTCGCTTGTTCTGGTCACTTTCACTCAAAGCAGCCCATTCTTCATCAACATCTACACGGCCTTCGCCTTTGAGATAAATATTGCGCTTATCTTTGCCGTGTTGTATTTGATGACCATCCGTGGATTGGTCTCGCTTGAGTGTCGTGGCAGTTTCCTTGTCGACGGCATAGTCCACAATCAAATTGCGATTTTTCACAATAATGCCCGTGGCGGGTACGATATTACCATCGTGGTCGTTGTTATCGCTGCTTGTACCTGCAACCCTCATGGCCCTTGCCGCTCCAGCATGCTTTTCAAACGTCACAAAGCAAGTCCCTCGGGGCAACTTTGTCTGAGGATCTGTAACAATATACACGGCCGATATCGTTCCGTACTTGCGAAAAGCTTCAAAGACATCGTGACGAGTAGCGTCGAAGGGAAGATTTCGGCAAAAAAGCTCTCGCTGCTCTTGGATGGCTTTTTGCTTTGCTGTCTGGTCAATTTCATCGTCATCATCGCTGTCTTCGTTGCGAGAGGCTGTGTGATCCCTCTCTTCAGGAGTAGCTTTGGATTCATCCTTGACTTCATTGTCACCTTCGGATTCACTGTCACCATTGCTGTCATCACTCTCGCTATCACTGTCATAGTTACTTTCTGAGCCCTTGTCTTCTTCATTACCATCATTGTCCATATTGGAAGTCGTTCCAGACTGAGCCTGTTGTTCTTGTACAACTTTAGATTGATATTCTTGTTTGCGCTGCATTTTCTGCTCCATTTCTCGTTGTTCTTGATGTTGCTTCTTACTCAAACTCAAATCGATTTGTACCTTGCGTTGCTTAATGGTCACGCCTCCTCCTTCGCTGGACGAAGTTGCCTTGGCGGCTGTAACGGCCTTTTGAGCTTCCGTCGGATTGGCAAAGGTGCAAAAAGCAAAGCCTCGAGATTTGTCCTGGACCGTTGGCAAGTGAACATCCAAGACAGTACCGTACTTTTCCATGGCTTGACGAATATCCTTTTCTTTGGCATAAAAGCTAAGATTGCGGAGAATGATGCGATTGTGTTTCTTTTTGCTCTGTAAAATTGCTTCTTCCATAGAAGCTTTGGTGGCAGGAGAAGAAACATAGCCAGTAGATTCTTCTGGTGTCTGATTTTGTTGTTGTTGTTGTTGTTGCTGCTGCTGCTGCTGTTTGTTCATTTGCACTGACGCTAACTCCACTGTAACTTGAAACTTGGAGGCTTCGCCGTAGTGCGATTGTTCCTCGGGCGGCAAGACCAGAGTCGAACGATTCAATTGTTTGGCGGCTGCTACAGCATCAGATTCACATGTGTATTTGATGAATCCATAAGAACTGGCAGCCTTTGGTTGCACGATGGGCGAATCTGCATCTTCTTTGTCTTCTTCTTCTTCCTTTTTGGGTTTGGGGATGATCAACGAGGCCTTTTTGATGGGACCCACCTGGGAGAAGTGATTTTCCACGTGATGCCTCCGGAGCAAAGAAGAGGGAGGATGAAAGCGGACGAACACTGTATGTGCCGTGTCCTTAGACTTGCGGTTAGCAGGTACGCTGCTGTTGTTCATCATGTTCATATCACGTACTCTAATAATTTCATTATTATTATTTCTTGTCGGGAAGGATACCCTAATTTTTGGTTTCTTCTGCACTTCACTCATGTTGCTGCTATCTTGGTTGGCTCCGATGTGAACGCTCATAACCAGTTTTACTCTACTATTTTTTGTTGAATATTTTTTTCATTCTTGGATGACAAGCACGATTCGAATCACGAGACTACAACATTACAAACCGGACCAGACCTTTAATGTAACACACATACCTTGGTGGTAATGCTTCAAGAGATGCACAATTCACAAACCAACAAGAATGTATCATGACGAGTAGTTGCTCCTCGCCTTTGCTGCACCTAACAGCGAACAAATCAAACGCTCTGCTGTGATTGAACCGAAATGGTCTTGTTCCAGGTGGGGGTTCGTCCAAAGGAAAGTCAGGATACGTACGGAATTTTTGACGACGAGAGCTTCCTATCGAATAGTAGAGTAACAAGAAGAATCGACATCGTCCCCGAGAAGAAAGCAGAGACAAGACATTTTGCATGAGAAAGGGATACCCTTTTGTCAATCTGTCTACGAAATCATACTTGATCAACGCACCGAACCTTGAAGATGGGGAAGTTCTAGAATGCTCATTAAAGAAGGAGGGGGGGGCTAAAATTCTCGAAAATCAAGAGAACAATACTGTAGGCAGTGGCACCGCTTCTGGCACTTTTGTTTTCAAGAAGCTACGATAAAGCTCAACTCCACCCTTACTAAAATACAGTAAATGAAAATATAAATTGTTTACAGGGTTAATGTTACCATTGTAAAATCCATTTTTATTAGTACAGTACTACTAGTAGCTAGTAGGCGAACCGGCAAACCACGCACGCACACACACAAAATAATTTTTACAATACGCACACCAAACTAATACCTGGTACTTTAAACATGTCAACCCTTTTACGGCATCAGCTGCGACCGTTGCTCGTACTTTCATGGCTCCTGCTCTCGGCAATGCCGAAAAACAGTTGCAGTGCTCTGGTAGCACAATCACCGCGTTCGCGTTGCAATAACAGAAACAACGGATTTGGGAGCAATATTATTGGGAGCAAAAAGGGATTTGCTTGTAAGCAAAACAAGCCAACGGAAGAGCAACGTGCAGTTGAAAAAGAAGACTCGACTGCTAGTAATCATAGTATAGCCATTAAGGTGCTTCCGTCGGCATCACAAAAAGATTTCATTGCTTTGGCCGATCTTCGATATCAAGAATGGATGATGAAAGAACCACCGGAAACGAGGCCTTCCTTGCACGCTTTTCGCATGGCAACCGCAGAGATTCAACAGGAACGCATGGAAGGTAGAGCTGTTTCATTTCTGGCCTGCCTTCCTACGACAAATAATGTTCTCGAACCACTTGCTAGTAGAAGTGGTAGTTTCGATGTAGTAGGAGCTGCCGAGCTAAGCCCTGTTGAATTTCAAGGTTGTTTTGACGAGAAATGGTGCAATAACGTCCACGATGACAATCGTTTTACAATACCTAATACATTCAACCAATACCAGTATTGGTACGTAACAGATGTCGTAACGGCCTCCACACATCGTCGCAAGGGGATTGCGGCTGAACTGATGCAGACACTGGAACGTCACGCCTTGTGCAGCTTGACGCACCAAAAGGCACCTTTTCCTGTTTCGGAGACTGTGTTGCTAATGCACGTGGAGCCAGAAAACGTGGGAGCCTTAGCCTTTTATCAGCACTTGGGCTACAATATCCTGCGCGAACCTAGGACTGATGTAGACAACTTGGCGGGTCTAGACGTTGAGGAATTGGCAAAGAATGCAGGCGTTGAGGGTCAACTCTTGCTTGGGAAAAAGTTATCGAGATTAACAGAGTAAAGGTTGGAAGGTATTTGAGGTCTGAACAGACATCTCCTACTAATTACAGTGGATGGGGAGCTAGTCTAGTAGTAGCCCTCGCAGCAGCAGCTACTAGAGTGGTTGTACACATTTTCTGCTTCTTCGGTTCCCCGGACCATCTCTCATTAGAGTTCGAAGTTCACGTGACGGACAGACGACAGACGGAATATAAAAATGAGAAGTGAAGCGACAGGACGACATGTAGGAACAAAAAAAATCGAATCAAAATGAATTTCGGGGAAGTACCTCTTGCCTCTTGATGACACCACTGCTGGTTGCACTTTTCTAAGTTGCTTCATTCGTAACATATTTTACAAAAAGAAAAATAATTCAGACCAGCAAAGTAAGTGAGAACAGACTGAAAACGAGATGCCACCATTCACCGCGGCTTCAGAAAGTATGACGACGAAGATAGCAGACGTGGTAGATACAGAAAAGCTTTTGGATAATTTTCCGATATCAGAATGGGAAGTAAGCACTTTACTTGCCTTTCTCGACCTCTCGGCGGCCGATCCAGATCTACCTCTGTCCCAACTGCATTTCCGAATCCAAGAACAACAAGCAGGTCTCGACGACGACGAGGAGGATAACATTCAGACTAAGATATGTGATTATCAATACATGGAGGAACACATTTTGCCAGAAGTTACTTCCCAATGGATTCACTCTGCCCAGGAGTCCATTTCCCCCGTTATACCGTACCATGTCACTGACGAACCCACCAAAGCAGCTTTTCACTTTCTAGAGGCAGTTGTTTCTCTATTGGGACGGCGGGGAGGAACTGGATTTCTACCACAATTTCTTTTTGACTGTTCCTTGAGACAACAAAAATCGGATGCTGACTTTTCAGCTCCTACAGTGGATGCCTCCGATCTGATATCTCTGTTCTACCGGCACATACAGGCAGTCTTGTATCTGCAGGATTCACAGGCTACCCCTGGAAGCAAGCCTCAGGACAGACAACAACTGCAGGCACCAGAAACCTGGGTCCATTCGCTGCAGCACACCACTCAGACAAGTACCAGAATATCACAAGCCAACTGGAAAGAATGGGTCGACAAGACAATTCCAGAAGCCATGCAAGCTGTCAGCACATTGTATCATTACATATTGTTTTCGCCGTCACATCCCTTTGGAGCACAATCGCCACCACAGTTCATGTTGCCTCAAATAGATCCCGACGAACAATCAGCTCTTTGGAGCCACATTACAAATGTATTGCCGCTGTCTCTGGCGTGTCTCTCGCCTGTGTTTCGGGGCAATTGGCGCCGCATTTATTCCAGCGAAACGGATGGACTATCGTTTATGAGTTTTCAAACGGCCATATTGGGATATCCGGGACCTACTTTGTTGCTGGTTCGACCACGCAAGGACGGGACGAATCGTGATACTGGAGTATTTGGGTATTATACGGACTGTCCCTGGCAGGAGTCGAATACGTGGATTGAAGGGGAATGCCACGATTCATTTTTGTTGAAAATAGACAAATCGCTAGCTGTCTATTATCCTACTTACGAGTCATCTCCTGGACACTACATGTACCTGAACAACAAATCCGCAATGACAAATGGATCCTGCAAGCATACTTTACAAGGACTCGCTATTGGGGGAATCGCCGATGACACACCACGAGTACATTTGACACCATCGTTTGAACAGTGCATCGCAAACTGCACGGACACTACATACACGTCGGGTTCATTGTTAGACCCCAATGACAGTGACGGTGGCATCCTATCGCCTTTTTTTGATGTCGACGTTTTAGAAGTTTGGGCGGTCAATGTCACCGAAAAAGAGTATCTAACGCACAAGTCTGCTGGCCAACAACGAAGCAACATTCGAGAAACTGCAAGACAACGCTTTGCCAAAGTAGATAGGAAACAGTTCGTTGATGACTTTAGGTCAGGGGCTGTCCTGAATCGTCTCTTTCGGCACCGATCTGAAGCCAGGGGTCGTCATGATTTTGTTGCGTTGGACGATGGCAGTGGCTATTTCTTGGATGAAAAGCCCCCAAGCCTCAGTTTCTCCCAGGAACGAGGAAAAAATAAAAGTATTCAAGAAGATGAGCCGGCGTTGCTCGATTGAAATGATACGATAACATCTTGTGAAAACACGCCACCGGAAATAAAATAATACTGGCTATTGGACATGCCTCTACAACATTTTTTATGCAAATAATAGACTAGACTACTAGCTACTACTCCGTGTAGTAGTAGAGTACAGTAACACTCAAGTATTATTCCGTATCTTTAATGAGAGTAGGTGTAACGTGCTACCAGGGTATCCAAGAATCTATGACTCAATAGCCAATCAATACTACTCTAACTGTTTAATCCCGATGCATCACAGATCTTCTTTTGCTGTCTTAATTTTTGTTCACTCGTGTTTTCAAACTGTACTCTGTACTCTAGCATCGAACCGAACGTTAGTAACAATCCGGATAGAGTCCTTCTATTAACAATCTACTCCTACAGATCAGCAACAATGGCGGTAGGCAGAAATGATGAAATAGGGGTTCGATTTGGAGATGTTAGAGTAATAGACTGCGAGCTAGAAGAACTAACCGAACAAGAGCGCAGTAAAGTTTTCTACAGAAAGGACCAGCTGGCAGAATTATTCAAAAGTGATCTTCTCTACCACGAAAGCTTTGACGAAGGAAGCGATATTAGTGACTCCGAAATATGCTGGCGAGGCTTAGAGCACCATCAAAGCATCGATATCATCAATAGGCTCGAAAAAGTATCAGCACATGTCGGACATATTTTGGGCATTCAAAGGGATATAAATCACTTTAACTTCCTTACGCCACAGCAACGATCTGAATTATTACGGACAGAATGTCGGGGTCAAAGCAAGAGTGATCGGAAGGAAGCGCGCAAATTGGCATTGCAAGACAAGCGGGATGCACAGCAGAATGTTCTGACGCTGAGAGATTACAAGCAATTGCAAAAACTTGCCAAGGCTTACTCAGAATCAAATAATGATCGTTTCTTGCTTACTGCTCGACACCAAGACACTGGTCGCACGCTCAAAGGTGCGGTAAAACAAAAACCTCAGGAACTGCGCTTCGACTTTGATTGGGTAAGAATAAGTCGACGAGGCATTTAAAACATTGATGAAGGCAATCGGATTTTCTCGCTGCGTTGGTACATTGTAAGAAAGTTCCTTGTTTTATACGGTGTTTGTCATGTTTTCATACGTCAAGGTGAGGCAGCCAAAAATACTGTGCTACGAAAACAGAATATCAAGAGTAAAATCCGAGTAGACTCTGTCTCTCTCTACTACTCATGCTAGTAGACTAGATCTACTAGCTAGTAGACCTAAGTGGTAGCTTTTTCTGCAGTGGGGTCAGAGCCAGCCGAAGGGAACGTGAGACAAGGAGACCCGAAGCCGACGTCACCGGAATGACCCGAAATGCCCCATCCCGTCTCCCACTCAGAAACAGGAACACATC
>Ga0100391_1005926_pt1 | contig 11206 bp, 8 predicted proteins | sample CryGeymeta201515_FD_81541 | JGI IMG/M metagenome (GOLD analysis project Ga0100391, IMG submission 81541) | Groundwater microbial communities from Crystal Geyser aquifers in Utah, USA - Crystal Geyser metaG 2015-15 | ecosystem: Environmental > Aquatic > Deep subsurface > Groundwater | place: USA...
CGGTTGCCGTCGAACTCGAGAGTTAGCGTGTCGCCCTCCCACTGGGCGTGCTTGCCGACCTCGTACTCACGGACCAAGCCGCGCGACTGCTCCGTTTGCACCTCCGGCCGGTAGAGCAGTTGGCGCTTGGCAAGCTCTGCCATCAGGTAGTTGCCGTGGTCGTTCAGGTGAATGCCGTCTTTGAGAAGCGCCTGGGCCTTCAGATGGTTGGCGGTCAGGTACTCCGCCCACGGCTGTTTGACCTCGACCACTTCGCAACCGTACTTGGCTGCCACCTTGTGGAGGCACTCGTCCATGAACTCGCCCCACTTGCTGTCGACAAGCTGCCCGGACTTGTCTGTGTCGGCGCCCCAATGGTCGGTCATGAGGACGACCTCGGCGGCCGTTCGCTGCCTGGTCCGAGCGAGGCTGTCTTCGTAGCGCCGGTGGTCGCCATAGACGTGGAAGATCAGCAGGTCGGGATAGAAGGGGTACAGGTCCTGCTCGGCTGTCTTGACCAGAACCTGGCTGGAGAAGCCGCCGAGGGCTCTGTTCTGGATGTCGAGGTCGGCCTCCGGGAAACGCCGCCGCAGGTCGTCGGCGACGAGCTTCGTCCACTCCTGTTCCGTGATGGACTGACCGTAGAACAGCACGCGCACCTTGTTGCGCCGCGGCGGCGTGCTGGTGGCCAGCAACGCCATGGTTCGCTGGATGTGCTCGCCCCAGCGGGAGCTATCCGTGGGCGCAGGCGGAGGCGGGTACGTCTCGGCGGAAGCGGAGGAGCTGGCGAGCAGTACGAGGGCGCACAGCAGGCAGCCGAGGAAGGGGCCGATGTCGAGGTGGGTGTGCATCTGTCGTTGGGTGCTCCGTTGGCCTGGATTCGTACCCCGACGCGCCAGCGGAGGGAGTCCTCCGGCTGGGCGCCTCGGGCTACGGCGGGCGTTCACTCCGCGAGGCGCCGCTTGCGCGAAAACCGCTGGGCAACCATTCTCCACGCCGAAGCTGCTTCCTCGATTCTCAGCAAGCGGGCGAGCACGGCGTAGAGCAGCACGCCGCCGCCACCGGCGACCAGGAGGACGACACCTGCCGTCAACCTGCCGGGGAGGTGCAGGAGAGCCAGATGGTGACCGGCCACCGCTGCAAGTTGCCGCGCGAACAGCCCCATGGCGACGGAGGAGGCCACCACCTTGGTCACCGAACTCAAGATCAGCCTGCCGTGAATCCCGCCCAACTGCTTCCGCAGGAGGGCGGCCAGGACCAGCATGTGTAGCGCCGCCGCGATGGTCGTCGCCAGCGCCAGCCCGCGGTAGCCCATGAGCTTCATGAGCACGTAGTTCAGGGGGATGAAGAGGAGGGTCATGATCGTCCCGCTGACGACGACGGTGAGGGTGTCGTGGCGCGCGTAGAACCCACGCGCGATGATGGCCTGCCCCGACCAGGCGAAGATGCCCAGAGCATAGTACACCAGCGCGCCGGCGGCTTCGTGGCTGTTCTTCCCGGTGAACTCGCCCGACTGCAGGAGCAGTTGGAACACCGGCAGGGCCAGCGCCATCAGCAACGCGGAGCACGGGATCGTCAAGAACAAGATCGACCGGATGCCGAGGCTGACCGTCTGACGGAACTCGGCGATCGCTCCGCGAGCCGCCTGTGCCGAGAGGGTGGGAAAGAACGCGATGGCCATCGACTGGGCAAAGACGCCCAGCGGAATCTGCATCATGCGGTTGGCCCGGTCCAGCGCGCTTACCGCGCCGGCAAACAGGAAGGAGGCAAACCAGGCGTTGATGAGCACATCGACCTGTGGCAGAGAAAGCCCGAAGAGGACGGGCAGCATCAACTTCCAGACTTTGCGGACGCCCGGGTGCCGGTGGTCGAAGCTCGGCTTGAACGTGACTCCCGCATTCCGCACAGCGAGGAGCTGCATCAGGAAGTTGCCGACAAACGCGCCTGTCAGGGCGCCCCACGCCAGCCCTTCGATCCCCAAGGCGTGCCCCAGCAGCAGCCCGCCGCAGATGATGCCAAGGTTGTAGAGCGAACCCGACAGGCCCGGCACCAGGAACCGCTGCCGGGCATACAGCGTGCCCATCATCAGCCCGCCCAGAAAGAAGAAGAGCTGCGACGGAAGGATGATCCGCGTCAGGTGGGCGACGCTATCCAGCTCCTGTGGGCTGAATCCCGGCGCCACGGCCACGGGCACGATCTGCCGGGCGAACACCTCGCCGAAGACGACGAAGCCCCCCACAACCACGGTCATGATGGTGGCGACGACGCTGTAGACCTTCCACGCGTCCTTCTCCTTCCCCCCGGTCAGGTAGGAGGTAAACACGGGAATGAACGAGCTGCTCAGCGCGCCGCCGGCGATGAGGAAGAACAGCAGGTCCGGCAGCTTGAACGCGGCGACGTAGATGTCTGTCTGCCGGTTCTGCCCGAACATGTGGCTGATGACCATGTCCCGGACCAGCCCCAAGACGCGGCTGAGCAGAATGGCGGCAAGCGTCGTGCCGGCTGCTCGGGCAACGGCCTGGTGCGTGGTGGTTGGTGGGGTTCCTTCGGGCATGGTTCTTGGCTGTCGACCTTCTCTGCGTCTCACTGGGCCGACCGGTCGGGCGCCTGGCATGTTACTTCACGGAGAAACACACCAGCTCGCCTTCCTTGTCCTTGCAGACCAGGAGGCCGGCGGCCAACGGGACGTGCGGGTAGCACGTCCCGCCGACGACTCCCTCCACTTGGCTCAGCTCGCGGTACTCGTCGGCCAGGGCGTCGATCAGGGCGAGCTTCCCGTTACCGAAGGCGATCACCTTGGCGTCGCCGGTCACCAGGCACGACCCGTTGCCGAAGCCGCCGCCGCGCCACTTGTCGGCGCCGGTGGCGAGGTCGAGGCACTGCAACTGGTTCTGGATGAGGAACACGCGGTCCCGGTAGACAACGGGGCTGCTCACGACGGCATAGCGGCTGGACCGCCACACCTGCCGCATGCCGCCTTGGAACACGTCGAACAGCACGGCTTCCCGGTGGTTGTGCGTTGAGGTGATCAGCACTCGGCTACCCGACACGCCCGGCGAGGCGACGTGGCAGGCGAAGTCTGTCGTCCACGGCTGCGCGGCAACCGTTTCGCCCTCGTGCCCCTTGTCGGTACGGATGACGACCACGTCGTTGGTGGTGAACACGGCGACGCAGTCGTTGCCGTCGACCTGCAGGGGTACCGGTCCTGCGGTCGAGCCGAACTCGCGGTTGTACTTCGACGCCCACTGCTGCCGGCCGGTTCGCTTGTCGAACGCCATCACGGTTCCCTGGCTGGCGCCCACTTCCACCACCACCGAATCGCCGAGGACGAGCGGCGAACAGGCATACCCGTAGTCGCGGATCTCCTTGCCGGTGAACGGTCGCTGGGGCACGTCGTACTCGTCATACAAGCTCTTCGCCCAGACCAACTTGCCCTGTTGGGTGGCGTCCCAGCAGCGCAGATCACCGTCGACGCTAAGGGTGAAGAGGGACCCCGTCACCAAGTCGAAGGAAGGCGTTGAGCACGGCCCGCCGTAGAGCCGTTCGTCACCGAGGCGCTTGCGCCCCTGGTACGGGGACGAGTACGACTGCTTCCACAGCTCGCGCCCAGATCGGGCATCGAGGCAGCGCAGCGTATCGTCGCCCTTCTCGGTCGTCGCGTCGCCCGTCCAGCCCATGACGTAGAGCTTTCCACCGACGATAATCGGGGAGGTGCACCCCTTGCCGACATTGCCCCCCCACAGCTTCTTCGGTGGCCAGCCGGCAGGCCAGCCGGACTGCTCGGAGGTGAGGCCATTGTGGTCGGCCCCCCGCCACTGCGGCCAGTCGGCTGCCCGGCAACACGGGGTGCAGAGCGCTGCGAGCAGCCCGCCCAACCAAGCAGCACAAGCGGCGGGACAGCGTGAACGGCGACGGCTGGGGCCAGGGTGAGACGGTTTGTGGATCACGGGTGGGCGCTCCTGAGCAATCGGCAGAGGGGGTGGCCCCATTGCCAAACGGACCTGCCTCAGTATAGCCGGAATCAGTCGACAGCCACCTTGACGGGGCGCCTGCTCGCTGGCTATAGTCCGTAGGCGCCCAAGCCTCCGAGAGTCATTGGCGCCTGAGTGATTCGCGTGGACCCCCACCTCCTGGATTCAATCGCTGACGCGGTCAACCCGCTCCTCGCTCTGACGGCAGTGACCTTCGCCTTCGCCCGCAAACGGAAGGCGCGCGAGGTCCTGCCACCGCGGCGGTTTCTGGCGGGAGTGCTGCTTGGACTAACGGTCGTCTACCTGCTGCAGAACCTCGACTCGCGTCTTCACTTCTGCTCGCGGCTCGGGCTGGACTACAGCACCCACAGCGCGTTCGCCGTCTCAGTGGTCACGTCGCTCGTATTGGCCAACGCCCGCTGGCTGTTCGCCCTCGTCCCCGTGTTGCTGGGCTACGGTTGGTTGATGGCGCACCTGGGCTACCACACCGTGGCAGACATGCTCGCGGCAGCCGCAGTGTTGGTGCCGGCCACGTGGGCCCTCCACCGCCGCCTCCGCGCAACACCGCCCGCCCCCGCGGATGGAGCCCGCGCCCTTGACCTAACACATGACACCTGACACTTGACACGCGACACATGACACCCGACACCCGTCTTGACCAGCCGCTCCTACCCGCCTACGAGTGCGGCTCTATCTGCAACCTCACCAGCACGATCCTGAGGTCGTTCGGCGAGAAGAACGTGCCCTCGAACGTGCTGCCCGCGCCGCCGCTGCTGCAGAGGCTGGAATACAGCGACCGGGTCGTGCTGCTCGTACTGGATGCGCTGGGCCACCTTCAGTTGGCGGACCGCAAGGACGACGCCGGGAGCGTCCTTGCCGGGATTGGCGCAACCGGCTTCGCCTTGCGCCTCACTACCGTGTTCCCGTCCACGACCACCGCGGCGCTCACCTCGCTGTACACCGGCTGCACGCCGCAGCAGCACGGCATGCTTGGGTACCGGTTGTACCTCAACGAGTACTCCGCCGTTGCGGACATGCTGATGCTGTCGCCGGCGGGTTCGGGCGCGCCCGACCTGCTGGCCCAGCAGGGGATGCGACACCACCAGTTCCTCGGCAAGCCGACAGTGTTCGAGCGGCTGCGCAAGCTGGGTGTTCCGACTGCCACGCTCTGCCGGGGGGCGTACGCGGGCACCGGTCTGTCTCGCCTGTTGCACCGCGGCGCCGACCAAGTGCTGCCGGTAGTCGCCTTCTCGGACTTGTGCGTGCAGGTCCGCAAGCTGGTGAACGACCCCAACGGGCCTCGGTTCATCCTGGCCTACTGGGATACGCTGGACGGGATCGCCCATCAGTACGGGCCGAACTCCGAGGAGTTCTCCGCGGAGCTGCGCAACCTCGGTGCCGCCCTGGAGTCCGAGTGGGTCGGCCACCGCGGAATGGGGAAGCGAGACGTCACACTCGCGATCGCCGCCGACCACGGCCAGCTCGAGACCGACCCAAAGTTGCGAATTGAAACGAAGCGCTACCCGTCGCTCCTGAGCCGCCTGCTGGTGCCGCCCACCGGAGACGGGAGAGCCGCCTACCTCCACTGCCACCAGGGCGAGCAGGAGGCGGTGCGCCGCTTCTTCGCCGACCGGTTCGGTGCCCTCCTCCCGTGCACGCCCAGCGACGCGGCGCTGCAACAAGGTCTCTTTGGGCGCGGCAGGTGGCACCGCCACACCCGCGAGCGGATCGGCGACTTCGTGGTGCTTCCCCAAGGGCGCGCCACCCTCGAGTCGCCGTTCTCCAAGACCATCCTGAAAGGCCGGCACGGCGGGCTGTCGCCCGAGGAAACGCTCGTGCCACTGCTTTGCACCACGCTATGACCGACGACGCCCGCCAGAGGCGCCTCGCCGCCCCGCACGCGGCCGAAGGCGTCATCTTCGCCCTCGTCCGCGACGGCCACGTGCTCGTTGAGCACCGCCCGTCACACGACGTGTACGCCGGCATGGACGTGCTGCCCGGCGGGACCCTCGACCCCGAAGACTTCGCGCAACCCGACCCACCCGCAGCCGCCCTGCTCCGCGAGGTGCAGGAAGAGCTGAACGCCGTGCTGCTGGACTACGAGTGGCTCTCGTCGTTCCCCTGCTTCGACCCGTTCCGGACGCCGACGCGATTGGTGCTCATTCACTTCTACGTTGTCTTCCGGTGGGAGGGCGAGATCCCGTCGCACTCTCAGGAAGGCGGCGAGGACTTCGGCCGCCTTCACTGGTTGCCGGTGGAGCGGGGCGGGGAGCTTCCGCACCCGTGCCATCGGCGGATGATGCGGGAACTGGTGCGGCGCCTTGGGAGAGCGCGCTGAGGGGAGTATCGGGTGCCTGGCGAACCGCAGACGCCGGTCCTGTCGGGCGAGAAATCCCTTTCCGTCTTCCTCGCAAGTCCCGCTGGGTCTCTGGCGAACAGTGGGCGGAGCGGGAAGGGATTCCTCGCCCGACACCATCGGTACCTCCCCCCTTTGCTCCTCCGCCTCCCGCCCGAACGCGCAGTACCTCCGCACCACGCACTCTCCACACCTCGGCCCGCGGGCGGCGCAGACGCTGCGGCCGTGGGCGATGAGGTTGACGTGGAGTTGGTGCTTCAGCTCGTCTGGGATCGCGGCGTCCAGCACTTGGTGCGTTCGCTCCGCCGGGTCCCTGTCTGCGACCCAGCCCATTCGCCGGGCGATTCGGTGGATGTGCGTGTCCACGGGGAACACGGGCTGGTCCAGGGCGAAGAGCAACACGCAGGCGGCTGTCTTGGGGCCGACGCCTTCGAAGTGGGTGAGGTACGCCACCGTCTCCGCGGGCGAGTATGTCTGCAGGAAGTCCAGCGACAGTTCGCCGCGTTCGACGACCAGCTCTTCGAGAATCGCCTTGATCCTGCGCGCCTTTGCCTTCGACAGCCCGCCCCTCTCGATGGCGGCAGCGATCTCGTTGGTGGGCGCGCGCAACGCCTCTTCCCAGGTGGGGAACCGCGCCTTGAGCGCGTCGTACGCCCTGCCGCTCAGCACGTCGTTTGTGCTCTGGGAGAGGATCGTGCCAACGAGGGCGTCCAGCGGGTCGCCGCGCCGGCCGTGGCCGACCTTCGGCCCGTGGACGCCGGCCAGTCGGCGGTCGATCGCCTGCCACTGCCGACGGGTGGGGAGGTTCGTCATTTCAGCGTCAGCGTGAGATCGCCGTCTTCCTTGCCGACGCGAACCTCCTGCGAGACCGACTTGCCGGTTGGGGCGGTCACCGTGACGCGGTGCCGCCCGCGGAACACCCGCAACGACACCGCCCCCGTCTCGCCGGCAGACTCCATCGCCCGGGTCCACCACTTGTGCTTCACCAGTTCCAGCAGTTGGTCGTAGGCCGGCTTGGGCGACAGGTCCTTCCGTAGGAACCCGGCGGGTGCCTGCTGCCACGCGCCCCGGTCGGAGAAGTCCCACCACGTGAGCGCTTCGACGGCTGGGTGGCTGAACAGCGTGGTGTAGAGCTTCACCACTGCCTCCGCTTGCCGTTGCTCGCCCTCCGGCGTTGTCTCCCAGCCGCCGGCCGTCTTCGGGCCGCTGACGATTGTGGTCTCGGTGAAGTGCAGCGGCACCCCGTACTTCGCGTAGCGCTCGCACACCTCCCACACGCGCTGCACCGGCCACGCGCCCCCGTGCATGTGGCTCTGGATGCCGATGACAGCGTAGAGCGGCTTGCCGCCCTCGCCGACCAATTGGTCGACCACTCGCTCATAGGCGGCATCGGTCCGGTAGTCGTTGATCAGCAGCGTCGCCTCGGGGTTCGCCTTTCGCGCAAGCTGGAACGACGCCACAGTGAGCGGAATTACGCCTGCTTGCCTCCACATGTCGGTCATCAAGTTCTCAAAGCCCGCCCGGAACGGATCGGCGGCTTCGTTGACCACGTCCCACCGGTCGATCCGGCCGCGATAGCGCGCGACGATCTCAGTCACCCGCGCGTCCGACAGCGCCCGGATCGTGCCGAGGTCCTCGGGCAGCCACTTGGGCACACCCGCCACATGGTTCCACACCAGCGGATGCCCCTTGCACGCAATGCCCTGCGCCTGGCACCATTCGACCATGGCGTCGATCCGGTCGTATTGCGGCTTCCCCTGCTCACCCTCGAAGCCCGCCCAGTAGAACGGCAGCGTCGCATAGTTGAACAGCGCGGCAAACCGGTCGCGGTACTGCCGCTCCAGTTCCGGCGGCTGCAGCCGGTTCAGCATGAACAGGTTGCAGCCAAACAGGAAGTCGTGGCTGAGCTGCTCCACGGTCACCTTGGCGTCCCTCACCGGCTTTCCGTCTCCGTGTACTACCCGCACAGTGAGCGCGGACTCGCGGTACCGGCTGATGCGTTCGGGAGCACCAGCGAGGAGCTGGTCATCGGTCATGTTCTCGCACCTCACTTGCATGGTTGCCAACAGGCTGCAGAGGAGCAGAGAAATGGACTGGGCAATGGAGCACATGGCCCAAGGGGTTCGTTCCAGTGGCGTCGGTGTCCTGCTGTCGCCGGCCGTTAGTGTCGGAGAGGAGGAGGTCCCGGGGCGTCTGTCTGGCTTGTCCGGCAGGAGACCGACTCCGGAGGTGGAAAGGACCGTCCGGCTTCACCCGATCCCGACAGGAGACACCGCGTTCGCGAGGGACTCGTTCCTGTCTTCCCGGCGGCGGAACCTCACGGCAAACCCAACTGAGCCTGACGGCGAGAACGCACGACCTCGCCGCCGCACCGTCCCGGCCGTTCAATCCGAAATCTGCAATCGCAAATCTGCAATCTCACCGGAGGCCCCATGACCCCACCCATCCGTTGCGCCGTAGTCGGCTACGGCCCCATGCACCATTTTGGCTGGGCGCATTGCGCCTGGATCGACCACACACCCGAGCTGGAGCTGGTCGCGGTGTGCGACGTGGACCCGACGCGCACCGCAGCCGCGAAGGCCGACTGGCCGGCCATCGAGACGTACAACTCGACTGCTGAGCTGTACGACCAAGCGGACGTGGCACTTGTCTCCATCGTCACGCCCCACTTCACCCACTGCTCACTCGTCGTGGAGGCGTTTGCGGCCGGCAAGCATGTGGTGGTAGAGAAGGCGATGTGCCTGAACGTGGCCGAGGCAACCGCGATGATCGAGGCCGGCCGCGCCGCCGGCCGTACCTTGGCCGTGCATCACAACCGCCGCCACGACGGCAACTTCCGCCGGCTCAAGCAGCTCGTCGCCGATGGCGCCATTGGCGAGGTGTTCCAGATCGACCTGTCTGCGGGCGGCTTCGGCGACCCGGCGCATGGCTGGTACACGGACAAGGCGAAGTCGGGCGGGGCGTTCTATTTCTGGGGCCCGCACGCGGTGGATTGGGTGCTCGACTTGGTGCCCAGCCCCATCGCCGGCGTCACCGGCTTCTTCCACAAGCTGGTCTGGCACCACCTCAGCATCGAAGACCAGACCCGCGCGCTGATCCGCTTCGAGAACGGCTGCGTGGCCGACGTGACCTGGTCTCACATCATGGCGGCAGGGCACCCGCTGTGGCGTGTGCTCGGTACCCAGGGAGCGATCGTCGACACCGGCGCCAACGCCACCACCGGCTACGAACAGCGGCTCTCCGCACCCGCCGGCGGGAGCCTGAACGTAATCACCCTCGGCGACGACCGCCGGACCCGCGCGGAACATGACGTGCCCTACCTCGACTGCGACTGGCCCACCTACTGGCAGGACCTGGCCGACCACCTATTGCGCGGCGCCCCGGTGCCGGTGTCCGGCGAGTTCGGTCGGCGCGTCATCGGGGTGTTCGAGGCGGCGGAGAAGTCGTCGAGGACAGGGCAGACGGAGTCGGTGGCGTACGAGTGACTGGCGTGTGTTGGGGCACGCCGCCGCCCAATCGTGCGTCTGCCCGCAGGCTTGGCACCACCAGACCCGACACCGAGTGCTTAGAGAACATCCATGTTTGAGCAAGCCTTCAGGAACATCGACGACGTCCTCTGGAAGGAAGCCGGCTGCACCACCGAGCTGGACTACACCGAGCAAACCTCGTGGCTGCTGTTCCTGAAGTACCTCGACGGACTGGAGCAGGATCGGGCGATGGAGGCGGAGTTGGACGGGAAGCAGTACACCTTCCTGCTCGACAAGCCCTATCGCTGGGAGTCGTGGGCGGCGCCCAAGGGCAAAGACGGCAAGCTCGATCACAACAGAGCCCAGACCGGGGATGACCTCCGCGACTTCGTCAACGCGAGGCTCTTCCCGTACCTGCAGGGGTTCAAGCAACGGGCCAGCGGTGCGAACACCATCGAATACAAGATCGGCGAGATCTTCGGCGAGATCAAGAACAAGATCCAGAGCGGCTACAATCTGCGGGAGATCATCGATCACATCGACGAGCTGCGCTTCCGCTCGCAGACCGAGAAGCATGAGCTGTCGCAGCTCTACGAAGAGAAGATCCAGCGCATGGGCAACGCTGGGCGCAACGGCGGCGAGTACTACACCCCGCGCCCGCTCATCCGCGCCATGGTGCAGGTGGTGAAGCCGAGGATCGGCGAAACCCTCTACGACGGCGCGTGTGGCTCGGCGGGCTTCCTGTGCGAGTCGTTCGATTTCCTGCGGAATGGGACTGAGGGGAAGGATGGGACACATAGATCCCGTTCTTCCCATTCGTCCCCTCTCACGACCAAAGACCGGGAGACCCTCCAGACGAAGACCTTCTACGGCAAGGAGAAGAAGTCCCTCGCCTACGTCATCGGGATCATGAACATGATCCTGCACGGCATCGAAGCGCCCAACATCCTGCACACCAACACGCTTACCGAGAACCTGGCCGACGTTCAGGAGAAAGACCGGTACGACGTGGTGCTGGCCAATCCACCCTTCGGCGGGAAGGAGCGCAAGGAGGTCCAGCAGAACTTCCCCATCCGCACCGGCGAGACGGCGTTCCTGTTCCTTCAGCACTTCCTCAAGATGGTCAAGGCCGGTGGCAGGGCGGGCGTGGTCATCAAGAACACCTTCCTGTCCAACACCGACAACGCCGCCGTCAGCCTGCGCAAGCTGCTGCTGGAAAGCTGCAACCTGCACACTGTGCTCGACTGCCCCGGCGGCACGTTCCAGGGCGCGGGCGTGAAGACCGTGGTGCTCTTCTTCGAGAAGGGCGCCCCCACGCGCAAGATCTGGTTCTACCAGCTCGACCCCGGCCGCAACCTCGGCAAGACCAACCCGCTCAACGACGACGACCTGGCCGAGTTCGTGGAGCTGCAGAAGACCTTCGCCGACTCGCC
>Ga0100391_1005935_pt1 | contig 11191 bp, 13 predicted proteins | sample CryGeymeta201515_FD_81541 | JGI IMG/M metagenome (GOLD analysis project Ga0100391, IMG submission 81541) | Groundwater microbial communities from Crystal Geyser aquifers in Utah, USA - Crystal Geyser metaG 2015-15 | ecosystem: Environmental > Aquatic > Deep subsurface > Groundwater | place: USA...
TACTACTACTACTACTACTACTACTACTACTACTACTACTACTACTACTACTACTACTACTACTACTACTACTAGACTAGGCTAGTAGTAAGCAGCTGCAAAAGGCGCGCGTTCAAAGCCCCAGAGGTACTAGGGATAAGCGAACCTATCCTGCCTACTGAAACAAGTTTTAAAAGCACAAGAGCCACATCTTATAAAAACGAGAACATCTCCAATATTCTCATCAGCTGTTCTCACAAAAAACGACAGCATCTGAAATTAACTTACTAATAAATATCAACGATGATCAATCACTACTATCTGGCTTGTCTGGTACTCGCCCTTCAGATTACTCCGGTCGAATGCTTTGTGCAACACCACGTCGTCTCTATTACAAGCCCCAGCAACGTTCGCCTTTTACCATCAGATTCCCACTTGGCAGCTGGGGCGACTGATGTGGACGAGGAACAACGGTTCGCATTTTTAATGGATATTGCTCAAAAGTTAAAACTTGAGATTTTTGACCTCGAGGAAGGAATTTACGGATACGATTCCAAAGATTCCCGCTATGGTCTCGAAGTGATCCAGACCAGCATTGATATATCCAAAAACGATGGAGGTCTTGGTTTGGTACTGACAGAAATGGCCTCCAGTGTCGATGGTCGAGGACTGGTGTTGATTGGTGAAGTTACCGGAAATGCTCTCCAGGCAGATCCTCCACTGCAAGTTGGAGACGCGATTACTGGTATCAAAGCAGGTCCTGCGTTTCGAGAACGAGTGACAGGATCCAACTACGAGGTAATGGTGGGCGAGACTGGTAAGGCAAAAGAAATTGCCATGAAAAGTGACGGTCGAATCTTTTTAGAGCTCAATCGGGTCGTCGAACGGGCCCCGGTTACGGTGGAAATTGACGATGGTAAATCGATTACAACCGTGGAAGCCATGGCGGGAGAAAATCTTCGGCGATTGATCATGCGAAAAGGAATCAAGCTGTACGACGAAAAAACTAAACGCTTTGATATGCCATTTGCTAGTGGTGATTGTGCAGGTGAAGGGCTTTGTGGTACATGTCTTGTTGCCGTAGAAGTAGGAGAGGAGCTTCTTTCGCCATTGAGTGACACAGAAAAGATGATCGTCAGAGGAAGGCCGTTGAACTGGCGGGCATCCTGTCGAACAGTTGTAGGATATGACAACAAGGGTGGGAAGATTAAGATCTGTACACACCCGCAATCGAGGTTTGCGGATGAGTTGAATCCGGGCGTCAGAAGTCTCGGCAAGGAGTAGTGGAATCACTACTTCTTTGAGCAATTCCTCAGTAGCTAGCTAGGCTGAGAACGAACAAGTCAAGATTCTAGGAACATTTTGCCCTACGCTACGAGTACAAACACAAACATTTTGAAAGTTTGACGTCTCCATAATAACAAGAGTAAACTGCTGCTACACGTATTGTACTACATTATTACATTTAGGGTTAAGGAATAACATGAAAATCCGAAATTAGACTACAGGCCTCAACAAGACTTTTAAACGTCGAGAAAATAGAGAATGACAATAACAATACACACAATAGTGTAGACCAGCGACGCTGTTACGACGCTACGAAGCGAGCCTATTCACTTCATGAAAACAACCACCTTATTCATTCTTTGCTATTATTATATCTTACTACTGTCGAACAGCCTGATTTCTCTTGAGTCTTTGTTGCTTGGAAATCAGCCGTCACGGTCAACCCAAAAAGTAAATGATTATGATCTCGTGATCGTTGGAGCGGGTGCGTCGGGTCTATTTGCGAGTGGAGCAGCCTTATCCTTTGGTCTTAAGACTCTGCTTGTAGATAAAGGAAACAACGGAAATTACATAGGAGGTGACTGCACGAATTGTGCTTGCGTTCCCAGCAAGGCACTGCGATCCATCTCCCGGCAGCTGAGCACGCAGAGCAGCAGTATCGGCACCACCACAATATGCAAAACTGAATTGATCGCTCAGGCGCGAGCCCACACGTTCAATACGGTCAGGGCTGTTCGAAAACGAGAAAGCAAAGAGAATTTTGCCAATGTCACCAATTTAAGTCTCGAATTAGTAGACTCTTCCAGGTTTGTTTCGGAAAACGAAATGGATCTCGTGCCCCAAAGAGGAAGTAACAAAACAATCCAAAGGATCAGAGCTAAGAAATTCTTGATTGCGACAGGAGCTTCACCAATTGTTCCTGCTAACTTGAAATGCGATGCAGAGAAGGCTGGAATTCCTATATTTACATATCGTGACATCCTCTCCCCGGAAACCAACAATTCGCTTTGGGAAGAGCTTCGCCGGGATGCTGCATCACCCGCCTCAATTTTGGTTGTTGGAGGCGGTCCCACAGCTCTAGAACTAAGTCAAGCACTGACACGTCTCAAAGTGAACATTACACTTGTAGCACCAACCTTACTGGCAGCCGAGGACGTTTCACTCCAACAAGCAGCATGCAAGATTCTTCGCGGTGCTGGCGTCTCTTTGATCCTCGGAAAGCGGGTTGTTTCCGTCAATAGAAACAAAGACGTTATGCTGAACGATGGGACAAGAGTCAAGACAGATGTTCTAGTTGTCTGTGTTGGAAGGAATCCCGCAATCGCGTCATTGCAATTGGATGCTGCTAGTGTTGCCTGGGATGAGTCCAGTGGGATCCTCGTAAATCCGTCATCGTTGCGATCCAAGACCAATGCTCGAGTGTTTGCATGCGGAGATTGCTGTTCGGCCGTTCTGGGGAAAGACCGCAAGGCTGCTCATGCGGCATGGACTGGTTATCACGCCATCCGAAATATTGCACTGCCTCGAATTCTATGAGCCGGTAGTCCCTCCATCCACCCCACTGTTCCTTCAGTGACCTATACGGACCCAGAGCTTGCATCAGTCGGTCTAACACGCGCCGACTGTATTCGTAAATATGGACAGGACGGTTTTTTGTATCAATCGTATGCGGAAGAGGGAACGGATCGGGCAGACATGGAACGACTAGAACGGAATGTCGATGTGCCATTTGTTGAGTTACGCGTCGAACGGCACACGGGACGAATTTTGGGATTGACGGCGTGTGGTCCTGCGGCAGCCGAGCTAGCGAATGAAATTGGAATGACAATCCAAAGCAAACTGACAGTACGAGACTTGGCTAAGTCGATCCACTCGTATCCCTCTCATGGTTACTTATTGTACAGGATCGCTCTAAGCATGGCATTGTCGTCGACAAGGGGTTTTCTGGACACTCTTGGGCCGTTGTGTCAAATCCTCGGAAGAGTCAGCAGCGCAGTGGGACACTTGCGTAAACTCCATCCTAAGCATGTGTTGCCTTGGAAGAGAAGAAAGAGTTGCAAGCAACGAGAATGGGAAGCTCTAGGCCAGCAGAGCGTCGTGATCTCTGGCAGGGAGGACGACTCCCATACGTTAGATGTACCTGTGTCGTATCTCGATGTCTTCCAGAATACTACGAATGTGACTGGTAGAGAGTTACCAAAAGACTATTTGGATTGGATAGCATCCAAGCCAGAGTAAACCTGTCATATCATGGCTTATGTAGACCCAAGAGTCAAGAAATGCCGAGAAAATTAAAATTCACCTTTCTGACTGCACCATGAAGATTGGAGACGCAGATAGTATCAGTCTCGCTTTCTTATGATGTCATTGTTGACTTTATCTTTCACATTACTCTAGCTAGATAGCCTGGAGATCTCTATGTTGCATTGTGTTGATTGGCGACTTTGTCTTCGTTTTACCTTCCTTCATGGTAATGTCGATCCGCAAAGATCTTGACGAGGCAGAGAATGAGCAAAAGGGATATTACGACAGCCGATATTACCATGCTCACATGAGCATAGCGTGCCCATCGTTCATTTTCTTGCCGTTGTCTAGCTCGTCGACGTATTTCCACCATGGCTTGTCGTTCTTGGGGTAGAAACATGTTCAATAGTAACGATTCCGACATGTCGTGACTATCCAAGGCCAGCTGCACTTCCGAAATATCATGACTAGTATCGCCCAACAACAAAACGTCATCTCTCTCTGAATCATTGTTTTCTGCTTCGGCAGTACTGCTGATACTTTGATCATGACTGGAAATATCGTCATCACTTTCCATTACGTAATCTTCCTTGGCCGAAATGACGCTCGAAAGCGACTGTATGGCGGCACCCAGTTCCATAGTTTCTTCTATGCAAATGGAACCGCCATTGTTGTTGTTATTATTCATGGTGTGTTTTTTTCTTGATGGTTGCCATGATTGCTGTCGTTGCACAGTTCGGGTCTTGCCGACAAATCACAGTGGTTATTGCTACCACGACTGATACTATTCCTACTACTACCACTACCACTACCACTACCACTACCACCACTACCACCACCACCATTAAAATTCGCTGCTGTTCGCTGTTCCAAACTTCCAAGACGAAAACCATGTTTTTGACACCACCGATGTATCGTTTCCTTCAAGGATGTATTGGGTATCAAATCTCGTTTCTGTAATGGTTTGTGTGATATAGGACAAATTCCTAATCCAATATTATCTTCACCTTGTTGAATCCATTCCAGTATAACACTTCGTTCGTAATTGTGTCCATCTAAATCCATGACAGGATCTCGCATTATCTTGAGTGACAATGGACACAAAAAGTTGGGCGGTGCTACATGATGAGGAGCAAAGGAATGTTGCTGTTGCTGTTGCTGTTGCTGTTGCTGTTGCTGTTGCTGTTGCTGTTGCTGTTGCTGTTGCTGCTGCTGCTGCTGCTGCTGCTGCTGCTGCTGCTGCTGCTGCTGTTGCTGCTGCTGTTGCTGTTGCTGTTGCTGCTGTTGCTGCTGTTGCTGCTGTTGCTGCTGTTGCTGCTGTTGCTGCTGTTGCTGCTGTTGCTGCTGCTGCTGCTGCTGCTGCTGCTGCTGCTGCTGCTGCTGGTTGCTGCTATTGACCATTCTTTTTCTCTACAGCAAACTGTTGATTGTATGTTCGTTCACGGCTCTTCTTTTCTTCTTTCTTTCTGAAGGTAGTAATAATTATTGTTTCCATCGATCATTGAGGATTATTATTTTTATCAAGTTGGTTGACTTTGACTTGATGGATTGATGTTTTGATGCCTTGTGTTCTATCTCCGACTAAGCTACCTGGTACCAGGTAAGTGCACACAGCCTTGGCAGAATATTCGCGACCTCCAATTAAAGAAAATGATGATTTCATGATGACGGAAGTGACTTGTTTTGTTCTTCTCCTGCCACGATCCAGTTTCGGATAATAAACAGTACCTGGTAAGGTGCGTCTACTCGTACCATGCGACAGTAGTAGTAGTCTACAGTAGTACTACTAGCTAGCTAGCTAGCTAGCTAGTAGAGTAGCTAGTGGTACAGTCTTCTAGTACTACTCGAGTACCACTCTAGACTACTACGTAGCTAGTACGTAGCTATTAGTACCGTACGTCATGGCTGCTTCTTACTTGGTAACATATTACGTACTACTACTAGTGCTACCTTAGCTCCTACCAGTACTGTACGGTACTGGTACTACTAGTACCTTACGTTACTACTCTCAAGAAGAGGCATCACCAGCAAGGACACAAAAAGCGAAGCGACCATTCATTTAGACACCCGGGGCAACAATAATAGTCTGGCCGGAGAAGTGAATGAATAGGCACAAGAAACAACCTACTACGTAGCTAGTAGCTAGACTACTGAGTACAACGCACATCATCATACGACTCCACAACTCATCACTGTGAACTCTCTACTCCTCTAGACTAGTGAAACCAAATCCACATTATCATTCTTACGATTTAATCTCACCACACCACCACAGCAACAACAAGCAACAACAACAACAACAAGCAATAACACTGACAAAATCATGGGTCGTTACAGTTCCGTCCAGGCATATGCCGACAACAATTCCAATATGCGGGCTGTGACGTACGAACAGGCCACGGGTTCTGCCGAAGTGAAAAAGGGTGTAACGGCTGTCAAGGCAGAAAAGGTATCCAATCCCTACGGTTCTACAGCAGGTGCGGGCAGTGGAGAATTTCACGTGTACCGGCACGCACGATCACGGGAAATGGAACGATGGGATGCCATCGATCGACAAGAAAAACAACAGCAAGAAGAAATGGAATTTGCCAATGCATTACGACAGGCCGACGAAGAAGTCTTGTCGAAAGCAGAAAAGAATCGACGCAAACGACAACGACAAAAGGAAGCCAAATTGAGAAAGAAAAACTTAGAATTATCGGGTGTCGCAACAGCAGCGACAGCGACAGTCGTAGTGGCTTCAGAGGCTGGTACAAAGAACGGCACAACGGAAGAAGACGAAGAGTTTAGTTACGAGCCGAGGAAGGAGAAGAAAGGCGACACGGATGAGCACGATTCCAAACCACCAGCCATTGACATACCGAATGATGGATCATTTTTGGAACGAATGAAGCAACAATTAGCAGCAGCAGGAACAGGAACAGTGGAAGAGAAAAAGGGGGATAACGATCAAGAAGAGACAGAACCTCTCCGAAAGAAGCAGGCGACATAGCAGCACAAAATCAAAAGCTCCGGGTTCCGGGTTGACGTGGAAGCGCTGGCACCTATCGTGCTTGTTTGTCGCTCACGCTGTTGGAGTTCTGTACTTCAAATAATTGTGATTTTGTACAATGTTAAGTGAATTTATTTTTAGCATTTTCTATCCACGCGTAGTATACATTGTTAGCAATAAATTGTGCTCCAGTAGTGATCCTTTATTAAGATCTATCAGAGTGAGCATTTCGACCAAATAAGTAGCAGTAGCCATCCTTGAGCGTTTCATGACTCTGTCGATCAACGTAAGTTGCTACTGTTGATAACGTCACTCGTTTTTAGTCATCATATTCTCTAATTGGCAACCTCCAACAACCAGCCTTGTTCTATAGCGTACGTATTGAGCAAGTCAAACATGGCAAGGGTAACACCAAATTGAGGAACACTTCGTACCACGCGCTCAAGCCAACCACTGAAAAGAACTGCGGGTCCTTCCGTTTGAACAAGGTCGTCCAAGACTCCCAAAAAGGACACATCAGAAAGCGAGATACAGGCTTGCACCGCCAGTTGACCGGACGGTGATACTACTTGTACGTTGACAGGCTGTTGTTGTTGTTGTTGTTGTTGAATCGTTTTTTCATTGTTGTCGGCTTGAATACTTGCCAAAAATGTTTGTTCGATTGCCGAGTCTGGGTACGTCTCTACCTGAACAACGCAATTCTGTGCTTGTTGCAATCTTGTCTTTACAACATCGGCGGGAGTGGACAGTAGAGCAGCTGGCCCTGCCGCAAAGCTTCCTGCCAATAGGTTGGCCCAAAACACTGCCGATTCTCCGGGTACCACCATGACCGTCATGGCAGCAGCCAGCAGTGCTACTTTCAGATGGGCGTAGAGTGGAAACAAAATGGCTGAAAAGATGACATCTCTCGCGATACAGGCACCCACACCTTGATATAAATCTGGTACTCCTTGTATTTGTGCAAACACGTCCTTAACGCTCATTTGCGATGTCTGGAGCTTCAACTTGACAACCTCTAATGGGTTGGTTACCAAGACTTGCATCATGCCAGCAAAGCCTCCCGCTGCCATTTCTCCTGCGATTGGCATGTAACCAAAGTGGCTCATTACGATGCCTCGCATCATCGAATTAGCACTCAGTTTGATCGTCTTCTCGGGAGCAATGCCAATAACGTTAATCCACAATCCCTTGTACAATGCAAATGGACCATTGGGCGACGTCCGAACGATATCGACGGCAGCATCAAACCCTCCTTTATATTTGTGTCGTCCTTCTTCGGTTTGCAATTGAGATTTTACAAAATCAATAGGATACGCAGCAATGGCACCGGTACTGCCTGCAATCGCACCGACGGCGGTATGGACCAAGGCAGGAGGGAGAACCAATGCATCAGTGGTGATCAGATGAACGACCAGTGCCAGGGAAAGACAGATGAAACAACAATAATAATAATAAGAGAAGAAAGGAGAACGAGAAATCATCTTGGCGATTCTTTTCTTCGATGTTCGAGAGATTTGGTACCGGCAGGGGAGAGAGGTCTGCAACAAATTAAATGATGAAGGACCAAAAGAACAAAAAGAATGGAGACAGGAGGACCAAATTAATGGTACTCTGTGAACCCCCCCGAGTGATAATAATATATATTATTATTGTCTTTTGCAGGAGTTGGTTGTTTTTGTTCACTTTCGCAATGTTACTGTGAATGGAAAAATTTTGGTGGGAGAGCATGCAGGAAATTAGGCAATCACAGTTGAAATTTTTTGAGAACTGAATTTTCCTCATCTCCCATGGTCAGATGTCATTTCGGGCAACGTGGCAGAAGTAGTCTATTGTCTACTAGTAGCTACTCGTACTCTAGCTAGTAGTACGGTAGCAAGTAGTAGTAGTGGCATCAAAGTTGATGTCAGAATTAGAATTTGAGAAGCTCCCGCTAGCTAGTAGTAGCAACAGACACTACTACTCTACCCGGTAGGAGTACTAATAGTAGTACTATTAGTAATTAGGCTTATCGCTAGTCTACTAGTAGTAGACTTTCTGGTAGTAGTATTTGTGAGAAGAAGTTCCTGTAGGACAGGCATTTTTATGGTTGCTTTTAACTAATTGCAACTGGTGGTGGTGGTGCTGCTCAAACACAGGGGGAGAGAGAGATCCAGTAGAAAGGAAGGGACTGGTGCGTGTTACTTTTACTTGCCAAGTTCAATTTGTAGACGTGTCAAATGTGGATAGTTATATCAGTGTTCTACTAGGTACGGTACTGTGGGTTGCAGCATGCTATTTACTAGTCACGAGAAGGTAGAACGCTTCCAATCACTCCATCTCCAAGGTATTTCAGGTACGGAGGAGGAATAGTGACCGCATCTTTACTTGCTACGACTGCTGCTGCTGCTGCAGTGCTTCGCACTTGTTGGGGTTGGAACAAATATTGCTTGGCGTTCCAGTAGTATGGATGCACACAGGCTCCAATAACCTCCGCAAAAACCACAGCATGCTGCTGTTGACTGGTAGTAGCAGAAGTGGTAGTAGTAGTAGTAGCAGTCGTTGGACGCCTTTCCACTTTTATTTCGCATACCTGGCATTCCATGTGCGCAACACAGCCACGAGGAACTTGCATTGCCGTGGTGTCCTTCACGTCGCCAACAACTGCTGTTCTTCTCGTTGTTATGAAATCCCTACAAGTAGCAAGCGTACGAGGACTGATATTTGTTACTGTGCTCGTCTTTGCTTGCTCATCGTCGTATGTCATACATTGACGTATCAGGTCTTCCAACCCGTGAACTGGTACCGACAAATGAAACTGTATTGGTTTGCCTTTGTCTGCAGGCTCCTCGTTTGCGCTCGTACTAGTACTAGTAGTTGTAGTAGTAGACACCAACAACTTGAGAGCCAAACTCTGCTTCATACCAAACATGAATCGTCCAAAATTGTTGGTAGCAGTCAAATGTGCCACTACCAGAGGCATTTGTCCTCCTCGAATATCGGAGCTGTCGGTATCGAGAGTCATGAAACAGAGAGGATTTGTGTACAGCAAGCGACTAAATTGTTTTGGTTCTGCAAGTCTTGTCCAAGGGGGAGTTTGAGCGGTATCGACAAAACCAGCAGATAATAATGTGGTCTCGGAAGGAATCATGCGAGTGTGTCCAAATTGTCGTGATCCGAAGAATGCAAAGTACGGGTAAGAATTGTTGCCAAAAACACGCCTCGTAGCATCCCAAAACGATTCTCGTACAAAGGCACGCGTTATTTCGGCGACAATAAAGTGGTGGTCATTATCAATACTGCAGGTGTCTTCCATGGTAAGTATTTGACATTCTAAATGCGCAACAGTTCCCTCAATAAAAAAAAAACAGCCCTCGCTGTTGTCGTCGTCGTCGTCGTCTTCAGTAGTGTGCTTAAATTTGCCACCCACGCCTGTACGTTGCAGGGACGGAATTCCTAGAGGAAATTTATTTTTTCTTTTTCGTTTCTGATGAGCCTGTTTGTTTTTCGATTGTTCATCGTCACTGTTGTTGGTTTTATTTTTATTATTCAATACCGCATCTTGGTGGGCGTCACTTGTTTGGTCGTGATCGCAAGGAAACTTACTTCGTCCCCATCCTCCCGAAATACTTCCCACTTGTGGCAACATTTCTTCCATATTATGATAATTTATTGTTCTTGTTATTGCGTCACTACTGCTCGTACTACTACTTCTAGTAGTAGTAGACGCAGTAGTAGTTGTAGGAATGGACAATCCAAATTGTTTTGAAACGTTTGTTCGTAATACGGATGCCGTGTGCCTCCGCTTGTTCATGCTGAGCAAAATCCGTCCACTATCAGGATCGGCAGGTATCAGCCACGAAATTACCATTACATTGTGTTTCGGGAAATTGGTTGTGGTTGCTGTCGTTGCTGTCGTTGTTGTTGTGGTTGTTGCTGTGTCATTATCATCTCGGAGGGTCGTCAAAAAACAAACTGGGCAACCATATATTAGACGACTTCTGTCAACTGGATTCTTGAGTTCTATCCATGAGTCCATCTATTTCTATGGTGGCGGTGTGGTGTTGTTCACAAAATAGTATAGGAGGAGACGGTGTTCGATCTCGAACGAATATAGAATATACAGCAATCGTATCATACATAAGCAATAAGAACGAAAACAAAAAAAGATTTTTAATATCCCTAGCCTTAATAAAACATGTCAGTTGGAAGACAATGAATCGTGCGTATCACACAAAAACCTACCCGCTTCAAAGAGCACCTCTCTTGCTCTCGATTTTGTTGCCATATCATGCACTCGTCTCGTCGAGTACATTACCTTCGTTCAACTGAAGGACAGCAACTTAGCTCTACTCTCTAGCTAGCTAGCTAGGCTAGCTTCTTTGGTTTTTATTACTACTAGCTAGTAGTAGTGCTGCACATAAAGCAAAATTCACAGACACAACAAACAATGACCAGGCCATTGGTAGTAGATCCTCGTCGAAAAGATCGCGTTGTTAGGCAGCAGCGATGGTGGACAATTATGTTTCTACTTTTACCATGCTATGCCTTCCTTCGATTGCAATTGGGCATTACTGAATTGAATGTAGCGGGCTTGTTGATCAATTCTTCTGACTTTGAGATACCAAATAATCATAATACTCCAAGAAAAAGTCGCTACCTGTCGGCCTCCGAGCAGCCAGAACAACAACAACAACAACAACAACAACAACA
>Ga0100391_1005943_pt1 | contig 11173 bp, 2 predicted proteins | sample CryGeymeta201515_FD_81541 | JGI IMG/M metagenome (GOLD analysis project Ga0100391, IMG submission 81541) | Groundwater microbial communities from Crystal Geyser aquifers in Utah, USA - Crystal Geyser metaG 2015-15 | ecosystem: Environmental > Aquatic > Deep subsurface > Groundwater | place: USA...
AAGGGATACTATAGCTGCAACAATGATAGACACATAGCGCATTACTGCTCGCCTCTCAATACACCAAGATCTGTGTAAACTAGGTAAGGAACTTTTTCATTCCCCGTGGTTGGCTCAACCTTTAAAATTTTCCCCATACCAGGTATTTGTTGACCTATCTTATACCCTATCGGTGTAGCATTTTCTGAAGCCCTTGGGGTCACATAGACCTTGTACTCAGGATTATCTTGGGTTCCTGTTAGAAACACTCCCTTTAAAACATAGGGTGAAGTTTTAGCAGGATCATTTTGAGGTGGGTTTTGATGCTTATAATGGCTTCCAGAGGCAGTACCGTCCTTCGTTTCTATTTCAAGGTAAAGCCAAGAGTCACCTTTTGCATCAGTATAACCGGTTTTTAATGGAGTCTTACCTGATGCTTGTGGTTTCACATCTGGTGTAACTCCAACTTCTAACGTTGCCATCCTTTTGGATAGAAAGTCACCTTCACTTTCAAGAACGCCTATCAAGTTCATTTGAGTTTGAACCCGATTGGCGATTTCTTTATAGTCACTTCTTAGTGCTGAAACTTGAGACAGCACCTCATCAAGCTTGACTGTATTATCTCGATTTGAAAACTCCTCTCTTACCACCTTCACAACCTTCGCGTAAACCTCTTCTGAAACCTTTGCTTGTGCGGCCTTAGTGTCATCAACGAATTGATTTAAAAGCAATAGAGACTTACGGTTTAAAGCCTCCATTTCAGATTTATCAATATCTTGTTTATTCAGAACTATTTGTAGTTGTTCTTGTAATTTACCAAATTCACTATCATAACGAGCCATAACCTCATCAACTGAAGAATTCATTTTACTTAGTTCTGCTTGAACATCATTTTTTGTAGCTTGGGTTTTAGTCTTTTCGGACAAACGTTGTTCCATTTGTTCCAACATCGTTCCCATACGCTGTTCAAAGACGGTATTATCAACATATGAGTCATTGCTCATAAGCTTATCGCCAAACGCGTAAAGAAGACCACCACCTACACCTAAAGACAACATGACAGAAGATACAGCTGTTAGAATGATAGCCTTTACGCCAAACCCACCATTTGAGGCATTTTTAGTTTCAGCCTTAGCTTTATTTTCATGTGCTGGTGGCGTTTCAACTGGCTCTTCTTCCTCTCCTGATGTCGGCAATGATATTTCTTCAAGGCTTTCTTCAGCTTCATCTGTATTTGTTTCTGGACGCTTATTTACTTTTTCAGGTTTTTCAAAAATTCCACTAACACCGCCATTGAGTAAGCTTTCCACATCTTCAACTTCTGTATGCGGTTTAAATGAAGTTTTGTTCGATTTTTCCTTTACGACTGGTTCATCTGATGAGATGTCAATCATATCATCATCTTCCATTGGATCTTCTTCTGATATAGAGTCATCTTCTGGAAATGCTTCTTCTTCAACAAGATCATCTTGCATGAATCCATCAATGATATCAGGTTCAATTACAGCGACTTCTTCTTCCTCGCCTTCATAATTATTCAGATCTGTATCTTCAAAATCAGGCTCAATAACACTATCTTCTGGTAAAGACGAAACTTCTTCATCTTCTACTTTTTCATCACCAAATTCAGAAAGTGGGTCAAACCCGTCTTCTGGATCATCCGATTCTTTCGTTGCTTCTGAAGCAGAAACAGCATCGCTTTCAAATTCACTTAAAAGGTCAAATTCATCGACAACTTCTTCAGTGTTTTCATCTTCTGAAGGCTCCACTGTCATTTCTTTATCAATAGGATCTTCATCATCTATCGGTTCAATCTCAGCACCTGTCTCATCTTGATCAACATCACCTTTAGCTTGACCAATTAAACTATCTACATCAATCTCTTCATCATCATCAGTTACCAAGCCCTCTTGTCCATCAAGAAAATTCAGCACGTCTTGGTCGTCTGCATCATCTTTGGCAAAAGGTTCGTCATCGGACAAGTCGATACCAAGATCAGCCAATACATCCAATTTTTCTTCTTCTTCTGTTAGGCCTTCATTTTCAGTCACTTGATCTGGAACTGCATTAAGCGCATCACCCAATTCATCAATATCTAAACCAATGTCAAAGTCAGCCTCAAAATCGGTATCATTTTGAACCACACCGTCTTTATCATTTTGACTAGTAGGCTTAACATCACCTGCAACGGTATCTATAGCCTCGCCCAAAATATCGTCTAAATCTAAATCTTTTGACATCCTTGTATCCTCTTAATCCTTTAATGTGTCGCCACGTATTTGAATATATCTTAGCGGGTATTACCTGATAATCCACACTCATAGGGGTGAAGATATCACCCCTATCCAATTTTACTTATCTAATGTCCATAAATACGGCTGGTAACTCATCGTTATCAATAGGTTCCATAAAAATAATCATTAGGTCAGTGGCAGATTTTTTTATAGTCGGACGACGGAAAAAATTCTGCTTAGCTAAATCTGCAATTTGGTCTGTTGCAACCTTTATATTGGTTTTTGCATTTGCTCGTGTATTTTGACCAAGTAGCGTTTCTGTAGCTTGTTGGGTTAACGCGCTTTGTTGTGCAAGAGCACGCTCTTCAGCACTATCCAAGTAAGTTGAACCTAATGCTTGGAATGCAGCAGCTGTTAACAAGCCACCGTAGCGTTGAAAACGATGATAATCGACACTATCAGCTTCAACAAACTCTCCAAGGTCTTCAAAAGTCATAGAAACCGCATTAATGCTGTACGTCTTTCTGTCTCTAATCATTGACGTAAAAACGTACTTGAACTTATCACGAGGCATCACAGGGTCATTAATATAGGGAACCTCAATTGTCCCTCTAACTCTTGCACCGTCAAGCTCTCCACCAACTATTTCACCCCATATGGTAGTTGTGTAATCAGTATCTACTGGTGTTTCTACATACACATGCATTGTCGTACCTTCAGGGATCTCTATGATATTGTTGGCGACGTCTTCAGCTCCATTAGCAAGCTGCCCCCTTCCTACTGGAAGAACAGCTGCGTTGGGGATTACATCGCCCTCTAACTGTCTATTTTTCTCTGGAGAATCATAAACAATCTCTGAAGCTGAAATAGACCCTTGTCCAATATCAGTAGATTTCACACCAGCATATAAGTCATACGTTTGCTTCTGTAACTTTCTCAACTCCTCAAGACGCTGAGTATCTGCAACGTCAATATTGAGATCTAAATACTTGGCACAATGTTTACCAGATAAAGTCATGTTATCTCGGTCACAGCCAAATTCATCTAGCCCTAAAATATTGTATCCATCAGGTGTCTTGCCTTGAGCATTTACACCAAGGTGACTCAGGCCGTCATCACCAAATATAAATGGCACATCGTTAGGCTTACATTGTTTACCGGCTTTATCAAACCCGAGTAAGTTACAACCAGTTTTAACACTAAACCCGTCAGGATCCAGACCAAACTGATCAACACCGTTTGAATCTGTTAATCGCGGAATATCTTGTGGTTCACACAGGCTTCCGTCTTCTCTTTTACCTTCAACGTTACATCCCTTCTCGTTTAGCCCTGTTTTAGGGTCAATACCGAATTGATTTTTGCCGGTTGTAGTATTTAAGACGCTAGTCACTTCTGATAACTTGCATAATGTTCCGTCCTTTTTTCTTCCCTCAAGGTCACACCCGTATTGGTTGTATCCATCAATCAACCCAAACTGATCAACACCGTTTGCACCAATAATTTTGACCGCAAATTTGGGATGACAAGAGTTACCAAACTTATCCTTGTTTTCAAGATTACAGCCTGTTTCAGAATTAAAACCGTCTGTACCAAAATTCAGTTGGTCAACTCCATCTACGATAATGCGAGGAATGTCCTTTTGTGCACATAGCGCACCATCACGATTAAACCCTGATATATTACAATCTTCTGCATTGTAGCCATCAGCAAAAACGCCAAACTGATCTTCACCTTTAGCATTGTAAAAGCGAGGGACATCTTTAACGTCACAACGCAACCCTTGTCTATTCAACCCATTAATTGAACAGCCATTAGCTGCAAATCCATCACGAGTAATGCCTAACTGGCTTAAACCATTTGCGCCAAATATCATGGGGATATCTTCTAAAGCACAGCGCTCTCCATTCCTATTTAGGCCTTGTAAATTACAGTTTTTAGCATTAAATCCGTCAGAACCAATCCCGAACTGGTCGAAACCATCTGCACCTATTAATCTAGGTATCTCATTCAGCGAACAGATAGTTCCATCAGGGCGAAGTCCATCTATTGAACATTCCTTATTGGTGTACCCTTCTGCTGTCAAACCCAGTTGATCAATACCATTGCCATCAAAAATTCTAGGGATATTTTCCAACTCACATAATGAGCCATCTTCGCGCTTACCTTGAAGGTCGCAACCAAACTCGTTTCTATTGTTTCTGCGCAGGCCAAACTGATCTGTTCCATCTTCCTTAAAGAATCGAGTAATTTCGTCCAATGGGCACAATGAACCATCTTCCCTTAAACCGTTAATGTCACAGCCATAACTATTTCTGCCGTTTATTAATTTAAGGCGATCTTCACCATCCCGATTAATATTAGCGCTATTGTATCCATCAACACCAAATGCCTCTATTTTCTCCCAGGCTTGGCATTCAGCGCCATTTTCTTTTTTACCAGCAATATCACAACCATACCTATTGCGACCATCTAAGGTTAATCCTGAGGCATTCAGATTTGATTCATCAAGTCCTCGTTGGTCAAAACCATCAGCACCAAAAATACGAGTTATCTTTTCTTCATCACAGCGATTTCCGTTTCTATCGAAGCCTTCGATGTTGCATCCCCAGATATTTCGATTGTCAGCGGTCAAACCAAACTGATCAAGTCCAGTTTCTGGGTCGAACACTCGTGGTATGTCTTTTAGCTCGCATATAGAACCATCTGCTCTCAATCCATCGAGGCCGCAGCCTTTGGCGTTTCTAAAATTCTCATCGAGGCCTAATTCAGCAATTTTTTTATCATTTAAAAACTCAAAGACTGAAGGGTTAGTGATGTTTTTAGGTTTGTTCGCCAAATAGCTTTTTGCATCTGACAAAGTAGCCATTTTTCGACCCGCGCTATCAACATTATTAACATCAAGAAGCTTCGTTACTTCAGATTCGAGGCACACAGTCCCATCTGCCTTGCGACCATTCAAGTCACAGCCAAACTTGTTTCGATTGCCACGAGTGAGACCAAACTGATCTAAGCCCGTTTTAGGATCGAACACCCGAGGAATATCCTCCAAGGCACACAAGCTTCCATCTTCACGCAAACCATCCAGACCACACCCTTTTGCATTTCTGAAGTTCTCATCAAGTCCAAGCCTTTTTATTTCATCCTCGCTTAGGTTGGTAAGAGCATCAATATTCTTAACATTGCCTGACAATTTAGATAAAGCCTTTCTTAAAGAGTCTTCCGCAGCTAAGGTTTTACCAAACTGATCTTTATTCTCTTTATCAAAGATTCTTGATACTTGATTAGGTGGGCAAATACTACCATCTGCACGTTTTCCACTTAAATCACAGCCAAATGTATTGAATCCAGCGCGATTTATACCGAACTGATCCAAGCCAGTTGAAGGGTCATAGACTCTTGGAATGTCTTTAATGTCGCACATAGTCCCATCTTCGCGCAAACCATCGAGGCCACATCCTTTTCTATTCCTTAGGTTTTGATCAAGACCAAGCTCTTTCATCAGTTGCGGCGTCAAAGAATCCAGAGCGCGAAGATTAGCCAAGCCACCTTTTGCCTTTATTTTAGACATCGCACTTTGCTGAGTGCTATTAAGCACAGTGTTTAAATCACTCACTAATGGAGAGGTAAATTGCGTCTGACCATTTTTACCGACAATTTTGGTGATGTCTTTATCGTCACACTTACTTCCATCGGCTTTAAACCCGTAAAAGTCACACCCAGCTGAATTAAATCCGGATTTTGAAAATCCGAATTGATCTAAATTGGTTACTGGATCATACAATCTTGGAATATCTTTGATATCACAAACGTTGCCATTTCTATCCAGACCGTCAATTCCGCAACCTTTTATATTGAAAAGCGCATCATCCAAACCAAGCTCTTTAGCTTTACTGCTAGTTAACGAATTTAAAGCAGCCTTGTTTTTGATGTTTGAACTATCAAGCTTGGCTTTCGACTCTGCTATTTGTCTTATTTTGTCTACAAAATCGCCACTAACCGCACTCTCACCGTTATAGAAGGGGTTGTTTTTAGGCGTTCCATTCACGCGCTGACCAAATTGGTTTTTGCCAAATCCATCTACCAACTCAGTAATTTCATCCGCTTTACATGTACTTCCATCAGGTTTTTTACCATCAATATCGCAATTGAATTTATTGAACCCTCTCGTATCGAATCCAAACTGATCTCTGCCCGTTTCAGGGTCAAACACCTTAGGGATATCTTTAAATTCGCAAAGACTTCCATCACGTTTAACACCAGCAACATTACATCCAGTCGCTTCCGAGAAGCCATCTTTATCTAAACGCTGAGAAGCAGTTAGACGTCTTAGTTTCTCTTCAAAAGAAATGCCATCTTTGTTGTCATACAATGGGTTGTTCTTAGGAGTGCCATTCACGCGCTGACCGAATTGGTTTTTGCCGAAGCCGTCTACCAGCTCAGTAATTTCATCCGATTTACATGCACTTCCGTCAGGTTTTTTACCATCAATATCGCAATTGAATTTATTGAACCCTTGCGCATCAAATCCAAATTGGTCTCTACCTGTATCAAGGTCAAACACTTTGGGAATGTCTTTGAAATCACAAAGTGAACCATCTTTCTTAAGACCTGCAAGATTACATCCAGTAACCACCGAAAAACCATCTTTATCTAATTGTTGAGATGCTGTTAATTGTTTTAACTTTTCTTCCAACGATACGCTGCCTTCATTAGCGTACAAAGGGTTGTTTTTAGGTATTCCGTTAACTTTCTTGCCAAACTGGTTTTTACCAAAAGCATCCATTAATTCAGTAATATCTTCCGAACGACAATAACTCCCATCAGGCCTTTGGCCTTTGATGTTGCAGTTAAACTCATTGAACCCCATCTGGTCGAACCCGAACTGATCCCTACCAGTATCAAGGTCAAACACTTTGGGAATGTCTTTGAAATCACAAAGTGAGCCATCTTTTTTAAGGCCTGCAAGATTACAGCCAGTGACCACCGAAAAACCATCTTTATCTAATTGTTGAGATGCTGCTAATTGTTTTAACTTTTCTTCCAACGAGGCACTGCCTTCATTGGCGTGCAAAGGATTGTTTTTAGGTAGACCGTTAACTTTTTTGCCAAACTGGTTTTTACCAGAAGCATCCATTAGTTCTGTTATATCTTCTGATTTACATGCACTGCCGTCAGGTTTTTTGCCGTCAATGTCACAATTGAATTTGTTAAACCCACGCGAATCAAAACCAAACTGATCTCTCCCCGTTTCAGGATCGAAAAACTTGGGGATGTCTTGGAAATTACAAAGCGTTCCGTCACGACGCAAACCTGCGAGGTTACAACCTGTCACAACTGAAAAACCGTCTTTATCTAAGCGTTTTGCAGTGGAAGCCTTTTTAAGCATGTCTGCTGAGCCACTGTTCGAACTTGCACCATTGTAGAGTGTGTTGTTTTTAGGAACTCCAGTTACAGTTCTACCAAATTGGTTTTTACCAAAGCCATCAACTAATTCAGTTATCTCGCTAGGTGCGCAAGCGCTGCCGTCAGGCTTTTGACCATCTATTTCACACTTGAATTTATTAAATCCTCTCGCATCGAAACCGAATTGGTCTCTACCCGTTTCAGGATCATAAATCTTGGGGATATCTTTGAAATCACAAAGAGTACCATCACGCCTAACACCGGCAACATTACAACCCGTTACCTCTGAGAAACCATCTTTATCTAAGCGCTGAGAAGCAGTAAGACGTCTTAGTTTTTCTTCAAATGAAACGCCATCTTTCTTGTCATAAAGCGGGTTGTTTTTTGGAACGCCATTAACCTTTTGACCAAACTGATTTTTACCAGAAGCATCCATTAATTCTGTGACTTCTTCTCGCTTACAGGTGCTACCATCTGGTTTCTTACCATTGATGTCACAATTAAATTTGTTAAATCCTTGCGAATCGAACCCGAATTGGTCTCTACCCGTTTCAAGGTCAAACACTTTGGGAATGTCTTTGAAATCACAAAGTGAGCCATCTTTTTTAAGGCCTGCAAGATTACATCCAGTCCCCTCTGAAAAACCATCCTTATCAAGACGATTGGTATCGGCCAATCTTTTTATTTTATCAGCAATAGTATTAGCCACCTCACCATTGTAATTGTACAACGGATTATTCTTTGGTATACCAGAAACCGTTTTACCGAATTGGTTTTTGCCAAAAGCGTCCATCAACTCAGTAATTTCCTCAGCTTTACATGGACTTCCATCTGGCTTCTTGCCGTCTACATTACAATTAAACTCATTAAAGCCCCGTGCATCAAAACCAAACTGGTCTCTTCCAGTTTCAGGGTCAAATACTTTTGGGATATCTTTGAAATCACAAAGAGTACCATCACGACGAACCCCTGTAAGATCACAACCGGTTGCGATTGAAAACCCTTCGCTATTTAAACCAAGCGCCTTTTTAGCCTCAGCAGATAGAGAAGAAGATAGGTTTTTAGCCTTGTGTATAGCACCAATTACAGGATTTTCACTTGCGTCTTTACCAAACTGGTCTTTGTTGTTTTTATCATAAATTCGAGTAATCTGATCTTCAGGACATGCTGTGCCGTCCGGTTTGAAGCCGCTCAAGTTACAGTTAAATTCGTTGAAACCAGCAGAATCTAAACCGAACTGATCCCTACCGGTATCCTTATCAAAGACACGAGTAATTTCTTCAAGGCCACATATTTCACCTTGCTTGCTAAGTCCGTTTATATCACAGCCATTTTCATTATATGAACCATCTGTGAAACCCAATCTTTGAAGAGCATCAGAGTCCAAATTAGCTGTATTCATGGTTCGAGATTTTACAACATCACCTTTACCTTTTCCGTTCGTAGTATTGGTTGTGTTAATTGATTTAAGCTCGCCTTTTTTGTTAAGGTTATTTTGATCGAATCCGTCTGTACCAAAAATACGCGGGGTTTCATCTAGGCTACAAAGCGTTCCATCTCTTCTTTTACCTTGAAGATTACACCCTTGCTTTGTGAAACCATCCGGCAACAGTCCGAATTGATCAACACCAGTTTCAGGGTCAAAAATTCTTGGAATATCATCTAACCCACAAACATTTCCATTTCGGTCAAGTCCTTTAATATTACAATTAGCTGCATTAAAACCATCAGCACCTATACCGAACTGGTCATACTTACTGCCTTTCTTAAATATTCTAGGGATATCCTTTGCTTCACAACGTTTTCCGTTTTTATCAAAGCCATCAATGGAGCAGCCTTTGGGTGAAAAACCATCTTTATCTAGACCGAATTGATTCAAACCAGTTTCAGGGTCAAAAATTAGTGGGATTTCATCGTAATTACACAGCTCACCATTGGCTCTGTAACCATCCACACCACAATTAAACTTATTGAAACCTTCTTTATCTAGACCAAACTGGTCGCGCTTGGTTTTTTTATCATAGACACGTGTTATTTCGCTTAAATCACAAAGTTCACCTGACGCGTTAAAGCCTGACATTGAACAGCCATTTTCATTGAAACCGCTTTCGTAGAAACCTAACGAATTTTTACCCGTAACTGGGTTAAAAACATTTGCGATTTCTTTGATTGAACACATTTCTCCATTCTTTTTTGTTCCATTAGCAAGGCAACCAAACTCATTCTGACCGTTAGCAAATATGCCTCTTTGGTCTTTCCCACTCTTACCCACAATGCGAGTAATATCAGATTCTTTACAAAGTTCACCTTGGCGGTTAAAGCCAGTAAAATGACAATTTTTAGTGTTATAACCATCAACATCCAACGCAAACTGATCTAAACCGGTCTTAGGGTCAAAAATTCGGGTAATATCGGCGAAATCACACGCTTCACCCTGTCTATTCAAGCCCTTGATATCACAATTCTTATCGTTATAGCCGTCCTCAAAAAAACCATACTGGTCTTTTTTGTCTATGCCGTAAACGCGAGTAACATCTTCAATGGCACATTTTGAGCCATCACGACTGTACCCTCTGATATCGCAGTTTGATTTGTTAAAACCATCTTGAGCGAAACCTAGTTGATCATAGTTACCCTCGCCTCCATAGATCCTAGTGATGTGCTCATATGGGCACATTTCACCATCTTTATTTCTTCCTTGACGGTCACAGCCGAATTTATTAAATCCTTCAGGAGAAAATTCTGACTCCGCTTGGCAGCTAGCGACCAACCCACAAACTTCTTTAGAGTCATAACCGGACAAAAGATCTATAGGGGTAACAGGGGCTGAGCCTTCACAATACGTTCCATCTTCTTTTTGGCCACCACGATTACAGCCTTTTTCGTTGTATCCGGTGAAACAGTTGTAACCTTCTTTATCAAAACCGGTCTCAATACATGATGGTTGCTCGGTGTACATTAGCTCAATTTCTTCGCTTGTCATTTTGCTAAGCCATTCAGTAGATACACTCTTAGCAACACAAGTATCAATTATTCTACTACTACCTTTGATGTTTATTCTTTCTTTGGTGTCTTCACAATACGCCTCAGCAGCTGCGGCATCATTTTTATTTACACCCTCACCATCGTAGGCAGTATTCTTATTCTTAACTTCAGTAACCGTGGCTACATCTGTGTTATCAAAAGAATTATTCCATACTAAAACATATGCAGCATAACCAATTGCAACAACAGTAATTACACCTACAATTAAGCCAATTAGTTTAGTCGGTAACTTCTTCTTTGAAGCGCCTATTTTCAAGTCTTTCATGATTGCCACACCTTACAGAATATTGAGATCGATAATTTTGTTGTATTTTCTCATTTTGATAATTGGTACATCTTTCAAAATGAAAAGTCTATTTTTGCCATCGGGGGAAACGTGGACGTCAAATGGTCTTGGGGCGTAATACATGTGCGGGGTGAGGATATACATATTCTCACCTTTCCTCCAAACCATAAAATCTGAATCCTTTACCTTTGTTGCATAAGCATCAAAAGCTCTTGAGCGAGTAAAG
>Ga0100391_1005945_pt1 | contig 11173 bp, 10 predicted proteins | sample CryGeymeta201515_FD_81541 | JGI IMG/M metagenome (GOLD analysis project Ga0100391, IMG submission 81541) | Groundwater microbial communities from Crystal Geyser aquifers in Utah, USA - Crystal Geyser metaG 2015-15 | ecosystem: Environmental > Aquatic > Deep subsurface > Groundwater | place: USA...
CATATGAATAGGAATCCTTGCCTAAAATAAATATGCGCAGCGTAAGCCTAGCTTCGATCTGATTTAACAATTTCAGTCATTGTCACGCCAAGCTTGTCCTCAACAACAACAACCTCGCCGCGTGCAACCAAACGGTTATTCACGTAAATATCAATCGCTTCACCAACTTTACGATCCAGCTCAACAACCGCGCCACGACCAAGCTTAAGCAATTGGCTTACTTGCATTGTTGATCGCCCAAGCACTGCGGAAATTTGAACGGGAATGTCATAGATCGCGGTGACGTCCTCGGCCATCGCATCGCCCATGTCGTAATTGCTATCAACGCTTTTCTGGTTGGATGTTACCTCGTCGATATCACCAAGCGATAGGCCGTCATCGCCGCCGTCGCTATCGCCACTATCGCCAAATACATCATCAATCGCATCTTGACCCATCGCTGCGTCATCGGGCTTGTCGTTATCATCCATCATTACTGTTATCCTCCACTATAGGATTATTATTGGCATCTGGCGTGTCGGGGGACGTGTCATTTTCGATGTTGGTATCGGGTTTAACATCGCGTGGCACATCTTCGCCGGAAATATTTGATTCTTCACTTGTTTCATTGTGACTCGGAACGGCCCCGCCCGCAAGTATCTCCTCTAAATTCGCGAGGATTGCTTGTGCGGTATCAACGCTGTTATAGATCGCGCCACCATCCTTCCATCCCAGTTTAAAGGCTCCTGCTGAAATACTGTCATCGGCAATAACATCGCACCGTAAATCGGAATTTTGCGCTTTTAATTTCTCAATAAAGCCCTCAACCCCTTTGGCAAAATCATTGGCAATGCGAATTTCAATGCGGCTTTGTCCATGCTGCGTTGCTAGGATTTCCCGCATTTTCGCTTCCAATTCACCAAAACCATGCTTCTCCTGAAATGCGGGATAGGCGTGTTTGAATATCGCATGACACAATGCGACGGCCTCACGCTCATAGACGGCCTCACGATCCATCTCTGCGATCATGAGCATCTGAAGATCATAGGCAAGTTTTTGCATCATATTGGCAAGTCCTTGCGCACGGCTCTCTTCAACCTCTTTTTTACCCGCAGCATGTCCTTCGCTGAAGGCTTGTTGCTTTGCGGCCTCTAACTGGCTTTCGGTAAACAAAGGTGGAGGAGGGGGCAGGTCTTCAACCTCTTCCTCATGCGTATCCTTTTCGATAACATCGTCATCAAAATTATGCATGTTGAAGAAAAATTTTTCGTCTGGATCGGGCAAAATATCAGTGTCCATCCTACTTAGTAAATAAGCTCATCGTCGGCTTCACCACTTGCAATCGTGATTTCACCTCTTGCCTCAAGGTCTTTAGCAACATTCACAATCGATTGTTGCGCTTCCTCTACATCTTTGAGGCGCACTGGCCCCATTGCTGCCATGTCTTCTTTCATGATCTTTGCTGCACGCTCGGACATATTGGAGAAGAAGAGGTCGCGAATCGTCTCCGTCGCACCCTTGAGGGCGGGCGGAAGCTTGTCTTTATCAACGCCGCGAATAAGTGTTTGAATGCCTGCTGAATCAAGATTGGCAAGGTCTTCGAATGTGAACATGAGTGAGCGGATTTTTTCCGCAGATTCGGGGGCGGTTTTTTCAAGTTGTTCAATAAATCGCGCTTCTGCTGTGCGGTCCATATTGTTAAAGATATCGGCGATAAGCTCGTGACTGTCTTTTTTCTGTGTGCGCGCAAGGTTGGTCATAAACTCCTGACGCAATGTCCGCTCGACCTCATCAAGAATGTCTTTTTGCACGGCTTCCATGCGGATCATGCGGTGAATAACTTCCAACGCAAAATTCTCTGGTACATTGCAAGAACGCGCGCCGCATGATCTGACGAAACTTTTGACAGAACAACCGAAACTGTTTGCGGGTATTCTTTTTGCAAGAAGGTGGCGAGCACTTCTTCGTTAACATTGCCCAGCTTTTCCCACATGGTGCGCCCCGCGGGGCCGCGAATTTCTTCCATGATATTGCCGATTTTGTCACTGCTAAGGCCAGCTTTAAGCAGAAGCCGTTCGGTACTGTCATGCGTCCCGATAAGCGAGCCGGTGGATGTCATTTGCTCGGCAAAATCAACGAATAGACGTTCAATCACATTGGGGCTAATCTTTCCTAATCCCGCCATAACTTGAGAGAGTTCAAGGATTTCATCATCGTCCATGTTCTCAAAAATCTTCGCAGCGTGATCTTCGCTTAACGATAGCATCAAAATCGCGGCTTTTTCTGGCCCCGTTAATGCTCTGTAATCCTCGCGAACTCTAATGCTCATGTTTTTTTATTGCCCTAAATATATAATTCTAAGCTTCATCCGACATCCACGTACGCAAGACTGCGATGGTTTCATTAGGATAATTCTCAATAATTTCTTCAACCTTGCGAATCGAGGAGGCCTTAACTTTACCCTCAACGCCCTGAATATTAATAAGTGATTCTTCTTCTTCCTCATCTGAGCCATCGCCGCCGCTCCCCGAGTAGTCTTCATCCGTCGGCCCAGCTAGTGCAGGATTAGCAGGGCGCATAGCCAAAAGATCAGCTTCTAATTCCTCGTCTGCGACGGGGGCTTCGGAGGCCAGTAATTTGCCAACCATGGGCTGAAGAACCAGCAATACAACAAGGATAATCATAATTGCCACGGTCATCAATTCGGCCATGTCGATCAAATCGCTTTTCTCAAAGCCAAGCAATAAGCGCTCATCTATGGATTCTGCATCCGTATCAACTTGCGCAAACTGCAAGTTAACAACTTCAATCAAATCGCCGCGATCTTCATCAATGCCTGCTGCGCTTCTTACCAATGCGGCAATCTGATCAAGCTCTTCTTGTGAGCGTGGCTCATAGACTTTCTCGCCTTCTTCATTGGTGGTGTAGCGCCCGTCAACAAGCACAGCAACGGAAAGGCGCTTAATCTCGCCAACTTCACGAACCGTGTTGCGGGTCGTGCGGCTAATTTCAAAATTCGTAACTTCCTCAAGGCGGTTGCTCTGTGATGTCGGCGCGTTCTCTGCCAATAAATCACCGCCAACCCCAGGAAGGTTGTTGGCAACGCTCACATCATCGTTGAGCGGCTCGCGCTCTTGGTCGCTTTCTTCAATAACTTGTGACGAGCGAACAACTTGTGTCGCGGGATCGTAAAGCTCTTCATTGGTGCTGATGCGGTCAAAATTCATTTCCGCAGTGACGGTTGTGCGAACATTGCCAAAACCCACAATACGGCTAATTTGATCTTCGATCTTATCGGTCAGACGGCTTTCATAGCCGCGGCGTAATTCTTCCGCTTTCAGGCTCATGAGGTTGGCGTTCTCATCGCCGCCACGCGCGAGCAAGTTACCATCGCTGTCAATGATCGTAACATCCGCTGCCTTAAGGTCAGGCACCGCGCCCGCGACAAGCGATTGGATTGCTAAAATCTGCTCGCGCTGTAATTGCGCACCGGGGCGCAGGCCAACATAAACGCTCGCGCTTGGTGGGCGGCTTTCACGGCTAAACAATTCGCGCTGTGGCAAAACCAAAAGCACTTTGGCGCTGCGCACAGCATCCAATGAGCCGATCGTGCGCGCAAGCTCACCTTGGAGTGCGCGAACCTGATTCACGTTTTGAACAAAATTGGTCGTTCCAAAGCCGCTGCTCTTATCAAAAATTTCATACCCAAGCGATCCCCCATTGGGCAATCCAGCCTCGGCAAGCAAAAGGCGCGCACGGCCAACATCGGATGATGGCACCATAATGCGCGCACCATCGGGGGAAACCTCATAGGGGATTGTGTTTTCCTCAAGCTTCGCTGCAACCGCGCCTGAATCGGTGGAGGATAGGTCGGCGTATAGTAATTCAAGCTGAGGCGCGGAAATGCGGAATGAGACAAAAACAAAGAAAAGCACAAGGCCGACAAGAATTGCCGCCATAATACCAAGCCTAGCGGGGCCTAGCTGCTTCAATGTTTCTAAAAAACTATTCACGCCTGTCCGATCTGTTATCTCTTTATAGTTCTACCAGCTTATGTGGTTATCCTCGGGGCGGGGTGATGAGGAAAACCGAGCGTTTGATTACACCTAATAATAAAATAAGCCAAAAACAGCGTTCTGGCAAACAAACTATAATTATTATTATAATATGAAACGCAATCAAATGCTATTGATTCAAACCGATGAGGGGTGATTCCCGAATAAGCGGAGGCGTGAAATCGGCTAAGGTTTTTCATAATAAACACAGATCGACGTTTTAGTATTGAAGTAAATACTGTAAGTATTTGAAAACAATCACAGAAAAAGAATTGTGGATGAGACTATTTAATGTTGCATTTTCTTGACATTTGTGTTCGGTCGCGATATACTGATAGTAGGGTAATATATCTGATAAGTAGATTTCGAAAGGGTTCGAACTCTGAACTGTCAGAAGGTTAGAGAAAAATGGTAGAAGCTGTAAATTCAGTATTGGCGAATGCGAGCTTGTCACGTAGTAACGTGCTTCAAGCCGCCGCATCTACGCCTGCTCCACGAGAGCCTGTCACGCTTCCTGTTGCCCCCTTTATCAGTCCACGCGTTGCAATCGACAGCGGATCAAACGAAGCTGTCTTGCAAATCCGTGACGCGGCAACGGGAGATGTTGTTAATCAATTCCCATCTGAATCCCGCTTACGTGCCATTCAGGCGCAGCAAGCGCGTGAAGTAGCCCAAAGTTCACGACAATCTGAATTAACGGGTGTTAATACTGTCCGTGAACAATCTGCTCCCGTTCAATCTGCGGCTCCGGCTATTCCGGTGCAAAGCTTTGACGCGGGATCAATTGCGGCGCTTCAAACACCTCAGGGTGTCAGCACGTCAGATGTGCAATTGGCGACAGTGGCATTCACAAGTGGCGCAGCATCAGGTGCTCCATCGACAAGTTCGGTAAACGTAACCGCCTAATACATTTCATTTAAAATTATGATGTAATGCTCTCTTTAGCTTTCTTGAGAGTGTGATTTTTGCTGATCTTCTTTTGCCTGATCGGCTTTCATGTTCGCTTGCTGCGTCATAAGGCCGGCGGCGATTTCTTTGTTGATGTTAATCAAAACATCAAATTTCTGCTTTTCTGGCGCAGACATAATATCCATTTCACGCTTAAAGATGAAATTCGCAAGATTGACGATATTGCTGCGCAAATCATTGGGGCGATTATTATCGGGATTTTCTAGCGCTGTATCGTAAAACATCATCCATATCTGACGATTATATTTAAGTGCGCTCTCAATCAATTCAAGATTGGCATTCTCCAAATTTTCTTGAAGATCCGATAGCATCTTCGCCGATTTCAACAAGATGCGCGCTTCTAACTCGCGCTGATCTGTCGTGTTTTTCTGCGCGTTATCGCCATAGGCATTCGCGGCATGGGCGTATGGATTATGTGGTGTTTTATTCGGCGGCATGAGTAAGCAGCTCTCTTTCATGTTCAATTAATTCTTTGCCCAGCTTGAGCGCTCTATAGTAGCGACCATTAATGATCTCGTCATTAATCTGCATAAAGAAGAAGCTGGAGGAGGGGGAGGCGTGTTGCACTTCGCTCACCATATCAAAATATCGTTGATGATAATCTTGGGGGGTGTCTGACAGATACATGCATTGAACGAGGAAATAAACGCGCTTGCACGGTGTGTCTGCGTCTTCTTCTTTCATGACGTCTTTCTCACGAATGATCGGAGCGTCGCCCGCGATGTGAAGGCGTGTACGTTGAGAATCATTAGTAATAACGGCATTACCAATAAGAATTTTTTCACCTGGTTTGAGGTCAATTACGAGAGCCATTGGATTTCTTCCTTTTCGATTAAACGATGCTTTCTGCATCTATTCTATGATTCTACCATGAAACCTCTAAAAAAACAGTAAAGAATTTATGGTGGATTGCGAAGTGTATATCGCGCAAAAGAAAAGGCCGGAAATTCTTTCCGGCCTTTTTTGTAGATCGGGCAATGCCCGCATAATAGAGTGTTTTATCGCGATTAGAACAATCGTAGAACTGACTGCTGTGACTGAGACGCGAGTGACAAGGATGTAACGCCCAATGTCTGACGTGTCTGCAATGCTAGCAAGTTCGCACCTTCTTCGTTCTGATCGGCAACCGTAAGGTCATCTGCACCAGCTCTAAGCGTGTTGATTGTCTGCTCAGTAAAGGTCTGGCGTGTTTGGATGACGGAAAGATCATTCGCAAGGCTTGATCCAAATGATCGAACATCGTTAAGCGCATCACGTGATTGTGTTGCTGTGAGTTCGATTTGTGTGGAGCTTCGGAATGAGGCTTCAGTCAAGCTAAGGCCGTTGGCAGTAAAGTCGACACCCTCTGTAATGAGGCGGCTTGAGTTATTCTCGTTAAAGAATGTCGTCAAATCATCACCGTTCAGGAGGTTAATACCGCGATATTGAGCATCGTTAACAAGGTCATCGATCTGTGAGCGAAGTGAGTTGTAGTCATTCGCGAGTTGATCAAGAGCCTGGGTTGAGCTGTTAAAGCGGAATGTTGTGTCAAACGCAGCGGCAGCAGTGCCTGATGTAATTGTATCAAGATTTCCACCTTCGTCACCAAAACCAAAGCCAATAACATCGTTAAGGGCGGTGTTGGTAACGTTGACTGTCGCACTAGCAACGGTATCGCTGAGTGATGTGATGCTAATTTGACCAGTGTTGCTGTCAAAGCTTGCTTCAACCAGGCCGTCAAGTGCTGCTGTACCGTTAATGCTGTCTACAAAATCTTGGAAAGATGCTGTACCAGCAGTTGTGGCGGCAGCCGGACTAACGGTTGTCCCGTCGGCGAGTGTGACCGTTAAGTTGATGGTCGCAGCGGCGTCAAGAACAAGAGCTTGGTTACCATCGGCGTCTGTATATGTGCCTGAGATTGTGTCCCCAGCTTCTACAGTATCGCCACCACCTTCGAACAATGAGATGGATTGGATAGTATTACCTGAAACAACAGTTGTTGCTGCCAGGGTTGTGCCATCTCTAGTTTCGTCAGTGAAGTAATCGCCAAGACCAAGATCCTGGAAGCCAGCTAATGTTACTGCTGTACCGGTCCCTGCATTATTGTCATCAACGATCCTAAAGCTGCGTCCGTCCGAGCTTTCGATGCTAATTAGCCCTTCGGCTGTAACACTGGCTCTAATTTCTCCGTTTTCGTTATCAGCAAATTTATTTGTGATTTCAGCAGCGAGAGATTCTGCGGTATCAAGAGCGTTAATTTCGATGTCTTGGAAGATTTGGTTGCCGTTATCATCGGTGGTTACAATATTAAAGTCCGCTCCAGCAGTAATGTTAGTAAGTGATGTTAAATCAGCAACATCGCTAAGGTCTGTGTCACCAGTGATGCGTGCTTCACCTTCAGAGGCTGCCAATTCGTCACGTGCTTGGTTTGTGATGGATTGTGCTGACTCAATCAGGCTAGTCAAAGCTGTTATACCACCATCGGCTGTTTCAATCGTGCGGATTGATTGACCAATACCATCTAAAAGACGGCTAAGGTCACTTGCGCGGTTGTTCAGGCTTTGTGATGTAAAGAAACTTTGTGGATTATCCAAAGCAGAGTTAACTTTCTTACCGGTGGCCAAGCGTAGCTGGGTATCATCAATAAGTCGTTGCGTGTTCTGCAATGAAAGTAGGTTACTCCTCAGAGCTGAGGTGAGTACGATATCAGAAGACATAGTCTTTCTCCTTTTCTAGGTTTTGTTTTGCTTCCTGCAATGTCCAAATACTTTGAACTATCTTTATAGAATATATCATAAAAGTGAATACTTTGTTAAAGAAACATTCTTATTTTCAATTTTATCCCATTTATATGCCATTAAAATAACCTCAGTGTCGAGGATTGGCTCTGCGCGGCAAGCGATAACGCCGTTGTAGCAAGGCTTAGGCGCGTTTGATTGGCCAATAAATTCGCCCCCTCTCTGTTTTGATCAATCAATGTTAAATCATCCGCCCCACTGCGAAGAGAGTTAATAGTCTCCTCCGTGTAGTTTCTGCGATTCGTAATGATGTTAAGGTCATTTGATAATGTGCGCCCAAATTCCCGCACTTCTAATATGGCGGGGCGAATTTTACTTAGAATTGTTTTAATGCTCCCGATGCTGTCAAATGTACGATCTGAAAGCCCCAATTCCTGCCATCGGAAATTGGATCCCTTGGTGATAAGTTTGCTGGAATTGTTTTCGTTAAAATATGTGGTGAGGTCGTCGCCCCCCAAAAGATTGATGCCGCGATAATTCGCATCCACAACAAGTCGATCAATTTGCTCTAATATGCTGCTATATTCACGGTTGAGTGAGATAAGCGATGTTGTTCCATTAAGGGAATTGGCGTGATTGGCGATCTCGCCGGCGCCAAGAGAGCGATTATAGATCGCAACATCAGAAATGCGGCCCGCAAAATTATAGCCTGACGCTGTGCCGTCCTCACCATCATGAAACTGCACCCCGCCATTGGCGCCGCCAATACCTATATCCCCGCTATGTGAGGGGAAAACAGTATCGCTTCCCGTACTTTCCCTGCCAATTTCTGCGCCGTCTAAATACCCAATAAAGGTGCTTGGGTTTCCGTTTCCTGTTACGTTGGCTCCGCTGTAGACAAAGGCAACGTGATAGGTTTGCCCCGCCACGATGGGGGCGCTGATATCGAGGTTGAAAAACCTGCTTGCGCCGGCATCGTCCTCCGCTGTAACCCGAATATCTCCATTATCAATGTAAATTGTAAATCCGTTTACGTTCGCGCCTTCTTCGTATAGGACTTGTCTTCCGCTTACGCTATCAGCATTGAAGGTAAGCTCCACAGTGCGTTGATCGGTGGTGTTAAGGTTGATGAGATTGGAATCTGTCACGCTAATGCGGTCATTAATACCGTCAAATTGCACGCTATCGTTACCCGATCCATTGCCGTAAATGGCGCCCCCACCCAATGATGCGCCGTTGGCAAGGGATGCCACACCGCCTGATGTGCCACTACCTGTATTGGCGAGTGTGTTATTGAGGCGATAATAAAAATCAGGATTAGACTCTAATATTTGCTGGTTAAGTGGATCGGGGCTGGTATTGACTTCTTTTTGGTAAATAGCCGGGTCGATATTACCTGCCTCCAACAGTTTAACGGATTCTTGAACGACGGCTTCGGCCTGATTGAGGAGGCGATCTAGCGCTTGAACACCGTTTATGGATTCTTCGACCGTGCGAATGCTTTGGCCAATGCCATCCAAAAGTCGTGTGAGATCGCTTGCGCGGTTGTTAAGGGATTGTGCTGTGAAGAAGTTTTGTGGGTTATCAAGGGCGCTATTAACCTCAAGGCCTGAAGCTAGTTTGAGTGAGCTTTTGTCAAACGCAGCTTGCGTACGGTTAATAGCATTAACCGTATTGCGAATAGCAGCGCTAACAACAATATCACTCACTCAAATCCTCGTATCCTACGATTATGTTACATACTGTAACTCTATATCGTACCATGAATGTCCTAATGAATGGTAAGGAAACATATGATAACGCCATGAATAACATGGGGTTTAATGATTGATATTGCTATGAATTGTCTCGTTTTTTTGCGGTGATACGCGCTTTAAAATGCAAAAACGCCCCGTACTGGGGCGCTTTCGAAATTAAGGTGGACGCATCAGGCTGGTGAGGGTTCTACCATGCGGGGCATTACCCGATGCGTCCTGTCTTTCATAGTTTCCCCATTCTGGGTCCGCATCCGAAAGATCGGTCTCTTAAGCTCCGGGGGTTAGGGTGTATAGGGTAATACAAACCCAGAGCGTATCGAGACCAAGCTCAATAATATTATCTCAGTCTAAGGAGATCCTCCGTCATCTGGTCAACGGTTGTAATAACCCGTGTCCCTGCGCCGAATGCACGCTGGGAAACAATCAGTTTCGCAAACTCATTCGCCAAATCCACGTTGGACGCCTCGAGTGTTGATGGCTCAACGAAGCCCGCTCCGCCTCGTCCTGCTTCACGCAAGTTATCTTCACCGGAGTCTTGGTTTTTGGAATACGCTGTCCCGGAAACTTCCGTCAGACCATTCGCATTCGCAAAGGTAACGAGTGGGATTTTGTAAAGCTGCGCGGATGCACCATTTGAGAAGCGCGCGCTGACGACACCATCTCGGTCAATATCGACACCAGTTCTAAGGCCAAGCTCAGCACCGTTTTGATCGGCGAAGATAACATCATAATTACCGGCAAACTGCGAGAAGCGCTCAACATCAATGCTGATATTTTGTGGGTTTGAACCGTTATTCCACTCAATCTGTGACAAATTGATGTCGATATTACCGTTCTGGTCGGGCAGGGCGTTCAATGTACCGTCACCGTTAAAGTTCAGCAAACCGTTACTAAGCGTTGTACCATCTGGATGGATGATGTTCAGCTGCCACCAGCCACGCTCGTTATATTGCGTATCACCAGGCAGGAACTGTGGCCCGGGGAATGTGTTCGGGTCAGTCGCGGCACTGTTTGAATATGGCGGTGAATCTGTCGGAGTACCGTTGTCATAGATACTTTCTCCGTTGGTGTTCAGGCCAGTCAAATCATTGGATGTGAACGTCCCTCCTGTCAGGCCAAGGCCAGTCAAAGCCCCGCCGCCGCCAACATCGGTAATTGTGAGGGTGTTTGTCGCGCCGGCTTGGAATTCATTGCGCTGGATAACAAGCTCGCCGTCATTACCAAGAAACGCGGTCGCTTCGAGTGTCGGGTTTTGATTGATCTCTCGAATGATGTCATTGACGGTTTGCACTTCACCTGCGGCTGCTGGTGGGCCTGCAACCACGGTCAATGTCAGCGGTCCGCCAAGTTCTGTTGAGATATCAAACTGGTCACCAACCGTAAGGCCGAGATCTGTTTGAAGATTGCTGGTCGCCAAGAGGTCTGAAACCTGTCCTGCGGCTGTCGCGTGTGGGCCAAACACTTTGGTGTATTCCAATGTCAAAACCTGCGCTGAGCCAAGGCTGTCATACACGGTTATCCCACGTGAGAAGTCTGGCGCTTCTGTGCGGGCGCTGGCAAGTGTGCTATCAACTTCGGATGAATCGAGGGTGATTGAAAGCTCGGCGGAAGATGTTGGTCGCGTCAGGCCGCCAAGGAAGGCCACGTCCGCTGGCACCAAAGAAGTTAAATCCCCTTGGTTTGCAGGAAGATTTCC
>Ga0100391_1005947_pt1 | contig 11171 bp, 7 predicted proteins | sample CryGeymeta201515_FD_81541 | JGI IMG/M metagenome (GOLD analysis project Ga0100391, IMG submission 81541) | Groundwater microbial communities from Crystal Geyser aquifers in Utah, USA - Crystal Geyser metaG 2015-15 | ecosystem: Environmental > Aquatic > Deep subsurface > Groundwater | place: USA...
AGAAAAACTTTTGAGAGAAAATGCCCCACAGTCCCCGCGACCGCAAAACAGTAATCATCAAACTCTTCCACGGATCGACAACGAGGAGTCGCACTTGCACGAATCTCAGAGCGCATTCCCTCAAACATGGGAATCAACGATTCTGGAAAAATATTCTTCAAATTTGGAGGCAACAATTCAATTTCTCTGAGCAGAGTTTTTGAAACTTTATAAAGCTCTTTTTCACTGGGAACTTTTTCGAAATATCCCGCAAACTCATCTTGAAATTCTGACTGTAAGGCCAAAACCTTTTCAAGCCTTTCGAGAGAATCAATATCCTCGCACCATGACTGAAGCGCAGCTAGAATAGACACTCGCGAGTCAACCGAAACATCAGACGCGTCTTCAAAAAGATCTAGAAACCTGCAAAACAAATACCCTAAGCAAATGGCATCTTTCTCGGGCTGCTCCAATGACTGAATACCCAAATAAAAACTTCGACTTGTCCCTTCCAGCACCGGGTACAAGATATCTGCGCTTGTGGAGTTCATGGAGAGAAGAATAGGAGCAAGACTATCTCCGATCAAGCTCTCTTCACTCCAAGATTGTGACAGCAAAGTTCGCGTGCTAGCCCTTGAATCATATGTCAGATTGCTACGAAGACCTCACCCTACAAAGCACCTCACAACTTGCTGAATTCGCGGGATCTGACGCAGAGTTTTACAACTGCCGCTTTGAAAAAATTGATTTTAGCGCCTTGCAAGACGAAGGTTTTTTTCCGGGCAAGAGATTCATTGATTGTGAGTTTCTAGGCGCCAACCTTAGCAATCAAAATCTACTCAACTCCCTTTTTCGAAGCTGCCACTTCAATCAGTCAAAGCTTCTTGGCTTGAACTGGTGTTCAGCTCGCCCTCCAGAAGACCTTAAATTTATAGACTGCCAAATGAACCTCTCAGTTTTTCAAGAACTAGATCTCGAAAAAACCTCATTCAAGGGAAGCAGCCTAAGAGAGGCAGATTTTTCACGAGCCAAGCTGCAAAAAGCCTCATTTGAAGACTGTGATTTATCCGGCGCCGTCTTTAATCAAGCCGACCTTCGAGCTGCAAGCTTTCGTGGAGCGGTGGGCTATTTTGTAGATCCAAGTATTACGCAGCTTAAAGGCACAAAGGTTCAAATGCCCGAGGCCCTCAGCCTGCTTAGGGCTTTAGAAATTGACGTGGACTAGTCCTCGTGTCTAAAAGCTAAGGTATGAAATTTCTTAGCTATGTGAACAAAAAATCAGGCAAAAAATCATGGGGCCTTTGGGCCGAAGGCAATTTAATCTCCGATCTTTCAGGAGTCGCTTCAGACATGCGCACATTTCTCGATGAAGGCGGATTAGATCGCCTCTCTGAATTGCAGGACTATCACAAAAAGGGCGAACTTAGCCTAGATGATGTTGAGCTCCTTGCCAGCATGCCGAATCCTCCATCGATGCGCGACGGTTACGCCTTCAAACAACACGTTGAAGCGGCCAGAAGAAATCGCGGCGTGCCGATGATTCCTGAGTATTATGATTTTCCTATTTTTTACATGACCAACCACATGGCCGTAACGGGACCTGGCGATTGCAAAGTCAGAGAACGCCATCTTGAAAAGTTAGACTTCGAACTGGAAGCTGCCATTGTCATCGGCAAAGAATGCCGCAATGTCAGCGCCAAAGACGCCGATAACTACATCTTCGGCTACACTATTATGAATGACTGGTCTGCTAGAGCCATGCAAATGGAAGAAATGAAGCTCAATCTTGGCCCAGCAAAAGGCAAAGACTTCAACACCTCACTCGGCCCCTGGCTTGTGACCCGCGAAGGACTTGCAGACAAGCGCATTGCCTCCGAAGGTAAGGGCGAGCGCTATGATTTGACAATGACTGCCGTGCTTAATGGCAAAGAAATTTCTCGCGGCAACATGAAGGACATGACCTTCACTTTTGCTGAGATTGTTGAACGTGCTTCCTACGGATGCACGCTCTATCCGGGCGATGTGATTGGGTCTGGTACGGTGGGAACGGGATGTTTCCTTGAGTTGAACGGCTCGAAGATTACCGACAACCAATGGTTGCAAGTAGGCGACGAAATTACTTGCTCGATTGAAGAGCTAGGTGATCTCACAAACAGAATCGTAAAAGAAGAAATTTAATTGCTATTCATGAGGAGCCAGCAAGTATGAGCGACAATCAGAAATACACACTCTTTGGTTACTGGCGCTCCTCGGCCTCTTGGCGTATTCGCTGGGCCCTTGAACTCAAGGGCCTTAGCTATGAATACGTTCCCGTAAACCTCGTACAGTCGGAACAAAAGAGCCTCGAACATTTGGCTCGCAACCCACTAGGAAAAGTACCTGTTCTTAAAACTCCAGAAGGTGACTTGTTGACTCAAAGCTTGAGCATTCTTGAGTACCTTGAAGAAGTTCATCCGCCCGCAATTCTTTACCCCGTCTCTCCACTCGAAAGGGCAAGATGCCGCGCTCTTTGCGAAGTCATCAACGCTGACACCGCCCCCTTTCAGACGCCCTTCGTGCAAAAGAGACACTCGAGCGACGCCGCCGAACAACTCAATTGGGCACAAGAATGGATTCGCAAAGGATTCGGAGCCTTTGACAAACTCCTCCCCAATCGTGATGGCCCCTATTCCTTCGGTGAACGCCCTACCATGGCGGATCTCTTTCTGGTTCCTCAGATTTACAATGCGGTGAGGTATCAAATTCCTGTCGCAATTGAATACCCTGCCCTATGGAATATCTATGAAATCGCACTCAAGACTGAAGCTTGCATCAAAGCCTCTCCAGAAGAACAAAGTGACGCGCAACAACCTTAACGTAATTCCTAACTAGCCCTAGACAACTGCGGCTCTTCGGTAGATGATTTCGGGCATGTCGAATGATTCTACAAAGCTACAATCACAAACATTAAAAACTTTTCAATCTGGCGGAAAAAGCTACGGCTATTCTTCCCTGCCGGAACTCGAGAAACTAACGGGAGCAAAGATTTCAAAGCTTCCCGTAAGCATAAGGATCGTACTTGAGTCGGTCCTAAGAAATGCCATCGGAAGCAACGGAATCAATGACTCTCATATCAATGCTCTCGCGAAGTGGAATGCAGCTAATCCTGCCTCCGAAGAGATTCCTTTCACTGTTTCTAGGATCGTTCTCCAAGACTTCACGGGCGTTCCATTGCTTGTTGACCTTGCCGCAATGAGAAATGCGATGGAAAAACTAGGCAAAGACCCCAAAGCCATCGAGCCTCTCGTTCCCGTGGACCTCGTGATCGACCACTCGGTTCAGGTCGACTACGCCGGTTCAGAAGACGCCTTCCAAAAAAACATGGAGCGCGAGTTTGAGCGAAACAAAGAGCGCTACGAATTCCTAAAATGGGGTCAAGACGCATTTGACACCTTCAAAGTCGTCCCTCCGGGCGTTGGAATCGTTCACCAAGTCAATCTCGAATACCTTGCCAAAGGTGTACTTAGCAAAAAAGTTGATGGCCAAGAGATTGTCTATCCTGACACACTCGTTGGAACTGACTCCCACACAACCATGATCAACGGACTCGGTGTCGTTGGTTGGGGTGTTGGTGGAATCGAAGCCGAAGCAGGAATGCTTGGGCAGCCGATCTACTTTCTCACTCCAGAAGTCATCGGCGTTCACCTCACAGGTCAACTTGCCGAAGGCGTAACCGCTACCGACATGACCTTGAAACTTGTGGAGATGCTTCGTCAAGCGAAGGTTGTTGGAAAATTCGTCGAATACTTTGGTCCAGGCGCAACGGCGCTCACCCTTGCTGACCGTGCGACTGTTGCGAACATGGCTCCTGAGTATGGTGCGACCATGGGCTTCTTTGGTATCGATGACGAAACCCTGAATTACCTCACGGGCACCGGAAGAAAGCCTGAGCAAGTGGCGCTTGTGGGCGACTACTACAAGGCTCAAGGTCTCTTCGGAATTCCTCAAAACAAAGGCGATGTGGAATACACCAAAGTTCTCGAACTTGATCTCTCCACAGTAAAACCTGGAGTGGCAGGACCAAAGCGCCCCCAAGATCACATCGACCTACCTAACTTGCCTGCGAAATTTGAAAAACTTTTCTCCGTTGCAAAAACAGATGGAGGCTTTGGACTCAATGAAGCTCAGCTCAATGCGACTTTTGAAGTTCAGGGCGCAGACAAGAAGCTAGAGCAAGGAAGCGTTTTGATCGCGGCCATCACAAGCTGCACAAACACATCTAACCCAAGTGTTATGATCGCGGCCGGCCTCGTGGCCCAACGTGCGGTTGAAAAAGGCATGAAAGTTTCTAACACTGTCAAAACCTCTCTCGCACCCGGCTCACGCGTTGTCACGAACTACCTTGATACGGCTGGACTCACAGAGCCTCTCAACAAGATCGGCTTCAACCTTGTTGGTTACGGATGCACCACTTGCATCGGGAACTCAGGCCCCCTCACTCAACCTCTTGAAGACGCGCTCGTTCAAAACGATTGGGTTGGAGCTAGCGTGCTTTCTGGAAATAGAAATTTTGAAGCGAGGGTTCATCCGAACATCAAAGCTAGTTTCTTAATGTCTCCTCCGCTTGTTGTGGCTTACGCTCTTGCGGGCAACGTTCGTAAAAACATTGCGACTGATTCTCTTGGCAAAGACAAAGACGGCAACGACGTCTTCCTCAAAGACCTTTGGCCAACCATGGACGAAATCAAAGAAGTGATGAAGCGCACCTTGAAGCCAGAAGTTTTCCAAAAGCTTTACTCAGATTTTGCCGAACAAAACCCAGCCTGGAATGGAATCGCATCCAGCACTGGTGAGCTGTACAAGTGGGGAGATAAACCTACCTACATTCAAGAGCCTCCATTCTTTGATGGCGTAACTGAGACTGTTGGAACGATTCAGCCGATCAAAGGGGCACGCGCCCTTCTACTACTTGGCGACTCTGTAACGACAGACCATATCTCACCCGCAGGATCTTTCCGCAAAGATACACCTGCTGGCCAGTATCTCACCGAGCGTGGAGTAGAAGTTCGCGATTTCAACAGCTTTGGCTCACGCCGTGGAAACGACCGCATCATGACCAGAGGAACTTTCGCCAATGTTCGCGTAAAAAACCTCATGCTTGATGATGTTGAAGGTGGTTTCACACTCAACCTTCTGACAGATTCAAAATTACCAGTTCCTGTTTTCGACGCGGCTCAAGCCTACAAAGAGAAAAACATTCCTTTGGTTGTGATCGCAGGAAAAGAATACGGAACAGGAAGCTCACGTGACTGGGCCGCAAAAGGAACAGCACTACTCGGAGTGAAAGCCGTGATCTGCGAGAGCTTTGAAAGAATTCACAGATCGAACCTTGTTGGTATGGGCGTTTTGCCATGCTGTTTTGAAGAAGGCACTTCGGCGAAGACTCTTGGACTCGACGGAACCGAGACCTTCACCCTTCATGGCGTAGATGACAACATTAAGACTATGGCGAAGATCGAGCTCGAGATCACGAAGACTGATGGCTCATCCAAAAAGGTTCCAGTTATCGCAAGACTAGATACGCCAGTTGAAGTGGAATACTACCGACATGGTGGAATTTTGACATATGTCTTAAGGCAAATTGCAGCGAAAGCTTAGTAAAGAACTCAGAACGCACACTTTAAAGTGTGAAGTCAAAAAGGGTGCCAACTGCTTGGCACCCTTTTTGCTTTTCTACAGCCACGAAAGAGCCTTCTAGTCCTGCCGTTTCAAGACCGCCAAATTATCCATGGTCCTAACGGATTCTAAACCACATCTATGAAGCGATCTTCGTTACAATTTAGATATGCTTTTTTCGCTCCAGGGGCCCCGTAAATCTTTTCTTCTTTTCTGCCAAGTATTCGCAATCTTAGTCGTGGGAGCTTGTTCTACGAACAGCGGCATTCCACAAACAAAGATTGATGTGCATTCCGCAAGATCACCATCTTCTGTTCAACCTGTGGAAGACAGCAACTCGACCTACTTCAGCGGAAAAAAAGGGCGAGACAAGCCAGCACAAAGCACTCCCGTGGCCGCCAACAAAACCAGCGAAGAACAAAGCATTACAGTTTCACTTTCCCAAGTCGCCAAAGAGCTAAACATGTCAGTTACTGAACTTCGCGTTCAAGCCCATGAACTCAACAACTTTATTGCCCTCGGTCGATATCCCAACAAAAGCACATGCCCACGAAACATGAGATCTGACAGATCACTGTGCCGCCTCATCAAAGAATACAAAGAGCCTGTGGCACAAAGTGCCAACGAAGATGAAGAGCCCATGCCCAACACCAGATACTCCGGCGGCATTGTCCCGATTCGCCCTCAACACTTCGCCCAACAACAACGCATGCATTACGAGCGCCTCATGAAGTCCATCGCAAGACAACCCGCAGACCGAGTTCTTGCCTGGGTTCCAAGAATGACAAAAAATACAGGCTGCCCACGCAATCTTTCTGCAGCCGCCATCCGAAAACTCGAGAACCTTCTTCCCGACAGACGTGCTCGCCTTGCGATGGAGAAATTATACGACCATGCATCCATCTGCCTTCAACCAAAAGATGCCGGCTATCACCCCACTCATTTCAGACAAGCCCTACTACGAAATCTTTGGGGTCGCTCCAAAGAAGCTAGAGCCTCCATCAATCGTGCGGCCCTATCTCGAATGAATGGGCTTACGGAAGCCAGAACCCTCTACTGGGCAGGTAAGCTCCAAGTAAGAAAAACAGCTCGCAATCAATACTGGAAAAAACTCGTCGTCACCCACCCCCTCACTCACCATGCTCTTCAGGTTTGGAGCAAGATGTCGGTAGATCCGCATCAGATTTTTTCATCAAGACCGGTTCATGAACTTCAACGCTCAGCCCACAACGGCAATCCGCACCTCGACATCGCCCTCAGATGGCTTGAGGCCCTCTATCTGATCGACAAGAAATCAGGCGCACAACGTCTGGGAAATTGGATCATGGAGAAATACGCGGACAATATGAGTGCCTCAAATATGATGTACGTGTCAGCGATGAAGTCTTCACAGAACACTCCGCTCAATGCCATTATCTTTCTGACAAGACGAGCAAAGGCGGACCCCAATTTCATCAACGATCAAACCTTGAGAATGCTATTTCCTCGCCCATACCTCGAAGTTTTCGCCAAGCACTCTGGAGACCTAGACACCTTTCTGTTGATGTCAATTGCACGGCAGGAGTCCGGCTTCAATCCTAAGGCTAAATCACACGCAAATGCCCAAGGACTTCTTCAGCTTCTTCCAAGCACAGCAAGACAGCTAGCCGGAGGACGAAATCAAAACCTCTACAACAAGCACACCAACGTAAGGCTTGGGGTGAAGTATCTCGACAAACAAATCAAGAGATTCAACAGCGTTGAGCTAGCTCTCGCAGCCTACAACGCAGGTCCCTCACGAGTTCCAACATGGAAGCGCAGATACCCCACCAAAGACGTCGAGTTATTCATGGATCTCATTCCATTTAAAGAAACTAGAAATTATGTGAGCCTTATCGTCCGAAACAACTTTTGGTACGAAAAGCTCTATAGAAAAGACGTTGATAGCCTAAAGTACGAGAAAGGCCGCAAAACGCGAAGCTTCCTCGTTGGCCAACTTCTTAGAAGCAATTCTGGAAAAGCGACCTTTTAACTTTCAAATTGAAGCACGGACGAAGTTTCTAGACGCTATTTCTTTTCCAGCTTAAAGAGGGCCGTGTTTCCGAAACCGTCTTGATAAGCTGTAAAATAAAGCGCACCGTTGAAGCTGGTAAAGTTGGTGGGATCATCGCTTCCCGATGGGACGATATTGCTCACCTGCTGAAAGATGCTATTAGCCTCATCATAACGAAACAGCTTGTAGGCATTCAACCCGACACTAGGTGAGGCCACTATATACAAATCTCCGTCCCAGGAAGTCATACGAGCAATGTTGTCACTTTGGCTAGATCCTAGAAAATCAGAGACCTGCCTCACCGTTGAGGTGCTCGGATCATATTCGTGTAGTTTAAAATTGTTGGCACCACTACGATCATTTACAAAATAAAGCTTTCCACCATGGCTCAGGAACTTATCCGTTCCTTCATCATCATTAGTTGGGCGGTTGGCGACTATCTGAGTGAACGTATCATCATCGTTCATCGCGTAGGCTTTATATCGTCCTGATGAGTTTTTGGATGCCATGTAAATTTTATCTCCCACGACAGTTACTGCTCTGATGGCATCATCTACACCATTGTTGTTTCGAAAGTTAACAAGCTGATCCACCTGACCATCTGTGGTGTTGATCTTCATCCATTTTAACTTGGCATTGTCACTTCGACCTCGGAAATACAATTCGTTATTGAAGTATTTCATGTGAGCGATATCATCATTATTTGAAGCTCTTAGATTAGTGACCTGGTCGATAGATTCGTCTGCATTCATCCTGTAGAGCTTCGTCTTGTTGAGAGGATCTCTCGCCACAAAATACATCGCATTCTCATTTGTGTGAGTGATCATCGACTGGGGGTAATCGTGTTTAGACGTATTGGCATAAGTATTACTCAGTAGAGTTACGTTCCCATTAGAATCCATTGACACTAGCTTAGTCAGACTCTTCCCAGTACTGTAACTGGGGAAATAGGCTTTTCCGTTGAACACTCGCATGCTAGGCGCAACAGCAACACTCACATCATCTGTACCTGTGCCGCGAATGTTGTATTCCTGAGTCACATTTCCTGATGTGTCTACAGAAAAAAGTTTGTACTTATTGCTTTGGCTCTTTGAATAATACCAAAGCTTATTGTTGTAGACACCAATGATATCTGAAGCATCTGTCCCGGATGGATAGGTATCCGATACCTGGGTGACAACAAACTTTGTGACCGATATGCCGTTACTATCTACGAACTCATCATTGATTATCACGGACTCACCCCCGCTGGATGGTGAATCGACAAGATCGAAAAAATCCAAGGTAAAGGCGGTAAAGTTGCAAACGATATTTGCAAAAGACCCCAAAGTAGAGCAAGTAGAGGAAATAGAACTGTTCCTTGTAACTGTGATATTGGCTTCGAAAGTGTTGTCCGTTAGGTTGTTATACCCAACGCCCGAAGTGCTCTCTGCGACTCCACCGTGAGCCACACTAGAACCTCCCGCAACACTTGCCAAAAGGCTGCTTGTGTCCGTGACCTTTTGGCTACTCGTCGTCGGAGTTAGGGTCATAAGTTCATTTGGAGTCACTGGTGCTTCCGATGATGTGTAAGCAATCACGAGCTCCTTATTCGCAGCTATAGTCAGCGAAGGTGATTTGTTGTCGATGGCGATACTTGTAATACTGATTGCAGGCGACGCAATCGAAGCCTTAATAACTTTTGTTCCTGCCCCTGAGAAACCAAATCCTGATCCCGAAAAATCTGCAACTCCATTTATGGCGTTGATCTGAGTTGTCCCGACAGTTCCGGTTCCTCCGGTCGAAGAAGCATCAGCGCTAAGAGTTACCTGGGCGCTGCTAGTCGTCGTATTTCCAGCCGCATCCTTGATGTAGACAATAGGAGCAGGCAAAAGCTCAAATCCAGCATAGGATTCTGGAGTGCCTGCACTCCAATTTGATGAGAAAATCAACCCTGCTGGTGCACCTGGCTGAACAGTGACCGTGGGTCTCGTTCCAGAAAAAATTGCACCATCAATACTCGCCGTAATATCCAATACACCCGCCGTGACACCCGTAAACTGGGCTGTATAAGTTCCATCATTGTTATCTATCGCGGGTACAGTATTTTGATTGGGAATCCAGCTGCCCGTTCCGTTTCCTGAGGCTGACAGTTTAGAAAATTTCACCTCAGCCCCGCCAATGCCCATCAAATTTCCATCGCGATCCTTCGATTCCAAAGTCACCGTGATCGTATCTCCCGAGACAACGCTCGAAGCACTCACTGAAATTTCAGATTGGACCGGAGAAGGAGACACTGCTGAAACACCTGCAGCCAAAAATGTTGTATCCGCCTGGAAAGGAAAGCTTTGACTTACTCCCTTTGCATAGCTCGCATAAATTGAAATAGAAAAGCTCCCAACCGATCCGGCGGCAAAGCTCAGACTTAGCTGACAACTGGTTTTGGCAGCTAGAGTTTCTGGGGCTTCGGGACAGTTAGTATTTGTAAGAGTAAACTCACTATCCCCGTTTACAACAAATTCTTCAATCGAAGTCTCGAACGAGCTTAAATTGCTAACTGTAATACTTTTTGAGATCGGCAAAGCGCCTATTGAAATAGAGCCAAAGTCAAAACTTGAGGCTGTAAATGTTAGTGTCGACCCCGATACTTCAGCTATCCCAGCATCTGGATCACCAAACCCATCAACATCAAGAAGTCCTTTACAGGAAGAAACAGAAAAGCACAGCATCATAATGCTTAACGATCTAATTAGACTTCCAATAATTTTGCCGTTCAACAATTTCTACTCCTTCCCTTATTATCCAAGACTTCACTCATTCCAAAGTGTTGTGACTCCGCCATATATATTGCTTTGTTAAGCTTGTATTAAAAACTCCATGCCCCCCCCAACCTTGCATTAAAAGGTATTGAGGTACGATTATCTAAAACTAGTAAGCCCAAGCCTAACTCGGCGATGACATCCACATTTGAAATTCTAAAAAGTTCCATTCCCAAGCTGATAGAGAACCCAGTTGCGGGAAAGACTTGTGTCGTTCCATTCAAAAGATATTGTTCAAAGCTACCCATCAGATAGACAAGTTTCTTCCTCGACCCTGTGACAGAGATCATGGGGCGACCAGCGAATTCATAAATCTTGTTTTCCTTTGTAAATGATCCGTTGAGTGCCCAATATACCGAAGACCGAAAAGAGCTATACAAAGCAGCCAGGCCCTGATCAATCGTCAGGCCCTGGGCCATAGAAATTCCAATTCCCAACTTGCGATCAACGGCATAGCGAATCGAAAAGTTTGGGCCCATTCCTGATAGAGACGAAGCACCACTAAAGTAGCTATACTCTGTCGTCAACGCGACTTGCACCCTCTTCGACTCCGAACTAACCTTGAGACTCTCCTGGGCCATAGCCGGAAAGGCCAACCCTATGAACATCCCCAGTGACGTTTTTAGCCCCATTAGGCGGCAGCCTTCTTGGAACTATTCTGATTGGAATCCGAAACTCTTCCCCTAATATCTTCGTAAACTTCAGAG
>Ga0100391_1005949_pt1 | contig 11171 bp, 8 predicted proteins | sample CryGeymeta201515_FD_81541 | JGI IMG/M metagenome (GOLD analysis project Ga0100391, IMG submission 81541) | Groundwater microbial communities from Crystal Geyser aquifers in Utah, USA - Crystal Geyser metaG 2015-15 | ecosystem: Environmental > Aquatic > Deep subsurface > Groundwater | place: USA...
GCAATAAAAGGAGCCCTAAGCAAGATAAATTTAGATCCTAACCTTGTTCAGGAGGTGTTGATGGGAAATGTGGTTCAGGCTGGTGTAGGTCAAGCACCTGCAAGACAGGCAGCTTTAGGAGCTGGAATTCCAGAAACGGTTCCTTGTACGACAGTGAATAAAGTTTGTGCTTCCGGAATGAAAGCGATGATGCTTGCCGCTCAGAGTATTAAATTAGGGGATGCCGATATTATTGTTGCAGGTGGAATGGAGAGTATGAGTAACATTCCTCATTATGCACATTTACGTAAAGGTCATAAATTTGGATCTTTAAGTATGGAAGATGCTATGCAAAAGGACGGTCTTGTAGATGCTTATGACAATAACCCTATGGGAACTTGTGCCGATTTATGTGCTACAGAATATAAATTTACCAGAGAGGAACAGGATGCATTTGCTATTCAATCTTATAAACGAGCTGCTAAAGCCTGGCAAGAAGGAAAATTTACTAGTGAAGTTGTTCCTGTAGAAGTTCCACAGCGGCGAGGAGAGCCAATTATTGTTTCAGAAGACGAAGAATTTAAAAACGTATTTATAGATAAAATACCCTCATTACGTCCCGCATTCACTAAAGACGGAACTGTTACAGCCGCCAATGCATCTACCATAAATGATGGAGCAGCAGCTGTGGTTTTGATGAGTGAAGAAAAAGCTAAAGAACTTGGATTAAAAATACTAGCATATGTAAAGGGATTTGCCGATGCAGCGCAGGAGCCAAAATGGTTTACTACTTCCCCATCTAAAGCAATTCCAAAAGCATTAGATACTGCAGGTATTTCTATAAAAGAAGTCGATTACTTTGAATTTAATGAAGCCTTTGCGGTGGTAGGTCTTGCTAATATGAAAATACTTGGTCTTACTGACAAAAATGTAAATGTAAATGGTGGTGCTGTTGCTTTAGGGCATCCTCTTGGTTGCAGTGGCGCAAGAATCATCATAACTTTATTAAACGTTTTAGAACAAAATAAAGCTAAAATTGGTGTTGCTTCTATTTGTAACGGTGGTGGTGGCGCATCAGCATTTGTTATTGAACGAAAATAAATGAAGTACGGCCTTTGTAATCTTAGCGTAATTCCCCTTAGACTTGATCCAAGCAATACTAGTGAAATGGTATCACAGTTGCTCTATGGCGAGCATTTTAAAATTATCGAGGAACGAAATGGTTGGTGTTATATCCGCTTAGCTTTTGATGGTTATGAAGGTTGGATAGACCATAAGCAATATACTGAAATTTCAGCAGAAGTTTACCATATCCTTGATGAAAAACCTTCTAAAATAACTATGGATATTATGGAGTTTATTACCAATGAATTTTCTCAACTTGTTCCTATCCCTTTAGGTTCGCACTTAAATGCATCACCGTTTTTAAAACATACGCACGATGGAAATGTTCAAGAAAATTTTCATAACAAAGCAAACCTTATTCGTACAGCATTACTCTATTTAAACACACCATATTTATGGGGAGGGAAGACACCTTTTGGAATTGACTGTAGTGGTTTTACCCAAATGGTGTATAAATTAAATGGCTTTAAACTTTTGCGTGACGCAAAACAACAAGCAACACAAGGGGAATCTCTTAGTTTTATAGAGGAAAGTGAACCGGGTGACTTAGCTTTCTTTGATAATAATGAAGGATGTATAGTACATGTTGGCATTATAATGAATGACAATTACATAATTCACGCACACGGTAAAGTAAGGATAGATCGTCTAGATCATAGTGGTATTTTTAACTTAGATACCGGAAAACATACCCATCAACTGCGAGTGATAAAAAAAATAATATAAAAAAATCCCGATAAAATTTTATCGGGATTTTTTATTAGTTTTCTATTTCTTCCAATTTTTGTTTCATCTGCTTAAATTTAGCATCTTCACCAAGTATGGTATAAATATTCATTAAAGTTCTTGTAATTTGAATATTATCAGGACGAGATTCTAATGCACTTTCTAAATAAGGAACTGCCTTTTTGAAAAGCCCTTCTCTCACACCTTTTAATTCATCATATCTTTTATTGTCTTTAGCTGAAGTACCTAAGGCATTCATTTCTTCAATAATTTTAGTTTCATCCTCCAGTATTAGTGCTGCCATATTCACTTTAGCATTTTGATATTCCGGATCTAATTCTAATGCTTTTAAATAGTATTTTTCTGCATTTTCTTTATCTCCTATACTTGCAGAGCTTACTCCTAAATTATAATATAACTCCGGATTATTTGGGTCTGTTGCTATTATTTCTTGCATTAGCTTACTATACGTTTTCATGTCGTTTAGTTTTAAAGCAATCCCGGCCTCTGCTCTTAAAAGAGAGTCATCGTCGGGGTTTTCTTTACGGGCTTCAGCAATCATAAGTTTAGCTTTATCGGTATCTCCTTTGTCAATTAGTAAAAAAGCTACATTTCTGAGCACTTCTCCTTTTTTTGATTTTGATAATTTTTCGGTAGGCTTAATATAATTACCAGACAACATCATTAAATCTCTTTCTTCTTTGCTATAAAAAGTTGCAACTTCTTGGGTTGTTTTATCTATTAAATTATATTCTTTTTGGACACCTGTAAAACCAAGATCTAGCAAGGTTTGAAAATAATCAAGTGCAGAAGTATACTCCTTTGCATTTAATGCATTTCCGGCAGCATAATATAAATCAGAAGTGTCTTTAGGGCTAATTGTATAGCTTGTGTATAACTTTTTAGATGCTTCGGCATATCTTTCTGCATTCTGATCTTCTATGGCTGCGTTTACCAATCTAACTCTTAAATTTTGCATACCCTTTTCAGCTTGTTCTGTATATTTTGATTTTCCGGAGTCTTCTTCTAATGCTATAACTTTCTTAAAGGAGTCTGCTGCAGTAATTAAATCTTTTTCATTTTTTCCGGCGATGCCTAAAAAGGCTTCTCCTTTATATAAATAATATTCTGCTTGCACAGTTTGGTCGGCGCTTGATATGGTACCTTCAAGTTGTGCTAAAGTAGCTTTAGCATCAGCAAAAGAGCCTTCTTTAATAGCTTTTGAGGCTTCTCTTAACTCTTTTTTTTGGGGAAATGCAATTACTGTTATAAATAACAAAGTAATTAATACTATTCTTTTTTTCATTTTTTTAAATTTATTTGGCTTAAAAGCAATTTAGAAGCACAAAATTAGTGTTTATTTAAAGTTTTTCAAAAAACATTTTAATCCTAATTTTGTGCTCAAAAGGATGCATTAAATTATTCGTCCGTACTACTATTATCAAAAGGTGTACCGTCTTCTTCTTTTGAATTTAAATCACTCTCAAAATCTGCATCTTCTTCTACATCATCTTTCATCGTTTTGGCAACTGCTGCAATGGCATCATCCTCTCTAACTTTGATAAGTCTTACACCTTGGGTGGCCCTACCCATAACTCGCAAATCTTTTACTTCCATTCTGATGGCTATCCCTGATTTATTGATAATCATCAAATCATCATCATCTAAGACATTTTTAATAGCGACCAAGCTTCCGGTTTTTTCCGTGATGGAAATCGTTTTCACCCCTTTTCCTCCTCGGTTAGTAATTCGATAAATGGCTACTCCATCTTCAGGGTCATCAATGAAAGTACGTTTTCCATAACCATTTTCAGAAACAACCAATATGGTTTCTTTTTGTGGGTCGTTTACGGTTATCATTCCTACAACTTCGTCTTTGTCATCTTTTAAAGTAATACCACGGACTCCGGAAGCATTTCTTCCCATAGGTCGGGTTTTACTTTCTTCAAAACGAACCGCTTTACCCGATTTTACAGCGAGCATTACTTGGCTATCGCCGGTAGTTAATTTAGCTTCTAAAAGTTCATCGTCTTCACGGATGGTGATGGCATTGATGCCATTGGTTCGAGGTCTTGAATATTGTTCTAATGCGGTTTTTTTCACTTGGCCTTTTTTAGTGGCCATGATTACAAAGTGGTTGTTGATGTAGTCTTCATCTTTTAAATCTTGAACACAAATAAAAGCTTTCACTTTATCCTCTTGTTCAATATTGATTAAGTTTTGAATGGCTCTCCCTTTGGAGGTTTTGTTTCCTTCGGGAATTTCAAAAACACGCATCCAGAAACATTTTCCTTTTTGTGTAAAGAACAACATGTATTGGTGATTGGTTCCTACAAATAGATGTTCTAAAAAATCTTCATTTCGGGTGGCAGAAGCTTTTTGCCCTACTCCTCCTCTATTTTGTGTTTTATATTCGTGTAATGGTGTTCGTTTCACATAACCTGCATGAGAAATAGTGATAACCACTTTTTCATCAGCAATCAAATCGGTTATAGATACATCGCCACCTGCATATTCTATTACACTTCTTCTTTCATCGCCATATTTTGCTTTAATTTCAGCAAGTTCTTCTTTTATAATTTCCATTCTTCTTTCTACACTGGCTAAAATATCTCTATATCCTTGAATGGTTTTCATCAACTCCTCATACTCTGTGCGTAACTTGTCTTGTTCAAGACCTGTAAGTTGCCTCAAACGCATTTCAACAATTGCTTTAGCTTGTATTTCAGAGAGGGTAAAGCTTTCCATCAATTTTTGGCGAGCTTCATCGGCATTTGCAGAGGCTCTAATAAGGCGAATTACTTCATCAATATTATCGGAAGCAATGATTAATCCCTCTAAAATATGGGCTCTTTCTTCTGCTTTTCGAAGCAAATATTCTGTTCTTCTTACAACCACCTCATGGCGGTGTTCTACAAAGTATTGAATTAATTGTTTTAAATTCAACATTTGAGGTCTTCCCTTTACAAGTGCAATATTATTTACACTGAACGAGGATTGTAAAGCGGTATATTTATAAAGCGTGTTTAAGACGATATTGGGTACAGCATCTCGTTTTAAAATATAAACGATTCGCATTCCATTTCTGTCTGATTCATCGCGGATATTTGAAATACCATCTATTTTCTTTTCATTAACCAAGTCTGCCGTTTTTTTAATCATATCGGCTTTATTGACTTGGTAAGGAATTTCTGTAACAATGATACATTCTTTTCCATGGACTTCTTCAAAAGATGCTTTTGCTCTTACTACTACCCTACCACGACCGGTTTCAAAAGCTTCTTTTACTCCTTCGTACCCATATATAGTTCCTCCTGTAGGAAAATCAGGAGCTTTTATATGTGTCATTAATTCGGAAATCTCAATATCATTATTGTTTATATATGCAATGGTGCCGTCAATAACTTCCGAAATATTGTGAGGTGGCATATTTGTAGCCATACCTACAGCAATACCTGAGGCACCGTTTATAAGTAGTCCAGGTACTCGAGTTGGCAATACGGTTGGTTCCTCTAGTGTATCATCAAAATTTAATTGAAAGTCAACGGTTTCTTTATCAATATCAGCAAGCATATCTTCTGATATTTTTTGCATACGCGCTTCCGTGTACCGCATTGCTGCAGGGCTATCACCATCAACAGAGCCAAAGTTACCTTGCCCATCTACTAGCATATAACGCAAACTCCACTCTTGTGCCATACGAACCATAGCGTCATAGACAGAAGTATCCCCGTGTGGGTGGTATTTACCTAATACTTCCCCAACAATTCTGGCTGATTTTTTATACGCAGTGTTTGATCTTACCCCTAATTCATGCATTCCGAAAAGAACACGTCTGTGAACAGGTTTCATTCCATCTCTAACATCAGGAAGCGCACGTGACACAATGACGGACATAGAATAATCTATGTAAGCTGATTTCATCTCCTCTTCAATGTTAATTGGAATTAATTTTTCGCCTTCAGTCATATACTTTTATGTTTTATTTAACGTTCTTAAAATTATCTCGCAATATACTGTTTTTAGCAATTTTTTAACCATAAAAACACTTGGTTTTCTACTAATTTATTAACAAATATAGCCCTGCGGATGGTTAATAAAATAGCACGTAAATATTTTGCCATTGGAAAGTTTTTTCGTCTTTTTACCACAAAAGGGATATCAAAGGAATAGTTTTTGCGAATTGATAGGTAAATTTTGTAATTTTATATTCTAAATAAAGAATACTATGGATGATAATTTTTCACCAAGAGTAAAAGACGTAATAGCGTATAGCAAAGAAGAAGCACTTCGCTTAGGCCATGATTTTATTGGTACAGAGCACTTAATGCTTGGTTTATTGCGCGATGGCAGTGGCAAAGCAATCCATATTCTTAATGCACTAGACATCGATTTGAATGTACTGCGCAGAAAAGTAGAAATTTTAAGCCCCGCAAATCCAAACCCTACCGCTGTGCCTAATGATAAAAAAAATCTGCATTTGACAAGACAAGCAGAACGAGCATTAAAAACTACTTTTCTTGAAGCAAAATTATTTCAAAGCACTTCTATAAATACCGCACACCTTTTATTGTGTATTTTACGTAACGAAAATGATCCTACAACGAAGCTGCTTCATAAGCTAAAATTAGATTATGACAGTGTTAAAGACCAATTTAAACTTATGATAACCAATGATGAAGGGTTTTTACAATCTCCAATTTCTGAATCCTTTCCTAATGACGATGAAAACTTAGGGAATGCTTCCGAGGATCCTAAAGATAATCCTTTCAGCTCTTCTGCTACCTCAAAAACAGTAAAAAAATCAAAAACTCCTGTCTTAGATAATTTTGGCAGAGATCTTACAGCAATGGCAGAGGATGGCAAATTAGACCCCGTTGTAGGTCGTGAAGCGGAAATACAAAGGGTTTCTCAAATTCTGAGCAGAAGAAAGAAAAATAATCCACTTTTGATTGGTGAGCCGGGTGTCGGAAAATCTGCTATTGCAGAAGGATTAGCTCTTCGCATTATTCAACGAAAAGTTTCCCGAATACTTTATGACAAAAGAGTAGTAACCCTAGATCTTGCCAGTTTGGTGGCAGGCACAAAATACCGCGGTCAGTTTGAAGAACGCATGAAAGCGGTAATGAATGAACTGGAAAAAAATGATGATATCATTCTCTTTATTGACGAAATTCACACAATTGTTGGTGCGGGTGGAGCAACAGGTTCATTAGATGCCTCTAATATGTTTAAACCTGCTCTTGCTAGAGGCGAAATTCAATGTATAGGTGCAACTACACTGGATGAATACCGTCAATATATTGAAAAAGATGGTGCCCTAGAACGTCGATTTCAAAAGGTAATTGTAGAACCAACGAGTGTGGAAGAAACCATTGAAATATTAAACAACATTAAAGATAAATATGAAGAACATCATAATGTGGAATATACAGATGATGCTATTAAAGCCTGTGTGCAACTGACTAATCGGTATATGTCAGAACGATTTCTTCCTGACAAAGCTATTGACGCGCTGGATGAAGCAGGGTCAAGAGTGCATATCATAAATATTCACGTGCCGGAAACGATACTAAAAATAGAAGCCCAACTAGAAGAAGTGCGGGAATTAAAAAATTCAGTAGTAAAAAACAGAAATATGAAGAAGCCGCAAAATTGCGAGATGACGAGAAAAAATTAGAAAAAGACCTTGCCATTGCTCAAGAAGAATGGGAAAATGAATCGAAACGTCATAGAGAAATCGTTACTGCCGATAATGTAGCAGAAGTAGTTTCGATGATGACTGGTGTGCCGGTAAATAGAATCGCACAAACGGAAATTAACAAACTTGCAGAACTTCCTCAATTAATTAAAGGAAAAGTAATTGGACAAGATGAGGCTGTAAACAAAGTGGTAAAAGCCATTCAAAGAAATCGTGCCGGATTAAAAGACCCTAACAAACCCATTGGTTCTTTTATCTTTTTAGGACAAACAGGTGTTGGAAAAACACAACTTGCAAAAGTTTTAGCAAGAGAGTTGTTTGATTCTGAAACCGCTTTGGTTCGCATTGATATGAGTGAGTATATGGAAAAATTTTCGGTTTCAAGACTCGTAGGTGCTCCTCCTGGATATGTGGGCTATGAAGAAGGAGGCCAACTTACCGAAAAAATTCGTCGTAAACCTTATGCCGTTATTCTTCTAGATGAAATTGAAAAAGCACATCCCGATGTGTTTAATATGCTGCTTCAAGTATTAGATGATGGCTATTTAACCGATAGTTTAGGCCGTAAAATTGATTTTAGAAATACAATTATTATTATGACCTCCAACATTGGTGCTCGAAAACTAAAAGATTTTGGTCAAGGGGTTGGTTTTGGCACTGCAGCTAAAACAAGCCAAGCAGATGATAATTCAAAAAGTATCATTGAAAATGCCTTGAAAAAAGCATTTGCCCCTGAATTTTTAAACCGGGTAGATGATGTTATGGTGTTTAATGCTCTAGAAAGAGCGGATATTCATAAAATTATTGATATTGAACTCAGTAAACTTTACGCAAGAATCACTAGTCTAGGGTACTCCCTTACCCTGACACAAAGCGCAAAAGAGTACATTGCAGATAAAGGATTTGATAAAGAATATGGTGCAAGACCTTTAAACAGAGCCATTCAAAAATACATCGAAGATGCGCTTGCAGAAGAAATTATTTCTTCAAACTTAGTGGAAGGAGATAGTATTTTAATGGATTTAGATAAAAAAACAGTTGCATTAACCATAAAAATACAAAAACAGAAAAAAACTACAGAATCTTAATAAAATAAGCTATTACAAAATAAGTTTTCGAGGGTTTTATCTCTTTCTTATACTTTGTTATAGTTTATTTTTTTTAAAATACTTTGCCAAATTTTTAAATAAAATGAGCTATTTACACGAAGAACTTTTAGATATAAAATCTAAAATAAATGACGAAATAATCACTACAGAAAAAATCGTTCTTAAATACAAAGCACTAACAAAGCCTATTTCTCCTGAAAATGCCATTGGAAGAGTCTCAAGAATGGATGCCATTAACAATAAAAGTGTACATGATTCTGCATTACTAAAAGCTGAAACCAAAGTAAAACACCTTCACTTAGCTACTGAAAAAATTGAGGATGCAGATTTTGGTGTATGTAGAATTTGTAAAAATCAACTACCCTTTGGAAGAATTTTGATGATGCCACAAATAACTAATTGTGTAATTTGCTCAGCAAGAATGTAATTTTTTCTTATCTTTAGTACATAATTATAGGCAACAAATATTTTATGCAATGAGGGCAGCACTTAAATATGATTTTTGTGAATTTTCTATATTTAATAACTTTATTATTGCTGTAATAAATGAAGGTATTACTGTTATGCCTGAGCATAATGAGGTGCTTTTAAAACTTGCAAAAAAATATTTTAAAAACAGACCATTTGCCTATATTACCAATAGAATTCACTCCTACGCTGTTGATCCTAAAGTTTATCTTGAAACCTCAAAAATTGAAAACTTAGTTGCTTTTGCAGTAGTTTCACAACAAAAATTAAGCACTTCCAATACACAAGTTGAAAAAATGTTTCTAAACAAGCCTTATAAAAATTTTGAGCATTTACTAGAGGCTATTCATTGGAGTGAAAGTATAATTGCCACTAGCAGTATTAAAAAATAAATAATTTTTATTCAAAAAGCACTTCAGCATCTATACTAAAGCTTCGTATAAAGGCAATGCTATTGCTAATATCATTAGCTAAAACTCTGTCTTCTGCTACAAAAGGAACATTTTTCCGATACATTTTTAAGAAGGAAGTTAAAAATTTAGAGGTTTTCTTAGGCTCTCTAAAAACTAAAGCTTGTGAGGCATTGAAAAGCTCAATAGCTAAAATCTTTTCTATATTATCCACCACGCGTAAACATTTAGTGGCAGCATTTGCACCCATACTTACATGGTCCTCTTGTCCGTTTGACGAGACAATGGAGTCGATACTCGATGGAGTTGCTAATTGTTTATTCTGACTTACAATACTCGCCGCTGTATATTGTGGAATCATTAATCCGGAATTTAAACCGGGATTGTTTACTAAAAATGCCGGCAAGCCACGAAGTCCGGAAATTAATTGATATATCCGCCTTTCAGAAATACTACCTAATTCCGCCATTGCAATAGCTAAATAATCGAGTGCTAAAGCCAAAGGTTGTCCGTGAAAATTTCCTCCGGAAATAATTTTATCTTCTTCCACAAAAATATTTGGATTGTCTGTAACAGAATTGATTTCTGTTTTAAAAGTTTTTCTAACAAACTCTAAGGTATCTTTTGTAGCACCATGAACTTGAGGAATACATCTAAAGGAATAAGGATCTTGTACATTATTTTTTTCGCTTGCGGCTATTTCACTTCCGTTTAAAAATTCTCTTATATTTTTTGCGGTTTTAATTTGCCCACTATGAGGTCTTATATCGTGAACCAAAGCATCAAAAGGGCTTCTACTTCCATCAAAAGCATCAATAGATATAGCACTGATAACATCAGCTAAATAAGACAACTTGTACGCTTTTATTAAAAGATACACACCATAAGCACTCATAAATTGTGTTCCATTTAATAACGCTAATCCTTCCTTCGCTTGTAACGTAATGGGTTCCCATTGATTTTCTTTTAATATTTTTTCAGTAGAAACAATTTTTCCTTTCACATAAACTTCCCCTTTACCTAGTAATGGAAGTGACAAATGCGCTAATGGTGCCAAATCACCAGAAGCACCTAAACTTCCTTGTGTATAAATAACCGGTAATATATCAAGGTTAAAAAAAGCAATCAAGCGCTCAACTGTTTTTAATTGAACCCCACTATTACCGTAACTTAAGGATTGGATTTTTAAGAGCAACATTAGTTTTACAATCTCTTTAGGTACATAGTCTCCAGCACCACAAGCGTGCGACATAACAAGGTTTTCTTGAAGTTGCTCTAAATGGGTTTTGGATATTTTAATATTGCAAAGCGATCCAAATCCGGTATTTATGCCATAAATAGGATCCTCATTTCTTTCTAATTTTTTATCCAAATATTCTCTCGCTTTGGTAATGTTTAAAATTGCTTCATCAGATAGAGCTAATTGCATCTGATTTTCTACAATGTCCATAATACTGCTCAAATCAAGAATATGGCTGCTGATGTAATGTATATCTGGCATTTTTATCTGTTTTATTTATTGGTACTCAAAAGTAGAAAAACTAAACAAGTTATAATAAGAATTGTTCATACATTATTTTTACCTGTAAAAAAACCTCTTGCCACAAGGGTTTTCTTGATGATAAAAATTATTTTTAGATCTATTAAAAAAAA
>Ga0100391_1005952_pt1 | contig 11168 bp, 8 predicted proteins | sample CryGeymeta201515_FD_81541 | JGI IMG/M metagenome (GOLD analysis project Ga0100391, IMG submission 81541) | Groundwater microbial communities from Crystal Geyser aquifers in Utah, USA - Crystal Geyser metaG 2015-15 | ecosystem: Environmental > Aquatic > Deep subsurface > Groundwater | place: USA...
CGAAAAGCAGATCCACATAACGCTCCGCAGTCCGCTGCCAGGTCATAGAACGCCCTTCGGCGTAGCTTCGCTCGCCGATTGCGGTTCGTCTTGCCGGATCGTCCAGCAGCGCAGCCACTGCATCTCCGGTCGCTATCGGATCGGCAAAGGGAACCAGCACGCCGCGCCCGTCATCCAGCAATTCTGCAGCGTGCCAATACGGTGTCGAAACGATCGGCCGGCCAAGTCCGAAGCTATAGGCCAAAGTGCCCGAGGTAAGCTGCCTTTCCGAAAGATACGGGGTAACGTAGACATCGCACATCGCGATAAAATCGAGCAGTTCGCCGCGTTCGACGAACTGATTGATGAACAGGACGCTCCCCGCCACCCCGAGATCCCGGGCGCGGGCCTCAAGGCTTTCACGGTATGCCTCGCCATTGTCCCGAACAAGGTGAGGATGGGTAGCGCCAAGCACGATGTAGAGGGCATCCGGGCAGGATTTCAGGACGATCGGCATGGCATCGATCATCACTTCAATGCCCTTGTTATGGCTGAGCAGGCCGAAGGTCAGGATGATCGTGCGCCCGGTAAAGCCTCGCCTCGCCTTCATCACTTCGGAAGGGATATTTGGCGTGTCTGGAATTCCGTGCGGGATCACTTCGATCTTGCGCGGATCGACATCGTAGTTGCCCGCCAAGAGGCGGGCGCCCTTGGCTGCCATAACGACAACGTGTTCAGACGCGCGCCCGATCCGTTCGATTGCATTGCGCTGCCCTGCGGTTGGCACAGCCAGAATCGTGTGAAGCGTCGTTACCAGTGGCGGACGAAGGGCCTCGATAAGCTGAAGGATATGACTGCCGTCTGCACCGCCAAATATGCCGAATTCATGTTGCAGAGAGACGGCATCAATGCATCCGCTGTTCAGGCTGCGGGCCGCCATCGCGTAGGCTTGCGAGTCTTCTTCGGCGATCGATTGCCTGACACAGTCCGGGTATTCGTATTGCTGCCCTTGGTCCGTCATGGCAACAATCGAAGCATCTCCGACCTTTGGCGACTGCACCAGCGCCTGGTGGAGATCGGTTGTGAATGTAGCGATGCCGCACAGGCGCGGCAAAGAGTTGCCGATGAGCGCGACATTGATCGGCGCTTTCGACGTCCGCGTTTCAAGTGCGAGGTCAGGCGCGCCATAGAAAACCGAACGTGCTGATACAGGTATTTGCTGTTCGAACATGGGCTATGACTCCGAAGCGGGCATCGGAGGCACTCCGAATGGGTGGCTCGTTTCGCTTTACAGAATACCATGCCTTGAGGTGCCGCCTCGCAACAGCATCGGAATTTACTCACTAGCTTCCTTACCGGCGCGAGCGGCTCCCCGCCATTCCGCCGGAATCCCGGGTGATATCGGTGGATTGATCAGGCGAAATGGAGTGCTTGGTTCCACTGTGGCCTGGATGCGTAGATTCCGACGCTCCAAAGGACGGCCCCATGTCGGCTAAAGCTTTTGAGTTCGCTCAATGAAATCGAATGAGCTCTTTGCGACGCTAGGTTGCCCCAGAGATTTCGTTTCTTGATCATAGCTGGAGATTCCGATGAAGTTTTCTGTGCTCACGACAAGCGTCGCACTGGTAATATCCGCGCTATCGCTATCGGCCTGCGCCGACACCCAATACGGTCGAGGCTTGGATTCGGCATGGGCGAGCCAACCATACACCGGTTGGTATGACGGCTATTACGGCTCCATCTATGACGGGTATTGGGGCACGGATAACTACTTCTATTACCGCCGAAACGAGCGCGACAATTATCGCCGCGGTGATCGCAGCCACTTCCATCGTGGCGAGGCTGCCCCCAGTTCACGCCACCACCGCTTCGAGGGTCAAACACGGCAACCCCAGCGCGGGACGCGCATGCCCAGATATCCCAAGAACAACAATGGTAACCGCAACCATGATCAGCGGCGCAGATCTGGCGACGGGCACAACAACCGCAACTGAGGTGCCTCGTGATTGAACCAACTCCTATCCCCGAACGCGGGCTGAGCGGCGAAGAAGCCAGCGCGCGACTGGCTGCGGATGGCCCCAATGAATTGCCCCGCAGCAGTGCGCGCCCTGCATGGAAGATCATGGGTGAGGTACTGCGAGAGCCCATGTTTGTCCTGCTGTTGGCTGGTGGGGGTGTGTATCTGCTGTTGGGGAGCCGGCTGGAAGCAATCATTCTGCTTGGCTTTGCCTCCTTCTCGATTGTCCTTACCGTTATTCAGGAAACGCGGACCGAACATGTCCTCGAGGCGCTGCGCGATCTTTCAGCACCGCGAGCACTGGTCATACGCGATGGCCAGCGCATCCGGATTGCTGGCCGCGAAGTGGTTTGCGGTGATATTCTGCTGCTTGAGCAAGGCGACCGGATTGCCGCTGATGCGGTCCTGGTCGAAGCAAGCGATCTCGAAATCGATGAATCGCTGCTTACTGGCGAATCCTTGCCAGTTCACAAGGCTGCTGGATCCGGGGAAGGAGAGCACCGGCCTGGCGGCGAGGGCGGACCTTTTGTCTATTCAGGGTCGCTGGTCACAAGCGGCAGGGGCATGGCGCGGGCCATGGCTACCGGCGCAGACAGCGAAATCGGCAGGATAGGTCAATCGCTGGCGACGCTTGATCCCGAAGCCCCTCGTTTGCGTGCGGAAACAACGCGGATTGTAACCTGGTGCGCTGTCGGCGGCGGCTCCATCGCGCTGCTGGTAGTTGCCCTCTACGGCCTGCTGCGCGGAAACTGGCTGGAGGCGGTGCTCGCCGGGATTGCGATCGGCATGGCGATGCTGCCGGAAGAGTTTCCCGTCGTCCTCACCATTTTCCTGGCCATGGGCGCCTGGCGCATCGGCCGCGCCCGCGTACTGACGCGCCGCGCTGCCGCGATAGAGACGCTGGGTGCTGCGACTATACTGTGCACCGACAAGACCGGCACTTTGACCGAGAACCGGATGAAAGTCGTCGAATTCTGGCTTCAGGGCCAGCAGCCGATGGCGATTGGTGTGGACGTTGAAGGTTCTGATGGATCGGCAGAACTCTTGCGCTCGGCGACACTGGCCAGTGCGGTCATGCCGACCGACCCGATGGAGATCGCAATTCATGCGGCCTTCCCGCCGACATGGGACACACATGCCCTGGCGCAGTCCTACAGTCTGAAACCCGAACTTCTTGCGATGTCGAACATCTGGCCCGCAGCGGGCGAACCCGGGCAATGGTTGATTGCAGCAAAAGGGGCGCCTGAAGCCATTGCGCAATTGTGCGGCCTGCAGCCGGATGGCGTGGCAGCCATGACAGCCGCGGTAGACGCCATGGCCGGTCGCGGCATTCGCGTCTTGGGCGTTGCTACTGCCCAAGTGTCCGATGACCATTGGGCAGCTTCGCAGACAGATTACACATACAGGTTTGCCGGGCTAATCGGGCTTGCCGATCCGATCCGCCAAAGCGTTCCCGCGGCTGTCGCGCAATGCCAGGGTGCGGGCATCAGGGTTGTGATGATAACCGGCGATTACGCCGCGACCGCACGCGCCATCGCCACGCAGGCCGGGATTGTCGATGGGACGGTGCTGACTGGACCGGAGCTTCATAAACTGGACGAAGCGGCGCTGCTGGCACTGCTGCCCGGAATCGCTGTTTTCGCTCGCATCATGCCCGAACAGAAACTGCGCATTGTCGACGCTTACAAGGCGGCCGGGGAAGTTGTCGCCATGACTGGCGACGGCGTGAATGATGCGCCGTCCTTAAAGTCGGCTCATATCGGCATAGCCATGGGCAAGCGCGGCACCGATGTCGCCCGCGAAGCTTCTGCGATTGTCCTGCTAGACGATGATTTTGGTTCGATTGTGCAGGCGATTTCCCTCGGCCGCCGGATCTATGACAATATTCGCAAGGCGATGGCGTTCATTTTCGCCGTCCATGTACCGCTCGCTGGATTGGCGCTTCTGCCGTTGATGTTTGGCATGCCGATATTGTTTGGGCCGATCCATATCGCCTTGATCGAGATGATCATCGATCCGGTTTGTGCCTTAGTTTTCGAGGCTGAGCGGGGCGAGGACGACATCATGAAACGCCGTCCGCGCAATCCGGAGCAGCCGCTGTTCGGGTTGCGGATGATTGGCTGGAGCGTGTTTCAGGGCGGGCTGACCTTCCTGCCATTGGCGGGCATGTACCTCATCGCGACATGGTATCAGATGCCCACCCCGGACGTGCGCGAACTGGTCTTTCTCTCGCTGATAGTCTCGATCGTGGCGCTGATATTGGCAAACCGATCATTCGATACATCCTTGCTACACGCATTCACCCGCAGGAACGTGATGCTGCGCTACGTCCTTCTCGCAATGGCGGGCGTTTTGCTGCTGGCAGTCATTGTCCCACCGTTCCGCGCGCTGCTGCAGTTCGGTCCTTTGGACTGGACGCATGTCGCAATCGCTCTGGGTGTCGGAGGGGTGCTGCTTATCCTGCTGGAAATTGCAAAGCCTCTTGCCAATTGGCATGTGGTCCCGCGCAAGGATAACGACAACTTGCTAGGCGCTGCGCTGTGAAGCGATCACTGATCGCTGCGACCGTCTATTTTCTGACGGTATTCATAGCCGGTTTCGTGTTGGGGTCTTTCAGGGTCGTCTATGTCGCCCCGCGATTTGGCGAGCTTGCCGCAACGCTGATCGAAGCGCCGTTTATGGTTGGGGCCGCGTTTTTTATCTGCCGCTGGGTTCTTCGTCGTTGGAGCGTTCCACCGCAGTCAGAGCTCCGCTGGATCATGGCTGCATGGTTCCTGATTTTGCTGTTCGTTTTCGAATGGAAATTCGGCGTATGGCTGTTCGGACGGACCGGCGCCCAGCAATTGGAAATGCTGGCTAGACCGGCTGGTCTGGTCGGGCTGTCAGCGCAACTTGCGGCAGCACTTTTCCCAGTTTTTCTGATTAAACCACGCCCGCTGTAGTTGGCGCCGTAGTTGGCACAGAAAAACGTGTTCAGGCGGACAGATCCGCGATCACCCGCGACAATTTCTCTCGCACCTCTGCTGCCGCTACTTTCAATTCCGGGTTCTCGATTGCCTGCATGGACGCGACCGGATCAGTCGCCGCAACTTCAATTTCGCCGGTGTCGAGCTGCTGCACGACAACATTGCAGGGCAGCATCGCGCCAACCTTGCTTTCGAGTTTGAGTGCTTCGTAAGCCAGATTTGGGTTGCATGCTCCCAGGATCACGTAAGGCCGGAAATCGACATCGATCTTCTTCTTAAGTGTCTGGCTGATATCGATGCTGGTCAGTACACCGAAGCCTTCCTTTTGCAGAGCCGCCTCTGTGCGGCTTATGGCCTCGGGAAAAGGGATGCTAAGCATGGTCGACATGTAATATGACATCATTATCTCCTTATCTTTGAACTTTGGGTGCCTGCTTCAAAACCCGGAGGCTATTCCATCGCCGCCAGCAGCGGGCCGAGCGGGATGGTGGCAAAGGTCGTGAAGCTGTCGGCTATGGCATAGGGGAGTAGCAAGCTTCGCCCGTTGACGATGGCGCCGCAGCTATAGAGAACGTTTGGAACATATCCGTCATGATTGCTCGGATCGGGTCGGATTAGCGGTTCTTTGAGTCTGCCAAGCAGTTTTGTCGGGTCGTCCTTGTCGAGCAGACATGCGCCAAGGCAATAATTGCGGACCGCGCCCACGCCGTGGGTGATAACCAGCCAGCCTTCTTCGATCTCGATGGGCGATCCGCAATTGCCGATCTGTACGAATTCCCAAGGATAAGCCGGTTTGACGATCTTCGTCCCGGCATCCCAATTGTAGAGATCATCCGAAATTTGCAGCCAGATATTCTCGTGATCCTGCCTGCCGAGCATTGCGTAACGCCCGTCGATCTTGCGCGGGAACAGGGCCATCCCCTTATTGTCGGTTCCAGGGCCGCGCAGCGCGGTCAGATCAATGCTGACAAAGTCCGTGGTCCGCAAGATTTCTTGCCGGATCGCGCCTCCGCTGAAAGCTGTGTAGGTGCCGAGATAGGTTACAGCTTCGTCGTCATCGACAAAGCGGACCAACCGCAGATCCTCTATGCCATGACGCTGCGCCTTGGTGACGGGAAAGATCACGATCTCGGAAGGATTACGGGCTTCCTCGAAAAACAGCCGGACACCGGGATCACCTTTTGCACCGCCCGGGATAAGCTTGATGCGGGGCGTGATGGCCTCGGAGCTGGGAATATCGATGGATAAGCCATCGGTCGACCACAGACCTGTGCGGAACGTGGCAGACGAGATATTGCCTTCACCCAATCCGCGCAGTGACAACAGGATGCGAATGGCCCCATCAGCGACACAGGATTGGTCGGGATGGGGCACTATGCTGGGGTTAAACAGCGCCGCTGCTTCAAACGAATATTCCTCGCTGAAATACGCTCCGATCAGCAAGGATTGTTCGGTGTCGATTGCGCCGGGATCAATCACCAGGCCGTTGATGTCATGGAAGCGGCGCAGAAGCGTTTCGGAGACATCGCGGTGATGCTTTTCCAGACCATCTGTAAAATGCTTCAGCTCGCAGTGGACGTCCGTTTGGTCAAGGGCGAGCACCAGATTGGCAATACGCTGCGCCCGCGATGTTGTAGGTGAAATGAAGGGCGCCTGATCGTCGGCGGGCATGAACGGCCTGATCACCACCCGCGATGGATCGGGACGAAGTGTCAGCGGCAAATATGTTACGAAATCATAACCCGACATGACGGGCCTTTTCGGTGAACGGGTCGCTTTGCGGCACCTGTATATTCCACCGCGTGATGACCGGAACGAAGGGGTGTCCGGGCTTTGGCCCGAGTACGCTCACGGATGCTGGATCGAGCGCAAGATGCTGGCCTTCAATGACTGCCAATCCTATCCACCGTGCTGCAAGCGCGCAGCTGAATTGCCCGTGCGAGAACAGGGCTATGTTGCCTTCCAGCGCAAGTACTTCAGCGACTATGCGGTCAGCGCGATCGGACACTTGCGCAGGGCTCTCTCCGCCGGGGCAACCGTCGCGAAACACGCTCCAGCCGGGCGCATCGCGGTGAATATCAGTGGTGCTGCGTCCTTCATATTCGCCATAATCCCACTCCGAAAGGTCCGAGGAAACCTGTGCCTGCGTATCCAGTCCGGCCAAGGCGCAGGTTTGGCGCGCCCGCTGCATAGGGCTGGTCAGCACGCGCGCGAATGGGGTGTCGGCAAAATATGGCAGAAGCCGGCGCGCGCTTTCTTCCCCTTGCTGGGTCAAAGCGAGATCCGTTGTGCCGGTATGTTTCCCGCCGACCCGGGACCATGCGGTTTCGCCGTGCCGGATCAAGATCAATTGAGGGAGTGCGACTGTCAAATTGCCGCTGCCGCAAACGGAGCGATTTCCATCGCAATATCATAGGCTCCGCTGCGGGCTGCATGATTGCACATGGCGCGCCGGGCAATTGCATCCTGTGCGGCAAGGGTGTTCTCATCGCGCCCGGCCCAGATTTCAAGGGCAGGTTGCTGAATTGCGCGGCCGAAGGAAAATGCCAACTGCCACGGCATCCGGTCCCGGAAGCGGATGTTCATTGCGTTCAGTCTAACCGTCGCGTGGTCCGCCGCCTGTCCGCCCGAGAGAAACGCGATCCCCGGAACAGCGGCAGGAACGGTCCTGAGCAGAGTATTGACGGTCACGTCAGCGATTGTGTCTGCATCTGCTTGTTCCGCGCAATCCGTGCCCGGGAGAGCCATATTCGGCTTCAGAATCATGGCTTCGAGGATAACACCTTGTTGGGCAGCGTGGCGAAACACTGCGCGAAGCGTGCCTTCAGTAACTTCGGCACAGCGTGCCAGATCGTGCGATCCTTGCATCAGCACTTCTGGTTCGACCACCGGCACAAGTCCGGCGTGCTGACAGATCGCTGCATAGCGCGCGATGGATTGAGCGTTGGCTTCGATGCAACCCTGGCTTGGACGAGATGCTCCGATGCTGATCACCGCGCGCCATTTTGCAAAGCGCGCGCCCATTTCTGTATAGGCGCAAAGGCGCGCCTTCAGACCGTCGAGGCCTTCCGTGATGAATTCGCCCTCATGTCCGGCAAGCTCGACCGTTCCTGCATCGACCTTGATGCCGGGCACAATGCCTTGTTCGGCCAGCAACGAGACAAATGAGCCACCCGCCGATGTGGTCTGGCAGATCGTTTCGTCGCACAGAATGACCGCCCCGATTGACCGGTGCAGGCCGGGCGATGTCACGATCAATTCGCGCCATGCCCGCCGCCTGTCGGCAGTTTCAGGGATGCCGAGTGCGGCGAACCGCCGGTTGCAGGCGGCGATGCTCTCATCGATCGCCAGCAGGCCCTTGTCTTGCTCCAGCATCTGCCATGCCAAATGGGCAAGATCTGACGCATTCACGACCGATCGTCCCAATTCCAATTGCGGATTTCGGGCAGGTCTTCACCATGGCGAGCGATATACAAATTATGCGCGACCAGCTTTTCGCGCATGGATTGCTGCAGATATGCACCCCGGCTCCCGGTGTGCGGCAGTTGATCGATGGCATCGATCACCAGATTGAAACGATCAAGCTGGTTTTGCACCCGCAAGTCAAACGGCGTGGTGATCGTGCCTTCTTCGAGGTAGCCGTGGACGTGCAAATTGCGATTAGCACGATGATATGTCAGCTGGTGCACCAGACCAGGATAGCCGTGAAAGCCGAAGATCACCGGTTTGTCGCAAGTAAACAGCGCGTCATAGTCGCTGTGGGTCAGGCCATGGGGATGTTCATCCGATGGTTGCAGCTTCATCAGATCGACGACATTGATGACCCTGATGCGCAGATCAGGCAGAGCGGCCATCAGGATCGCGGTTGCGGCGAGTATTTCCAGCGTTGGTGTGTCACCGCAGCTCGCCATAACCAGATCAGGCTCACCATCGGCATCGCTGCTCGCCCATTCCCAAATGCCGATTCCCTGCGCGCAATGTACCGCGGCTTCGTCGATCGAAAGCCATTGCGGCAAAGCATGCTTGCCTGCGACAACGACATTCACATACTGCCTGCTGCGTAAGACATGATCGAACACAGATAACAGGCAGTTGGCATCGGGCGGAAGATACACGCGGACGATATCGGCCTTCTTGCTCACGACATGATCGAGGAAGCCTGGGTCCTGATGGGTAAAGCCGTTGTGATCCTGTTGCCAGACATGCGAAGCAAGCAGGATGTTGAGCGAGGCAATATCGCGTCGCCAGGGAATTTCCTTGCCCACCTTCAGCCATTTTGCGTGTTGGCCGACCATGGAATCGACGATGCGAACGAAAGCCTCGTAGCTGTTGGATACGCCGTGGCGTCCGGTGAGCAAATAGCCCTCCAGCCAGCCTTCGCACTGATGTTCGCTGAGCATCGCATCGAGCACCCGGCCCGCCGGGGCAAGGAACTCGTCGGTGGGCTGCTTGCCAGCTTCCCATTGCCGGTTGGTCACGTCAAACACCGCGCCAAGCAGGTTCGAAAGCGTCTCATCCGGCCCGAAAATGCGAAAATTGTCCGGGTTTAGCGCCACGATGTCGCGCAGGAATTTGCCCAGCACCGGCGTGTCGCCCGAGCTGACTGCTCCCGGGGCGGACACGGTTACCGCATGTTCGCGGAAATCGGGCATCACCAGATTGCGCAGCAGAAGGCCGCCATTGGCGTGCGGGTTTGCGCCCATCCGCCGCTTGCCCTCGGGCGCCAGCGCGGCAAGCTCGGGAATGAGAGCGCCGCTATCGTCGAACAATTCTTCGGGCCGGTAGCTCTTCATCCACTTTTCCAGCTTTGCCAGATGCTCAGGGTGATCGGCGTTGACCAGCAAGGGCACCTGATGCGAGCGGAACGTGCCTTCGTTGGGCAGCCCATCGACCGTTTCCGGCCCAGTCCAGCCCTTCGGAGAGCGCAGCACGATCATCGGCCAATGTGGGGTAGGACCCCGTTGGGCGGTAATACTGTTATCGCGGGCATTGCGCTGGATTTCGCGGATATCCGCGATCACCGCTTCCATCGTTTGCGCCATCGCCTCGTGCATCAGGTCCGGCTCGTCGCCCTCGACGAAATACGGGTTCCAGCCATTGCCGCGGAAAAACTGTTCCAGCTCGTCATGCGGTATGCGTGCAAGGATGGTCGGATTGCTGATCTTGTAGCCATTGAGATGCAGGATCGGAAGCACCGCACCGTCGGTCACCGGATTGAGGAATTTGGTCGATTGCCAAGCAGTCGCCAGCGGGCCTGTCTCTGCCTCCCCATCGCCCACTACGCATGCGACGATCAGCTCCGGATTGTCCAGCGCCGCACCGAAAGCATGGCTGAGCGAATAGCCCAGTTCGCCGCCCTCGTGGATCGAACCCGGAGTGGTGGGCGCAACATGGCTCGAAATCCCGCCGGGGAAGGAAAACTGGGTGAAGAGCCGCTTCATCCCCGCCTCGTCTTCGCTGATATTGGGGAAGAACTCGCTGTAGGAGCCTTCCAGATAGGTATTGCCGACCAGAGCAGGCCCACCGTGGCCGGGGCCGGAAATATAGATCATGTCGAGATCATGGGCCCGGATTGCACGGTTGAGATGCACGTAAATGAAGTTCTGGCCCGGCGTTGTGCCCCAATGCCCAACCACCAACGGCTTCACATGCGCCAGCGTCAGAGGCTCTCGCAGCAGCGGATTGTCATACAGATAGATCTGCCCGACCGAGAGATAGTTTGCCGCCCGCCAATAGGCATCGGTCAGGCTAAGCTGGGTCGCATCCAGCGCGGGTTTGGCACGCGGCTGTGAGCTTTCCTTGACGAGCGCAGGCACGGGTTTAGTCCGAGTAGGTGCTTCCATTGGGGTAGTGCTCCGTATTTGCACATCAAGGGTGCTGCCGCCGCGAGAGCGGCGCTGACTGCCACGCCTGATTTGGAGAGCGAGCCGATACTGTCTGGTAGGCCCTAGCCCAGCCAAACAAACGGACGCAGAGTCGGAAAATACTCATGGGCAGTTGGCAACGGTCACTGCCGCTGTGAACAGCGGATATTTCTGTTTTGCCCGGCTTTGCGTATCCATCCGGCGGGGGCCGCCTTGTCTGGGTAGATATTGAGCGCTCTTTAGCGTGCTCTTGTGAGGGCGCTTATGAGTGGTCGATGGGTCAGGTGACGGTATCTTCGGGGCCAGAGCGGCGCCGACGGTGGAGCGAGGAAGAGCGGCTGC
>Ga0100391_1005953_pt1 | contig 11166 bp, 7 predicted proteins | sample CryGeymeta201515_FD_81541 | JGI IMG/M metagenome (GOLD analysis project Ga0100391, IMG submission 81541) | Groundwater microbial communities from Crystal Geyser aquifers in Utah, USA - Crystal Geyser metaG 2015-15 | ecosystem: Environmental > Aquatic > Deep subsurface > Groundwater | place: USA...
CTCCCGCCTATCCTCGACTATTAAAAGAAATAAATCAGTGTCAAGTTGTAGTAAAGCTCCACGGGGTCTTTTTGTCCTGCAGTCAACAGGCCGCATCTTCACAGCCATTTCAATTTCGCCGGATCAATGGTCAAGACAGTCGTCAAGTCGTTGTTCCTTTCATGCGCGTCGAAACTTACTCGACAAGGTACTTCGCTACCATAGACATCTTTTTATTACAGTATTGCGAAAAATACTGAGCCTGTATGTCTCCATACAGATCGGACTATATCATGTACGTTCATATTAACTGAACGTACTCTGGCGTTTAGTCTCTGAGGATTTTCCCAAAGAGTTTGTTATATCTTCAAGAGAATTTTTTCTGTATTTACCAAGACGGTTCATCTTAAAAGCAATTTTTGCTAATTTAATAAATCCGTCTTTGGTTCGATGTTCTTCTCTAAACAAACCATTAACAATTTCTCTAAATAATAAGAAATTGTCATATTTTTCTCCTACAAATGGATATTGCTCAAAAAATGGAATTACTGTTGCTCTTAAATCTCTGATACTGTCAACGCAGTAAACAAAGCAACTTGGATTTCCACCTTTTTCGCTCACATATCCACACTGAAAAACATCTTTAAACAAATACAAAATTCTTGAATTATCTTTATGTTGATAAACCTGAAATAAAGGATCAATTTTCCATCGTAATCTTAAAAATTTATTACGACAAATAGTTACACTAAAACATCCTTCTCCGTCAGTAAATCCTGACAAGTAATATTTCAGATTTTCTAAATTCTTTGGAACTCTTTCCTGCTGATTGTCTGTATTCAAAACATTGTCAGAAACTTTGGGCATTAGTATTACTATACACTAATATTACCCAAAAATAATTTCTAGTTTTGACTTTGCCAGATATTCCAGCATATGGCCAGATTTTACAACTGCCCTATGATCTACAGTTATAGTTACTGCTGCCGTTCACTGGGGCTTCGATTGAAGGCCTGTCACCTTGCGGCGACTCACCCTCGCAATTAACCTTCCAGCACTGGGCAGGTTTCAGCCCGTATACATTAGCTTACGCTTTTGCACAGACCTGTGTTTTAGTTAAACAGTCGCTTGACACTCGTTAGCTGCGCCCTGAAGTTAAGCTTGCGCATACTTCAGGGAGGGAATCTTGCAAACTTACTCCCAGCTATTTTGCCGAGTTCCTTAACCATTGTTCTTCCGTCAGCCTTGGTCTACTCGACCGGTTCACCTGTGTCGGTTTGCGGTACGGACAATGAATAATCTGATTGCGATGCTTTTCTTGGGGGCTTAAGTCATTCAAGTTGCCCGACTTGCGTCGAACTCCCCATTAAGGCTCGCCGTCGCTTGAGTGGATTTACCTGCTCAAACTGACTTGCCTCTTAGACGTCAAATCATTAAGACGCTTAAATTATCAAACCTCGTCTCACCCCAATTCATAACGATTAATCATCGGTACAGGAATATTAACCTGTTATCCATCGACTACCCCCTCGATTACACTCGGGGCTCGCCTTAGGACCGACTAACCCTACGTCGACAAACGTTGCGTAGGAAACCTTGAACATTCGGCAGCTTGGATTCTCACCAAGCTCTCGCTACTTATGCCGGCATTCTCACTTCTAGGCGCTCCAACCAGCCTTACAGCTGACCTTCACTGCCCCTAGAACGCTCCCCTACCACTCTGATAAATCAGAATTCTTAGCTTCGGTAAACTGCTTGATCCTCGATGAATCTGCGGCGCCGCCTTCCGTCGACCAGTGAGCTGTTACGCTTTCTTTCAAGGATGGCTGCTTCTGAGCCGACCTCCTGGCTGTTTATGGACTGCGACTTCCTTTAAAACTAAGCAAGTTATTTTGAGACCTTAGCTGAAGATCTGGGTTGTTTCCCTCTAGCACCTGGAGCTTAGCCCCCAAGCGCTGACTCCTTTTGCATCATCACAGTATTCTGAGTTTGATTGATCCCGATAGACTTGCGTCATCGGGACCATTCAGTGCTTTACCCCTGTGACTAAAATCAAAAAGGCTATACCTAAATATATTTCGGGGAGAGCCAGCTATCTCCGGGTTCGATTGGCATATTACCGCTAACCACAAGTCATCTCACAGATTTTCAGCTCTGAAGAGTTCGGGCCTCTGCCAAGATTTCTCTTGACTTCACCCTGCTCATGGATAGATCACCCGGTTTCGGGTCCTCTGCTAGCTACTAAGGCCCTGTTAAGGCCTGTCCTCGACTTGCGTCGGGACTCGCTTTCACTGCGCCTCTTTGTTTATAAAACAATTAAGCTTGCAGCTAACAAAGACTCACCGGCTCATTCTTCAATAGGCACGACATTAGGCTCGATAAGCTTGCGCCCATCGGCCCTCTGTCTGTTTGTTAGCAATCGGTTTCAGGTTCTATTTCACTGGGTCATCGACCCTTCTTTTCGCCTTTCCCTCGCGGTACTGGTTCACTATCGGTACGTACTAGTATTTAGCCTTGGAGCGTGGTCGCCCCGGTTTCCCACAAGAGTTTGCCGTCTCTCGTGGTACTCAGGAATCTTCTAGGCCGGTTTAAAATTTCATCTACAAGACTTTCACTTTCTCTGGTCAACGATTCCGCGTTGTTTGATTATCTTAAACTGTGCCACATTGAAGTCCTCCAACCCCACCCATCCTCCGGACGGGAAGCTCCAATTTACAAATCCCAATTTACAATAAAATCCTAATTAATTAATTTTCAAACATTGAAAATTTGGTCATTGATCATTCATTGTCCCGGCTGAAAGCCGAGGATCCTCGACTCGAAGAGTCGGGAAAATTCGAAAATTGAAAATTGAAAATTCCTGTCCGAAGGACAGATAGTTTGGGCTCTGCCGCTTTCACTCGTCGCTACTGACGGCATCTCGATTGATTTCTTTTCCTCCGGCTACTTAGATATTTCAGTTGGCCGGCTTACCTTCCGCGGCTTGCGCCGGGATCACTCCGCTTACGCGGAACAGGGTTTCCCCATTCGGACACCGCCGGATCAAAGCTTCTTGACAGCTCCCCGACGCCTTTCGTGGTCTGGCACGTCCTTCTTCGGCTAGTACATCCTAGGCATCCACCGATTGCTTTAGTTCGAATATAGACCGTTATCTTTCTTTTGGCTATAAAGATCGGTTTTCGTTCTCTTCACTTTTCAAAGAGCTAGTGGACTCAGTCGGATTCGGACCGACGGCCTTCTCGTTGCAAACGAGACGCGCTACCAACTGCGCCATGAGCCCAAAAAAAATCTCCCTTGCGGGAGCTTGATAAAAAAATCTCTGCGCCAACTAATCACCAGACGACAAAAAACGAGTTGCTGTTTTGTGTTGACTGACTGTTTAGTGTACGCATTAAGTTTTTTTTAATTTCTCCCGTAAATTTTGGACAAAATATATGATAACACTAGTTTAATTTAAGTTCAAGCGTCAATTTACTCTTGCAATAATAGTTTTTCGAAAACTATGAGAATCTTCCATCTCCTTGGCTGTTGCTAGATGATGATATTCTAAATAGTTCCCAGGCAGGAACATAATCATACGGCTGATCAAGAGCCTGCAGCAACCGAATCCAAGTACACCTGGAGTTCTTTTTCGGTGACCAAACCTTTAACTTTTTGGCCACGCTTTAAGCCGCGCAGAACAAGTAGCCGGTTTTCTTGAGGAGAGCCTCCATTGTCGTAGGAACCGTTCCTACGGTTTTCTTGACGGTGGATTTTACTTTTGTAGGTTTAGATTTTTTGACTGGTTTTTTTGTTGGTATTGCATAATTCCCCTTTCAGTGAGAATAGGGAGAGTATAGCACAAAAAAATTATTTAGAGACTAGGCTTCAGGCTCAAGAACTTTAACACTCGGATCAACAAACCAATCTTCGGCAATGCCGCAACGCAAATCTAAAACTTCCGGCATGTGCGCGGCTCTTGAAGTTAAAACTTGCAACTGTTTGTCAGGCAAAATCTTAACAAGCCCATCCCACTGATCAAGTCGAAGAGTAAATTCTTCTCCTGGTTTAGCTTCAAATAAAAAATGATAACGACTCCAAAGTGCCCTTTGTTCTGCCGCTATCTCCTGAAACAATGAGTCAAATCTGCCCCCATAGGTTCCTACCTGCCCAAGAAAAAACTGTTCAGCCTGCCGGTATATTCTCGCCCACTGATCCGGCTGATTGTACATCAGATTATGCTTGACAATTACCCCCACGGACCCGGCAACACGGTAACGGCCCTCTTCCCAACTCACTAGCCGCCGGGCGTTTAATTCTTTAATGGCCTCTTTTGCTTGTTCATCACTCATCCCGGCAATGTGGGCTACCAGATTTTCATCACCGCCGTTAGTTAAGGCTAAAATTTCTGCCGCCGCCTTGGCTTTATCAGACAATCTGGACAAATGGGCTTCGCCGGCAAAGGCCACTGCCTCTTGAGAGGTGGCTTTTTGGGCTAACAAAATATTGTTGACAGGCCAGCCGCCGCCCAATCTCTGAATTTCACTCGGAGGCAATTTACTAAAATTCCCTGTCTTGGCTAACTGCAAGGCTGTTTCAGCCTGACTAAACGGCCCCAACTCAAACCGTATCGCCTCAATCAAATAAGGGACTTTATTTGGATAAGGTCGTCCCTTTTCCGCAGTAATAAACATAACATTAGGAAGAGTCAACCAATTCCCCAGTAAATGAGTCTCCCATGACTCTGTTAATCCCCAATCGGCGTTAAAATCATCAACCAAAAAAACATAACGAGAATCTGGCTTGGCCTGTATAAACCGTCTGACTCTGTCCACTTTTTCGGCTAAACTTGAATTGGGCGGAAGCTCAATTTCTAAAAATTTATTGACATTTTCCAATAAATTGACTCCCTTGTCATATCCGCTTGTTACACATGGTCCGGGAATAATAATGTTTTCCGGTAAATCACCTGACGGCTTATTCCCAAAACAAAGCATGACGGGAACGACATTCTTTATTCCCGGCAGAACTGTTTCGGTTAAATGCCTTAACAAAAAAGTCATACCGCCGCCCGGATCAGCGGCAATATTTAAGGCTCTTACTCTCGGCTGTGGCTGCTTAACCCAATTAGTTATTTGCTCAATTTCTGCTTTTCGGCCGACGAAAAGATCAAGCTTATAGGCAGGTAAAATTTCTGCCCCCCCCGGCATTTTATTTTCTTTATGCATATTTACCCCTATATTATGCTATAGGATACTAAATGTCAACTAGGAAAAGTTATGCCTGCGAGGACTCTCCTTGCAGGCCTTCCGATTTTCAATTTCAAGCGTCAATTTTAATCTTCCCGGCTTCCGCCACTTTGTCTATCACTGCCAACTCTGCCTTACTTTTGGCTTCTTCGGCTGACCAAAATTGATAATCTAATTGTGTCCATACAGTTTGGTATTCTTCACTTTCACACAAGATACATTTTTGTTGACTCTGTTCTCTTATTGATACTAAAAAATCCCGGCGCGCCTTCAGAAAAACGTCAAGCTGTGTTCTCTTTGTTATCTGTCTGGCTCCAACTACTCGAGGGTCAAGCGAAACGGCAACCGGTACATCAAAACTAAACCCATCAATTGTTTTGGCCCCACCTAACAATTGCTTCATTTCTTCAGAGGAAAAATGTTGTCCGTAACCAATTCTTATTTTCAAATATTCTTCAACACCAACCAACTTCACCGCCTCTTTAACTAAAAACGGAATTCTTTCTGGGGCAGGCGTTGTATTGACCTCATGTAACGTCATAAATATTTTACCTTAAGCTTATTTGTGCCGCCTCAGCCACATTTTTGGTTAGTTCAAGATCAGCCGCCAAATTATGTAATCTGTTATTTACTTTTTCCAAATCACCAACATAAACACCTGCTGCTTCATATTCATCTCTTTGTCTCGTAGTTCTGTTTCTTTCCGCCTCAATTACTTCTCTCTTAGCGGCTAAATATGTCGGTAAAAGCACGTTTATTAAAACCAATCTGGCGCCGATTACCCGAGGATCGGCTGAAAATTCAAGTTCATCAGTAAGATAATGAGGTTCTTTCCCCTTTGCTGTCTGATATCCAATTACAGCATCAGCCGCAGCAAATATTTGTCCATATTCGTCCCTACCAATATCCCATCCTCTTTGGAATCTTAATTGAAGATACTCATCAACAGGAACTCGCCTCGCCGCTTCCCTGACTAAAAAAGGAATTTTTTCTTTCGGGGCAGGCGCAGCTTCAACAGACTGTAACGCCATAAAATTATTATAGCACAGATGTCAAAAAAAAGAAATTATTACTTGGCTTTTGGCGATGTGGCCAAAGAAGAAGTCATGAAACAAAAAGTTCCTCCTCTGCCAGAAACCGGAAAACCTGAACTTCCCGGACGGCCTTAAGTGCAGACTTGAATTTTTCCTTTTTAAAAAGATTCTAGTTTAATTGTTTCGTTATCAGGAAAGATATTAGACAAAGTAAATTGACCGCTTTTTACTTTAATCAACCAAGTATCTTCTGCACGACAGTCATTTTTATTTGAAAAGTCCTGGTTCATATTTCTTAGCTGAGCATCTAAAGTGCCGATTTTTACTTGTTTTTTTACTACTAAATTCTGCACTACCTCATCTCTGGTATAGCAAAAGTCTGAACTCGGACACTCTGATTTCGAACTCTTCCATTCGGTGGTGCAAAATCCTGCCGGAACAAGTAGTTCATTTGCAACCTCGAAGAATGTTTTACCCTGATATTTTGAAGACAAGATGCTTAAATACTGGGAAGAAACATAAGCACCCGTAACCTCAACTCGTTTTATATTTTCTGAGAAATAACTGCTGTCATAAGTTTTAGCTTCTGGATAAGTTCTTGCCCAGTCTGTGTACGTAAACTTGCCATTGGCGTCCCTTTCTCTTGTGTATCTTGATTCTGTCCATTCTGGAGTAGTGATTTTAAGTCCCAAGGTTGCGTCTTCCCATACGGTCTTTCTTGTATTGCTCCATCTATACAAGTCAGGAATTTGAGGATAAGTTTCCAATGTAACATTTTGGCTTGAAGTCAATTCTATGGTGGACAAAAAACTTTTGAATTTTTGGATATCGGTAGTAAAGAATACACTTGTGTTACCCAAAGTCGGGTTTACATTATTTGATATATAATTATTTCCTGAGACAACAAGCATTTTATTGTTGACAACCGCAAAATAGAAAAATGCTCCTGGACGATCCTCTGGCTTGACAGCGTAAGCAATGTAACCGCTGTGACCTGTTCCAGTAAAAGGTTCCATCGCATAATTTTTTGCCCAAGGGTATTCTTTTTGAAACCAAGATCGTCTTCCCCCACCGTCATAATCTTTTAATGCAAAAGTAACAGCGTCAGGCTCGCTAGCTTTAATTACATAGAAATTTTCTTCTTGTAGGGATACAGTTATATTTTGAGGAAACATAGCTTTAACTCCAATCGCTTTCAATTCTAAAGTTTTAGTAAATCCATATTTATCAGGAGAATTCACAGGAGTTTTTTGATTAGCTACTGGTTTTACAGTTTCTTGAGAGGAGGGGGATACAGTTGGCGTCTCAGGTGAACTTTTTGTCACATTTAAAGAAGGTTGAAAGTTTTTTGAGATCTCATCTCGAGATGTACTTTTCAACCCAACATAAAAAACTCCAATAAGTAAAGATAATCCAAACAAACTTATAACACTCACCTTAACCCATTTTTTTTGTAAGGCATCTTTAAGACTATTTTGTACACTGGGTTGAAAGAGTGCTTCTCTATCTTTTTCTGGATTTTTCTCCATAAATCATAAATATTAATTCTCTTAATTTTCTATCTAAATCTACCTTTAGTATATCAAATACTAAAATATTCAACAAATTGATTTTTGTGCCATAAAATTTTATTAAGAATTTGCCAGTCGTTTTTCTAACAAGTTTAATACTGGTGGACTCTTTACGAAAAAATTCGGACTGAGTTTCAAAGGTAGCCCTTCGACAAACTCAGGGCAGGCACACGAGTGCCCCCACCCCGCCTGCAAACGCTTTGTGTAGCATTGCGGGCAGGCCACTCGCAAGCGCCATCTTCATGCTCGGCCCTTCGACCTCGTAAAAAGTCGGCTCAGACGAGACAAAATCTGAAGGATTTTGTCTCAAAGAAAAACGCAAAAATTTTAAAGAACTTAAGTTCAGTTTAGCATACTTGAAACTCAAAAATATGATATACTTTTTTTCTGAAGATACATATGGAAAATCAAGTTAATGTCGGTGATCAAAATACCCAACAAATCGGACAAGATCCTTTGAGTCAACCCGTTGCTACCCCCGAAAAACCTAAAGCAAATCTATTGATGATCGGAGGAATAGTTTTGGCTAGTTTTATTGTTTTTGGTTTTGGTGGATATTTTTTAGGAAAACAATCTCCTAATAAAAATTCGGTGTCAGAATCAAACCTGACGCAGGTTCCTTCTCCGGCACCATCCGAGGCTTCTGAAAAAACAGCAGACTGGATTAGTTATGATATTACAACAGAACCATCGTTGGGATATATGGATTACCTTATTAAGGTACCTTCTCCCTGGAAACGAATCGAACATTCATCTAATTTTCAAGATACAGAAACGTTTCAAGATGCATATGGAGAATTCACTTACCAACTGGTTGTTCACCAACAAAAAAATTATAACGAACAAACAAGTAAGCCCTATACCACCTTCAAGGAATTAACCGGTTTTCCCTATGATGTCACTACACTAATTGTTGACGGGCAACAAGCAGCCAGAGTGTTACCCCGCGCAGGTTCGGAATCTATTTATAAAGTATTATTTTTCTCTAAAGACTCAAAATTGGTTATCAGCATAGAACTTGGCACACCCCGAGATGGTTCAAAGGTTAAAGAGGGAGAGGAATTATTCAATCAGATTCTATCCACTTTCAAGTTTGTTAATAAACCGGTTTCTGCAGTGAGTCCAGCCGTTGCAACTCAAAATTATCTGCGACCAACTTCTTGGAAATCGGTGAATATCTCTAATCACGGAATATCTACCTGCTTACCTCCCAAATGGGAAGCGGACGAATGGGGGCATACGATTTTTAATCGTGATCCGGCATATAAGCCCGATGTATTGTGGTTTAACAAGTTTGACTATAAAGGCGGGTCAAGAAGAGATGAATATATTAATATGAAGGTGCAATATGAATATGAACCCGAGAAGCTCAAAAATGAAACAAAAGTTAGTGATCTTACAATTAATGGTAGATCGGTGCTTAAGATAGCAATTCCATCATTTCCTGAAGCTTTGGTATTTGTATTTAACAACAAGTTATACGAAGTGCAACTTGCTTCGTGGAATTTAGTTAATGACTCACAATCGGTGTTTCTGAAAGACGTTTATACGGTAGTCGGCTGTGTTAAACTTCTGTAAATTCTTTTTGCGAAGCAAAAGGAAAAATCGCGCGCGCAATTTTTCCCCGCCCGAAGGCGAAGAGTTAAAAGAAACCAAAGCCGATAAATTGACCCTCCATTTTATCCACAACTTGTGATTCACTATCATAAACTACAGATCCATCGGGAGTTTTATTGAGAATAAATGTTTTACCATCAGCAAACAATGTTTCGACAAAACCAATAGCTTCGTTTAATCTTACTGTCTTTTCTTTGTTCGTAAGTAAATCGTATATATGGATTTCTGACTGTCCCGACCCTTTTAATTCCTCCGGCCTTAAACGGCTCATCTCTTCAACTGATTTTAGAAATACATATGTAGTATAAACCGTTTTCGATCCATCTTCAGAAATAACAGGATGAGTAGTTCCTAAAACATCTTTAGTTGAAGCAAGCACCGTTTCTTGTTTTGTGTCTAAATCGTATTTAATGAATATATCTTCATTAATCCGACTGAAGGACTCAAAAAAGATTTGTTTCCCGTTAGGAGTAATTGCTATTTTAAAGCCGCTATCATAACGATAAGAAAATTCTTTTACTAAATTTTTTGCACTGATATCTACGAAATAAAAATCTGCCGGTTCAATGTCTTGCCCCAAGCTATTCTTAGTTTGAACAACTAATAACTTGTTGTTTCCGATCCACCCCGCAAGTTTAGTAAATACCCTTGCTCTCTGTGGTGGAGTTATTTGGTCGCTTGTCAAAACATCAGAGACGTTTCCAGATGAAAAATCAAAAACTGAAACTTTAGCTCGGCCAGTACCAGCACCATTTACACTTTCTCTCTCGATAAGCAAACAAGCTAATTTATTACTATCAGGAGACCAGAAGCAGTCGTTTTCAAGACCTCCTACTAAAATACCAGGATTGGACAGAGTCCACAAATTACTTTTGGCAAAATCAATTTCTTTGTTCGATTTCTCAATATCAACAATCGTTACCTTGCCTGGCATTTGAAGAGATTCCGATGGTATGTAATAAATTTTCTTTCCGTCTGAGGATACCCCCGCTTCATTTACGACAATATTACGTCCTAAGCGCAAAAAAACATTTTTATCCTTGGAAACTGGATTAAAGGTATAGAAAGTAGTTCCCTTATTCGATGGTTGGATAGCAACTATCGTCTTTTCTTTCAAGCTATTCTTCTCTGGTGTTATGCTTGAACTTGATTGATTAGTTTTGAAAAAATACACCACACCTGCTAACACTGTTACTGCAATTATCACAATTACAATGAAAATCATCCAATAATTCACCCTCGGTTTTTCTTGAATTATTGTGGGTTGATTTACAGGGTTTTGGCCAATTTGTTGAGTATTTTGATCTCCTACGTTTACTTGATATTCCATATGTATCTCCAAGAAAAAGTATATCATATTTCAATTTTTCAAGTATGGTAAACTGATTCCGAGTTCTTTAAAATTTTTGCGTTTTTCTTATTCTCTTTTTATTTGCGGCGGCTTTTTTGCGTGTATAAACAGGGCTTTGCAGCGCTCGCCGCGGGCACTTCGGCTTCGCTCAGTGTGAAGGCAGGCGCGGCGAGCGCCATTCCCGACGATCCTTTTTCTCCAAAACTGCCTGCACTGAGGAGCAAAGCGACGAATGTGGCGGGACATCGTGAACGATGTCAGAACAATTATACAAAATTACTCTGGTTACATCCACACCCCCGACTTACAGCCACAACTCGCCACTTACCCCACCACCTGACTCACGATAGTTTATCAAAACAAAGGAGTTATTCGTAACGAAGGGC
>Ga0100391_1005962_pt1 | contig 11156 bp, 13 predicted proteins | sample CryGeymeta201515_FD_81541 | JGI IMG/M metagenome (GOLD analysis project Ga0100391, IMG submission 81541) | Groundwater microbial communities from Crystal Geyser aquifers in Utah, USA - Crystal Geyser metaG 2015-15 | ecosystem: Environmental > Aquatic > Deep subsurface > Groundwater | place: USA...
CGATGGCGGCGGCGAGCGTTCCGTTGACGATCGCGAGCGTGCGCGGCGCCCCGCCGAGCAGGATCGGCTCGGTCAACGCCCGGTGCACCGGCGCGGTGAAGCCGGGGATGTCCGTTCCGGCTTCCATCAGACGAGCGCTCCGCCGCCGAAGGAGAAGAAGGACAGGAAGAAGCTTGACGCCGCGAATGCGATCGACAGGCCGAAGACGATCTGCACGAGCCGCCGGAAGCCGCCCGAGGTGTCGCCGAAGGCGAGCGTCAGGCCCGTGACGATGATGATGATCACGGCGACGATCTTGGCGACGGGCCCCTCGATCGATTCCAGGATCGACTGGAGCGGCGCCTCCCAGGGCATGCCCGAACCCGCCGCATGGGCGGGACCGGCGGCGATGAGTAGGCCGAGCGCGAGGGCGGTCGCGTAGAACGGCCAGCGTGGATAAAGCAGCGTGGTGCGGGTCACGATTGGGGTCCTTTCGTAGGCTGGAGGAGTTGCTGGAGGGCGTAGTCGCCGGAGGGGCTGAGGACGGTCACGCGCGCGAGTTCGACGAGACGGCGGTCGGTTCCGCGGCCGGCAAGCACGGCGATCAGGTCGATGGTCTCGGCGATCAGCGCGCGCGGGACGGTGACCACCGCCTCCTGGATCAGCTGTTCGAGACGGCGCAGCGCGCCGAGCGCGGAGCCCGCGTGGATCGTGCCGATCCCGCCCGGATGACCGGTGCCCCAGGCCTTCAGGAGGTCGAGCGCCTCGGGCCCGCGCACCTCGCCGATCGGGATGCGGTCTGGGCGCAGGCGCAGCGAGGAGCGGACGAGATCGGAGAGGGTCGCGACGCCGTCCTTGGTGCGCAGCGCGACGAGGTTTGGCGTCAGGCACTGGAGTTCGCGCGTGTCCTCGATCAGGACGACGCGGTCGGCAGTCTTCGCGACCTCGGCGAGGAGCGCGTTGGTAAGCGTCGTCTTGCCGGTCGAGGTGCCGCCGGCGACGAGGATGTTGGCGCGGGCCTCGACCGCCTCGCGCAGGGTCTCGGCCGCGCGCGCATCCATGACCCCCGTGGCGACATAGTCGTCGAGGGTGAACACCGCGACCGCGGGTTTGCGGATTGCGAAAGCGGGCGCGGCTACGACGGGCGGCAGCAGCCCCTCGAACCGCTCTCCCGACCCGGGCAGTTCCGCCGAGACGCGCGGGGATTGGCCGTGGACCTCGGCCCCGACATGGTGCGCGACGAGGCGGACAATGCGCTCGCCATCCGCCGCCGAGAGCCGTTCGCCGGTATCGGCGAGCCCGTCGCCGAGCCGGTCGACCCAGAGCCGGCCGTCGGGATTGAGCATCACCTCGACGACGGACGGGTCAGCGAGCCATCCCGCCACATGCCGCCCGAGCGCCGTCCGGAGCATGCGGGAACCGCGATCGATCGCTTCTGATTTGAGAGGGTGGACGGTCATTCGCGGCCCCGCATCTTGTTACGGGGTTGATCAAGAAGACCGTTATCTGGCCGTCAGCAACAGTACTGAGGGCGTAGTAGTGGATTGGCGTTTAGCGGCAGGGAGTATGCGAAGCGTCCGGTGAAACTGAACCTATCTGAACTGATTGGCGCGCCGGTTGGTAGTGTCTCGCGGGCGGTTACGCGTCCGCATGTCGAAGTGCATGCGGTACTGGCCTCGCGCAAGCTCGTGTCCCCGACTATCCGGGCGTTCATCGACACTGCACGCGATGAATTCCTCAATTTCAGAGGAGTTGGCTCGGCCACAAATTCTGGTTAGACTTAATCATGATGCTGCGTCAGGCTTCGCAGCGTCGCGCCAACGCGCATGGCGTTTTCTGGTTTTTGTGCAGACTCAGATCAGTGAAGGTTGCAAACGCGTGGTCGTTTCGATTGGCCACTCTGTGTGACCGGCCTTTCTTTGCCGTGCCCCGGTCCTCCGTTGCCGACATTATTGTTCGAATACTTGAAGACCGATCGCTTCCCCCCAATATCGACACCGCCCGATGAGATTTCACTGATTCGGACATGGCTTGGCCCCGCCCGAAGGGGCGAGGCCCCGCGCGCGCTTGCACATGACCACTTTGGGAGGATGTGTGACCGGGTGAAGAGGACGAGGCGCCTACGCACCGGCATCCCATACCAATAACCCTGTAGGTAGCAGCGCGGGGCCGTCATTCCTTCGCGGCCGGAGGAGTTGAGCGATTGAGGTGAAACGCGATGCAGGAAGCTTTGCGACACGATTCTCGCCCGCGTTCTGACTGGGCGGAGCGTCAAGTTGAGCTTGGCCATGTCGGCACGGATACCTCGCCGCGCCGTGCGCTTTCGGTTGCTGGAAGTCATGCGCAGAGCGAACGCTCCGCAAATGCCCACAGACCAATGGCGCGCATCTACAAGCCCGCGCCAAGTGTGATGCAGTCCGGCCGGGCGAACACAAGGCGTTGGGTGCTGGAGTTCGAGCCACAGGCCCCCTTGTTCATCGAGCCGCTAATGGGTTGGACCGGCTCGACCGATCCGTTGAGGCAGGTGCGGCTGACCTTTCCCGATAAGGAAAGCGCCGTTCGGTTCGCCGAGCGGGAGGGCCATGCCTTCACGGTGATCGAGCCGCGAGAGCGGCGCGTCCGGCCAAAAAGCTATGCGGACAATTTTCGCGCTCGGCTATCGGCGTACAGGCAGTAGGAGACGAGCAATGGCGCGGATGACTATTGAAGATTGCCTGCCCGTCGTCGCCAAAGGGTTCGAATTGGCAGCGAAAGCGTGTGGCCGGAAAACACGATCAAACGATATGATGAAAGGACGAGCAATGACGGTCAGAAGGCTGATCGACGGAAAGGGAAACTTCGTTTCGATCATTGATCCGGACGTCAAGGTCCAGGACGTCATGGACCAGTTGGAACGGGACGAGGTTTCGGCGCTGGTGGTGAGCCGGGACAAGAGAACGATGCTCGGCATCATCTCCGCCGGCGATGTGGTGCGAGGGCTCAACAGGATCGGGCCTGAGGTGGTAGAACGCTGCGTGCGCGACCTGATGACCACGCAGGTGGTTTGCTGTGACATCGGCGAACCCATCAATAAGATATACGAGCTGATGGATGCCCATCAGATCCGCCATGTGCCGATCACGGAGAATGGCGAGCTATGCGGGATCATCAGCATTCTGGATGTCGTGAAATACCGGCTCGCCGAGATCGAGGCCGAGGCGGAAGCCTTGAAGGATTACGTGGCTGGTCGGACTTGATGCGACGCCAGAAACGGAGGTGAAGGATGACGCAGCGAGAAACCAAGCTCACGAAATCGGCTTTTCCGATGGCAGACTCCGCTGAAGCGGCCAAACGCAGCGAGGAATCCTGCCCCGTCGACGATCCGGTGACGGAGACATTGAAGCAAACCTTCCCCGCGAGCGGTCCGCCTTCATGGTGGGCCTGGCGCTTGCCGCCGGCCGGAGGAACTCAGCCGGCGCGCAGCCGCCGGTAGGCATAGTGGACAGCCCGACGAACGTCCTCAGGCTGGGCCTCGACAGCCCGGCCGAGCGCCATGAACTCGTGCCGGACGCTGTGCAACTGGTCGATGAGAGAGAGCACGACCCCCACCGCGTCGTCACTGAGGTTGATCTCGTCCTTCAATTCGCAGATCAGGCTCAGGCGTGCCAGATCGGCCCCGTCGAAACGTGGCCCCGCTGGCGACTCGTGCGGAAAAACCCAGCCTCGGCGTACCCAGAGCCGCAAGCGGCGTCGCGTGATCCGTTCCGCCCGGCGGACGATCTCGGTTTCGTCGAAGGTCATGGCGCCACCCTCATGTTGCGACGCGGATCGTAGCCATGCCGCTCGCGCCACGACCGCATGAAGTCTTCCAGGTCTCGATCGATCTGGATTGGTGCGACGATCTTTACGGTCACTTTCTGGTCGCCGGCACGGCCGCCACGGCCCTTCACGCCGCGTCCCCTCAGACGCAAGATCTCGCCCGTCGAAGCGCCCTTCGGCACCGTCATCTTGACCCGGCCAGCGATTGTCGGCACCTCGACTTCGGCGCCGAGGATCGCCTCGTCGATGGTGATCGGCAGATCGAGCAGGATGTCCTTCCCGTCTCTGCGGAAGAGAGAGTGCGGGCGTACGCCGATCTCGATCAGCGCATCGCCAGCTTGGCCATTGCCGCTGCCGGGCCATCCCTTTCCCTTCAGCCGCAAGACCTGACCGGTCTCGACACCGGGCGGGATCGTCAGGTCGAGTGCGTTGCCGTCAGGCAGCGTGATCCGGCGCTTTGCACCATTCACCGCATCGAGAAAATCCACGTCGAGACGGTATCGCACGTCCTGGCCACGAACATCGAACGCACCGCCGCGACGCCCGCGTCGGCCGAACATCTCCGCGAAGATGTCGGAAACGTCGGACAGGTCCTCGAAGCCCGATGCGGTATAGTAGCGCCCGCCACCATCAGTGTTCGCATAGCCGCGATAGAAGCCTGGCTCCGGCCTTTCGGGGCCGGACGCATCGGTTTCGCCGCGGTCGAAACGGGCGCGTCGTTCCGGATCGCCGAGCAGATGATAGGCCGCAGACACCGCCTTGAACCGCTCTTCGGCCTTTTTGTTGCCCGGATGAAGGTCGGGGTGCAATTCCTTCGCGAGCTTCCGGTATGCCTTTCGGATGTCGGCATCCGAGGCGGTCCTTGTGACACCCAGCACCGAATAGGGATCGTCAGGCATTGGCGACTGCCTCCGTCACCTGCCGGCCGGGGTCGGTGCTTCCGACCGGCTCGGCCACGATCAGCTTTTTGAAGGGGAGCAGATCCTCATCGTCCAGAGTTTCGCGGGCCAGAAGTTCCCGCGCGCTGTTCTCGAGCGCGTCCCGGTTCCGCTCCAGAATGCCGAGTGTCCGCTCGAAAACATCCGAGATGATCTCCTTGACGGCGTTGTCGAGCCTTTCGGCCGTCGCCTCCGAATAGCGCCGTTCGAGGAAACTCTGCCTCTGCTCGCCCAGGAACCCGGGCCTGTCGCTGTCATAGCTGACGGAGCCGAGTTCGTCGTCCATGCCGTAGCGCGCCGCCATCGAACGAGCGATGTCGGTGGCTTTCGCCAGGTCATCGGCCGCGCCCGTCGACAGATGTCCGAAGATCAGTTTCTCGGCTGCCCGGCCCCCCAGCAGGACAGCGATCTTGTTCGCCAGCTCCTCCCGCGTCATCAGGAAACGCTCCTCGGTGGGACGCTGGATGGTGTAGCCGAGCGCGCCGATGCCGCGCGGAATGATCGAGACCTTGTGGACCTCGTCGACGCCCGGCAAGGCCATGGCGACCAGCGCATGACCCATCTCGTGATAGGCGACGATCTCGCGTTCGCGCGGATTGAGCAGCCGGTTGCGTTTTTCGAGACCGGCCACGATCCGCTCGATGGCGCCGGTGAAGTCGTCCATTGTCACGGCATCCGCCTTCCGGCGGGTGGCGAGCAGTGCCGCCTCGTTGACGAGATTGGCGAGATCGGCGCCCGAGAAGCCGGTGGTCAGGGCGGCGATCTGGTCCGCGTCGATATCGGGCGCCAGGGCGATCTTGCGCATATGGACGTTCAGGATCTGGATGCGGCCCTTGCGGTCGGGACGATCCACCAGAACTTGCCGGTCGAAACGGCCAGCGCGCAGCAGCGCCGGGTCAAGGATCTCCGGCCGGTTGGTGGCCGCCAGGAGCACCAGCCCCTCACGGGTGTCGAAGCCGTCGAGCTCGGTAAGGAGCTGGTTGAGGGTCTGCTCCCTCTCGTCATGTCCGCCCGCGGCGGGACCCGCGCCACGCGCGCGGCCGAGCGCATCGAGTTCGTCGACGAAGATGATGGCGGGAGCCTTGGCGCGGGCCTGCTCGAAGAGGTCGCGCACCCTCGCCGCGCCGACACCGACGAACATCTCGACGAACTCCGAGCCGGAAATCGAGAAGAAGGGCACGCCCGCCTCGCCGGCAACCGCCCGGGCCAGCAGGGTCTTTCCGGTGCCCGGCGGGCCGACGAGCAGAACGCCCTTGGGTATCCGGGCGCCCAGCCGCCCATAGTCCTGCGGAGCCTTCAGGAAATCGACGATCTCCTGCAGTTCGGCCTTGGCCTCGTCAACGCCGGCTACATCCACAAAGCCTACCTTCGTGTCGGTCTCGACATAGATTTTCGCCTTGCTCTTGCCGATTGACATCAGCCCGCCGAAGCCCTGTTTCTCCGCGAACCGGCGGATGACGAACAGCCAGAGCGCAAAGAAGAAGAGCACTGGCACCACCCAGGACAGGAGCGTGCCGAGCCACGTATTCTCTACGGCGCCGGTATAGGTGACACCGGCTTCGTTCAGCCTCTGGGCCAGTTGCGGTTCGACGCGTGTGGTCACGAAGGCTCCGCGGCCGTCCTGCGGCATGGTGAAGGTGCCGCGCACATAGTCGCTGCCGACAACGACCTCCTCGATCAGTCTCTGATCGAGGAGGTCCTCGAACTGGCTGTAGGGGATGGGGGCGATTGCCTGGCTCTGCATCCACAGATCGCGCAGCAGCACCACGCCAAAGACAGCAAGCGCGACGTACCAAAGATTGATCTGTGTTTTCTTCTCCATTCTCCGTCTCCAATCGCGTTGGCCCGGCGATAACGATCGAAAGTCTTCAGGCGCGGCTTCGTGCTGCTCGGGAAGCTCGACCAACGCGGGCACGCGACCGCTGGGAAAGCGGCGCACCTCCTAGTGCAGCGCTCCGTCGGTGTCCGACAGCCGCGCGCCTCGATCAGTTCGGCCCGGTTTGCGTTGAGCCTCAGTCTTTTCGGCCATCTGCTCATTTTCGACAGGGCCGAGAACGGTTCGGATCGGGTTCTTCGTCAACGCCGCCTTCGAGGTCCTCCATCGCAACGACCAAAGCGAGCGCCAAGTCGAGCGCCCGCACTTCATGTTCGGGATGCAGACGATCTAGTGAGGGAGAGCTTGATTTTGTAGACCTTGGCCGGTCTGGTCTTGACACCGAAATCAGCAATCACCAGATCGCCGACGCGGGACGCCGAGACCGGGTCCCCGGACAATGGCAAGTCGGGCCCGTGCAGGGCCGACAGGAACGTGTCGCTTGGAAGAGGACGCGCAGACGCTTGTCATGCTGCATGCAAGATGCGCCTGACCGGCGCGTGTCCTTGACCAGACGACTGCACCGCAGACCATGTCGCCCGGTCGTGCACCCCCGCGAATTGTTCGGTTCGTCGCCTGGCTCAAGAGCCGGACGAGACGGCGTGCCGGCGATTTCGCCGAGCCAAGCGTTCTCTCCTGCCATCCGGGCGCCGCGAACCGGCGATTGCAACCGATGGAAGGAGACGAGAATGCTTGCACCCCTCACATTCGGTCCCAGAAGCTGGGATCCGTTCACCGACATGCGCCGGCTGCAGTCGGAAATGAACCGGCTGTTCGAGGATGCTGGCGCGCTGCGCACTACGCGGGTCTATCCGCCGGTCAATGTGTGGCTCGGCGACAACTCGGTCGTCGTGGCTGCCGAGATGCCCGGCCTGTCGCATGACGACATCGAACTGACCGTTCAGGACGATACGCTGACGATTCGGGGCGAACGTCCACTGACCGCGGACGACAACCAGGTTGCCTGGCACCGGCGCGAGCGGGCCTTCGGCAGCTTCATGCGAACTGTCGAACTGCCGTTCCGCGTCGATTCCGACAAGGTCGAGGCCCGCTTCCAGAATGGTGTTCTGGCCGTCGAGATGCATCGGCCCGAACAGGATCGTCCGCGTCGCATCGCGATCAGCGCCAGCTAAAGGCTCGAACATGAAGGAGGAAAAGATGGCCCAGAATCTGACCACGACATCCAGTAGCGAGGTCGAACGGCTCAACGGCGAGGGTACCCGTCGGCGGATCTACCGACCGGCCACGGATATCTTCGAGACCAACGACCATGTCGTGCTGGTTGCCGACATGCCCGGCGTCGCACCCGGCGATGTCGAAGTCACGCTGGAACGCCGGGTTCTGACGATCAGAGGCCACGCTCATGCGCCAGCTCCGGAAGGGTATCGCCAGGTCTTTGGCGAGTTCGGCATGGGCGACTATGAGCGTGTGTTCACCCTGACAGAGGACATCGATCAGGATGACATCCGCGCGACAACTGGCAATGGCGTGCTGCGGCTTGAACTGCCCAAGGCTGCCAGCGCCAAACCCAAGCGCATCGAAGTGAAGGCAGCCTGATCCGGCGGCCTTGCTGACCAATCATCCGATTTGCATGGAACGGAAAGGAGGAAGAACAAATGCAGATCCGAGACCTGATCCCCTGGAGCCGCAATCGAGAAGGTGTGCGCGCCGAAGGGAGCAGTGACGACAACCCTGTCACGCACTTGCAGCGGGACATCAACCGGGTCTTTGAAGACTTCTGGAGCCGGTTCGAACGACCGCTCTCCGGAGGCAACGGCGCACTGGCCCGCTTTGGTCCGACGACAGACGTTACGGAGACCGACAAGGCAATTGAAGTGGCAATCGAATTGCCCGGCCTCAGCGAAAAGGACGTCGAAGTCAGCCTGACCGAAGATGTGCTGACGGTCCGCGGCGAGAAGAAGCATGAGAGCGAGGAGAGGCGCCAGGGGGTATATATTTCCGAGCGCTCCTGGGGCTCGTTCTATCGCATGGTGCCGCTGCCACCGGGCGTCGACTCCGACAAGGCGACGGCGGAGTTCAAGCGCGGTGTCTTGACCGTTTCGCTACCCAAGACGCCAGAAGCGCAAGCCAAGGTCAAGCGCATCGAGGTCAGGGCGAATTGACCCTGACCGACCTGGGGCGGGCTCACGGCCCGCCCTCGCTGTAATGGAAGGTCGTCCCGCGGATTGTCGCTTCGGCCGCCTACTTTGGAAGCAAATGCGGTTCACCTGAAAATTTGGGCGTGGGCGCCGATGCCGGATCCAACGGCGGAACCGACATCGCAGGATCATGCGGCAAAAACGTCGCCAGAGCAGGAAACAAACTCACAGAGCGTAAGGGCGCAGGTATCCGGTTTCGCGGCGGCGTGGAAGATGGCGAGCGGCCGCTGCACGTCCGCGACGGCGGTGTCAGGTGTTGGGAACACCGACATCAGATGAGCAAGGGCGCCAAGGCCGGCGAAGATCTACGCATTCGTTGCCACAGATGGACTATCAGCCGAAGGATTCGGCGTGCATGATGCCGCCTGACTCGTCGGGAACGACCCTCAGGCGCGTGGCGCCCAGCACCTTTTCGCAGAACGTCAGGACAGCCTCCGCGTCCTTGACGAGCAGGTATGGGGCGAGGTCGGGGTAACCGTCGGGTTTGTAAGCCATGCCGGCAGACTCGAGACAGGCGCGCCTGCTGTCAAGTATGTGCGCTATTTGATCCAGAAGTGGTTCGGTCTTCAGACACCTCTTTCGTCAGCGTCCCACCCTTAGCCAGCCGCCGCCCGAGCGCCTCGACGAACCCTTCATAACGGTCACGGCCTTTCGCCTGCGCGGCGTCGCGCATCGTGTCGGGCAGCGGCGGCGTCGTGGTCAGCCAGAACTTCACGAACAGCGCGAGCGCCTCGTTGCCGACGGTGACATCGCGTTCCAGCCGCTCGACCGCGCGGGTGAGCCGGTCGAGGCGGCGCACGATTGCGGCTTCGCGCTGATCGGCGCCATCGGGCGAAAGGAAGGCCGCGAGCGCCGCCTCGACGATCTGCGATCTCGCGACCATGCGCCTGGCGGCGAGCGCGTCGAGCTCCGCTGCAAGCGCCGCGTCGAATGATACATGGATCCGGTCCTTCTTCATCCCGGGCGGCCCTACAGCTCGATCCCGTCATCAGGGTCGAGCGCGGCCTGGCGCGCGACGCTGCGGAACCGTCCCTGCATCTGGCGCGCGCGCTGCGTCTCATCATCTGGCTCCTCGTCGAGCGCGGCGAACTCCTCCCGAACCGGAGCCGTCTCCAGGGCGATCTGCTCGTGCTCGGGCAGCGCGGGCTCGCGGCGTACGCCTCCGTCGCTATCTTCGTCATCGGCAGGCACTTTCTTCTTCGGCGGGACCAGCGCCGCAATTGGCAAGCGGCCGCTCCAGTCGTCCCGTTGCGGGGTCTCGCTCTCCGTCTCCGACTGGGATGCGTTCATCTGCGGTGGCGCAAGGATCCGGGTCTTGAACTGGCGGTCCTCGAAATAGCGCGCCTTCTTCGCCCGGACCGGCGGAGCGCCGGAGACGAGGACGATCTCGTCCGACGGCGGAAGCTGCATCATCTCGCCCGGCGTCAGCAGGGGCCGCGCGGTCTCCTGCCGACTGACCATGAGATGGCCGAGCCAGGGGCTGAGCCTGTGCCCCGCATAGTTCTTCATCGCGCGCATCTCGGTCGCGGTGCCGAGCGCGTCGGAGACGCGCTTGGCCGTGCGCTCGTCATTGGTCGCGAAGGCGACGCGCACATGGCAGTTGTCGAGGATGGCGTTGTTCTGCCCGTAGGCCTTCTCGATCTGGTTGAGCGACTGGGCGATCAGGAAGGCCTTCAGCCCGTAGCCCGCCATGAAGGCGAGCTGGCTCTCGAAGAAGTCGAGCCGTCCGAGCGCGGGGAACTCGTCGAGCATCAGGAGCAGTCGATGGCGACGGCCCTTCGCTTCGAGCTCTTCGGTCAGCCTGCGGCCGATCTGGTTGAGCACAAGACGCACAAGCGGTTTGGTGCGCGAGATGTCCGAGGGCGGCACGACCAGATAGAGCGTCACCGGACGCTTGCCCGAAACGAGGTCGTCGATGCGCCAGTCGCACCGGCGCGTGACCCTAGCCACGACGGGGTCGCGGTAGAGCCCGAGGAAGCTCATCGCGGTCGAGAGCACGCCCGAGCGCTCGTTCTCGGATTTGTTGAGGAGCTCGCGCGCGGCCTGCGCGACCACCGGATGCGGCCGGTCGCCCAGATGTGGCGTATGCATCATCGCCGTGAGCGTCGCCTCGATCGGGCGGCGTGGATCGGAGAGGAAGGCGGCGACCCCGGCGAGCGTCTTGTCAGCCTCGGCGTAGAGCACATGCAGGATCGCGCCGACGAGAAGCGAGTGGCTGGTCTTCTCCCAGTGATTGCGGCGCTCGAGCTGGCCTTCGGGATCGACCAGGATGTCGGCGACGTTCTGCACGTCGCGCACCTCACTGTCACCGCGCCGGACCTCCAGCAGCGGATTGTACGCCGCGCCCTCCGGGTTGGTCGGATCGAACAGGAGCACGCGGGAGAAGCGCGCGCGCCAGCCGGCGGTCAG
>Ga0100391_1005991_pt1 | contig 11118 bp, 8 predicted proteins | sample CryGeymeta201515_FD_81541 | JGI IMG/M metagenome (GOLD analysis project Ga0100391, IMG submission 81541) | Groundwater microbial communities from Crystal Geyser aquifers in Utah, USA - Crystal Geyser metaG 2015-15 | ecosystem: Environmental > Aquatic > Deep subsurface > Groundwater | place: USA...
CGGCCCGGCAGAAGGCGAGGCGCCTGTCGATCTGGCCGACTTGCCCGCGCGGATCGGCACAGATCGCCTTGCGCTGGCCCTGACCGAGGCGGTACCCGCAGGTATCTATGCTCGGGCGGCGCTGATCGATCTGGGCCATTGGGATAGATTGGCCCCGCAGGTGGTGGAAGCCGACAATGTCCGCGCCGCGCTGCGGCTTGTCGCCATTGGCGCGGCGCGGTTCGGTATCGTCTACGCCACCGATGTCGTGCAGGAACCGCGCGTTGCGGTGCTGGCCGAGATCCCCGAAGACAGCCACCCACCGATCCGCTATCCCATGGCCCTGACCCCCGGGGCCAGTCGGGAGGCCCATCTGTTCGCCAGCCAACTTGAAAATCTTCCCGGCCGGAATGTCTTCTTGCAGGCCGGCTTCGGCCTGCCCGTCGAATGAGTGCGCTGCTGGGCCCGGCGGAGTGGGAGGCGGTGGCGCTGTCCCTGCGCGTGGCGCTGCTGGCGACGCTGGCGAGCTTGCCTTTCGGCATCGCCGTGGCCTGGCTGCTTGCGCGGCTTCGCTTTCCGGGCCACGGGCTGCTGAACGGCCTTGTCCATCTGCCGCTGATCCTGCCGCCCGTGGTCACCGGCTACCTTTTGTTGCTGACCTTCAGCCCGCAGGCCCCCCTTGGCGCCACGCTGGAGGCGATGGGCCTTGGCGTCGCCTTCCGCTGGACCGGCGCGGCACTGGCGGCGGGCATCATGGCCTTCCCGCTGATGGTGCGCGCCATGCGCCTGTCGCTGGAATCGGTGGATCCCAAGCTGGAGGAGGCCGCCGCCACCCTCGGCGCGTCCCGCCTGCGGGTCTTCGCCACCATCACCCTTCCCCTGATGCTGCCCGGCATCCTGACCGGCACGATCCTCGCCTTCGCCAAGGCGATGGGTGAATTCGGTGCGACCATAACCTTCGTGTCGAACATCCCCGGCGAGACCCGCACCGTTCCGTCGGCCATTTATGCCTTCCTGCAGGTGCCCGGGGGCGAGGGGGCGGCGTGGCGGCTGGTCGTGGTGTCCATCGCCATCGCGATGGCCGCGCTCGTGATGTCGGAATGGCTTGCGCGCCGGGTCGCGGCGCGGATCGGGGGCCAGGATGCTTGAGGTGCGCGTGGCCCATGCGTTTTCCGGCTTCAGCCTCGACGTTGCATTTGACGCGCCCATGGGCATCACCGCGCTCTTCGGGCGATCCGGTGCGGGAAAGACAAGCATTGTCAAGGCTGTGGCGGGTATTCTTCAAGTGGATTCGGCCCGCGTCGTGGTGGGCGGGGAGGTGTTGGAGGATAGCGTCTCGGGTGTCCGGCTTGCCGTGCCGGCGCGGCGCATCGGCTATGTTTTCCAGGAACCGCGCCTGTTCCCGCATCTGAGCGTTGCGGCCAATCTGCGCTACGGGATGCGGGGCGGCGATATGGAACCGGTGGTGCGGATGTTGGGGATCAAGGACCTGCTGTCGCGTCGCCCCGGCGCGCTGTCGGGCGGCGAGGCGCAGCGCGTCGCCATCGGCCGCGCGCTTCTGAGCCGGCCGCGCCTGTTGCTGCTGGACGAACCGCTGGCCGCGCTGGACGAGTCGCGCAAGGCCGAGATCCTGCCCTATCTCGAACGCCTGCGGGACGAGGCCGGGATCCCGATCCTATATGTCTCCCATTCCGTGCCGGAGATCGCCCGCCTTGCCACCACCCTCGTGGCCATCGACGCGGGCCGCGTCTTGCGCGTCGGTCCGGCGCCGGAGCTGCTCTCCGATCCCGATATCGCCCCGGTGATCGGCGTGCGGGAGGCCGGGGCCATCGTCGCCGCGCAGGTTACGCGTCACCATGCCGACGGGCTTACGGAGCTGGCCTGTTCCGCCGGAACGATTTTCCTGCCGCGCCTGGCACTTCCCGAGGGCGGCGCCGTGCGCATCCGGATCGAGGCGCAGGACGTGATGCTGGCCGGCACGAGACCCGAGGCGATCTCGGCCCTCAATGTCCTGCCGGTCGCGATCACCGCGCGGCGCGCCGGGGCTGGGCCAGGGGTGATGCTGCAATTGCGCGCGGGCGACGACCTGCTGCTGGCGCGGGTCACGGCGCGTTCTGCGGCCGCGATGGGGCTGGTCGAGGGCTGGACAGGTTACGCCATCGTGAAATCAGTCGCCGTTGCGGCGGCGGATGTCGGGCAGACCTGAAGCCCGCCTTCGATTTCATCCTGGCCGAAAACGCCGGGGTCCGCGGCAGCGCCCCGGTTCCGGCGTTCGCGCAAGACTACTCTGCCGCAATCTTGATCACCGGTTCCATCCGGCCCAGGACATCGTCGGGGAGGTGGCATTTGATCTGGTGGCCGGTGGCGAGCGTCTTCATGGGCGGCACGGCGGTGTCACACAAGTTTCCTTGCACCTGATCCTTCCAGCCGCACCGCGTCTGGAACGGGCATCCCGGGGGCGGGTTCATTGCCGAGGGGATATCGCCTTCCAGCACGACATGCTTCTTCTCCACGCTGGTATCGGCAATCGGAACGGCCGACAGCAGCGCCTCGGTATAGGGGTGGTAGGGGGGGCTGAACACCTGGTCGGTGCTGCCGATTTCCACCACGTGGCCCAGATACATCACCAGCACCCGGTCGCTGAGGTAGCGCACGATGGACAGGTCGTGGGAGATGAACAGAAGCGTCGTCTTCTCGCGGCGCTGGATTTCCATCAGCAGGTCCGTCACGGCGGCCTGCACCGACACGTCGAGCGCGCTGACGGGTTCGTCCGCCACCACGATCCGTGCATCCCCCGCGAAGGCGCGCGCGATGCCGACGCGCTGCTTCTGGCCGCCGGACAATTGCCGGGGCATGCGGTCGGCGAAGGCGCGGGGCAGCTTCACGAGGTCGAGCAATTCGAGCATCCGGTTGCGCCGGTCGGCGTCGGTCGTGCCGATCTTGAACACCTCGAGCGCCCGGATGATCTGGCGGCCCACGGTCATGGACGGGTTGAGTGTGTCGAACGGGTTCTGGAACACCATCTGGATGCTCGACACCGTCTTGGTGTCGCGCTGTTCGATCGCGGTGTCCTGGATCTGCTGGTTGCCCATGGTGATCGTGCCATCGGTCGCGGTCTCCAGCCCCATCAGCACCTTGGCCAGCGTGGACTTGCCGCAGCCGGATTCGCCCACGATGGCCAGCGTCTCGGATTCGCGGGCTTCGAAGCTGAGCGTTTCATTCGCCTTGACGACCCTGGTGTTGCCGCCGCCGAACAGCTTGCTGGCGGCGACCTCGTAATACTTCTTGAGGTTGTCGACCTTCAGGACCACATCGCCGATCGTCGCCTTTTCGGTGGTCGCCTTGAGTTCGGGCGGGGCCTGCCAGTCGATCTCCTGAAAGCGCAGGCAGCGGGTGGCGTGGCGGTCGTTTCCGGGGACGCGTGCCATCGGGATGGCCTCGGCATTGCAGCGCCCCTCCTCGAAGTAATTGCAGCGGGGGCCGAAATTGCAGCCCGGCGGGCGTTCGTGGGGCAGGGGGAAGTTGCCGGGAATGGCGATCAGGGGGCGCGCGTTCTTGTCGGCGCCGGGCAGCGGGATGGAGCGGAACAGCGCCTGCGTATAGGGGTGCTGCATCTCGTCGAAGACATCCTCGATGGAGCCGGTTTCCACCGCCTCGCCGGAATACATGACGCACAGCCTGTCGCAGGTTTCCAGGATCAAGCCGAGGTTGTGGGAGATGAACAGCATGGAGGTGCCGTATTTCTCGCCCAGACCCTTCACCAGATCGACGATGCCTGCCTCGACGGTCACATCGAGCGCCGTGGTCGGTTCATCGAGGATCAGCAAGGACGGTTTCGACATCAGGGCCATCGCGATCACGATGCGCTGTTGCTGGCCGCCGGAAAGCTGGTGCGGATAGCTGCGCAGGATCCGCTCCGGGTCGGGCAGGCGCACATCCGTCACGACCTCCAGCGCCAGTTTGTAGGCCTCGGATTCCGATTTGCCCTCGTGGATCAGGGGCACTTCCATGAGCTGCTTGCCGATCCGCATCGCGGGGTTGAGCGATGCCATCGGCTCCTGGTAGATCATGGCGATCTCGGAGCCCCGGATGTGGCGCAATTCCTCGTCCGACATCTTGTTCAGGTCGCGGCCCTTGAACTTGATGGAGCCGCCGACGACGCGCCCGTTCACGCCCAGATCCTGCATCACGCCAAGCGCCACGGTGGATTTGCCGCAGCCGCTTTCGCCGACCAGGCCCATCGCCTCGCCCGGCATCACGGTGCAGGAGAAGTCCATCACTGCGGGGATTTCGCGCAGGCGGGTGAAGAACGAGATCGAGAGATTCTCGATTTCGAGGATCGGGCCGTCGTAGCGGTCCGGCACCGGGTTCACGTCTTCGGCAATAACATCGAGCATGTTAGTTTTCCTTAACTGACCGGCCAGACGGCGGTGTGTGATTTCGGTGCACAGGCTGTACACACCCTGTGCATACGCGCGGCGGTCGCGCTGGACCCGGCCCGTGTTGCATCAATCCTTCAGGCTTTCTTCCCGCAACCCGTCGGCCAGCAGGTTCAGCCCCAGCACGAGGCTCATCAGGGCCAGCGCGGGGGGCAGGGCGGGGTGGGGGTAGGTGGACAGAAGCTGCCGGCCTTCGTTGATCGTGCTGCCCCAGTCGGGGCTTTCGGGGCTGACGCCAAGGCCGAAGAAGCCGAGGGTTCCCAGCAGGATGGTGGTGTAGCCGATGCGCAGGCAGAAATCGACGATCAGCGGTCCGCGCGCATTGGGCAGGATTTCCCACAGCATGATATACCACGGACCTTCCCCGCGCGTCTGAGCCGCCGCCACGTAGTCGCGGGTTTTCACATCCAGCGTGATGCCGCGCACGATGCGAAAGACGGTGGGGGAGTTCACGAACACCACCGACACGAAGACGATCAGCAGGTTGCCGGGGATGTCGAACAGGTCCAGCGCCTCGGGCCAGAAGCGGATCGGTGACGCGGTGGCGCCCCGGTCGGAGATCAGCGAGAAATACGCCAGCAGCCCCAGCACCAGCGACACGCCCACGAGGATGTTGCGCGTCATCGGCTGGGTGTGGAAGCGGGAGTTGAACAGGATCACGAGGAAGATGATCGGGAACAGGAACAGCACCATCGACATGTAATGCGGGATGCCGGCGGTGACGATTTCGGGCGTGACCAGCAGGTAGAACAGCAAGATCACCGGGAAGGCCAGCACGAGGTTGGCGATGAAGGTCAGCACGGTATCGAGGCGGCCGCCGATATAGCCCGCCGGCAGCCCCAGCGTGATGCCGACCATGAAGGCGAAGAGCGTCGCCAGCGGCGCGATGCGCAGCACCGAGGCCGCGCCGAAGAACACCCGGCTGAACACGTCCCGCCCGAGGTTGTCGCCGCCAAGGAAGTAGTAGGCGAAATCGCCGTCATCCGATGCGGGGATCGGCGTGCCCGGCAAGGCGTGGCGCATCGCCGAGATCAGCTCCAGCGCGCCATGGGTCGCGATCCGTTCGGCGAAGATCGCGGCGAAGATCCAGAACATCACCAGCGCGAAGCCGATCATCCCGATCGGGCTGTCGAAGAGTTTGCCGTAAAGGCCCAGTTTGCGCTTGAAGGTGATGGAAAGCGCGAAGGTCGCGACCAGCCCGATCCAGACCGGCAGCAGGCGCAGCGCCATGCCGCCGAGGATGCCTTTCTGTTCGAACGTGGGCAGCACCAGTCCGCCGACGATGAAGCCGACGCAGCACAGCACGAAAATCAGGACGGCGTATTTCATCACCGAAAGGGCAAGGTCCACCGGCGTCCGGGTCAGGCCCATGGTGCCGTCGTCGTTGATCTCCAGTTGCCCGGCGCGGACACCCGCGAGGGTCATCACGAAATTGGCGAGGAAGGCGGCGAAGAACACCGCCAGCGCCAGCATCATGAGCGGGTTGAGGACGGTTCCGAACGCGCCGGTCCAGGTGAGGGGTTCCATGGGCGTGCTCCTAGGCGATCCGGATGCGGGGGTTGAGGAAGACATAGCCGATATCCGAGATCAGCTGCGTCACCAGAACGACGAAGACGGCCACGACGGAACAGGCCAGCAGCATCTCGATATCGTTGTTGGAGGCGGCCTGCACCATGGTCCAGCCGAAGCCGTTGTAGCTGAACATCGATTCGACGATGACCACCCCCGTCAGCAGCCACGGGAATTGCAGCATGATGACGGTGAAGGGCGCGATCAGGGCGTTGCGCAGCGCGTGGCGGAGCACGATGTTGCGGAAGCTGACGCCCTTGAGCCGCGCGGTGCGGATGTATTGCGCCGTCATCACCTCGGCCATGGAGGCGCGCGTCATCCGCGCGATGTAGCCCATGCCGTAGAGCGCGATGGTCGCGACGGGCAGGGCGAAGTTCCAGAAGGTGATGCCGTTCATGGCCGAGCGCGCGGAGCCGAGAAACAGCGTGCGCCGGTCGCCGAGCCAGCCATCGCCGCCCAGCCAGCCCCATTCGGTCAGCGTGCTGGAGACGCCCACCGCGGTGGAGGCGAACAGCGCGATCAGGATCACGCCCGAGACATATTCCGGCGTCGCCGTGGAGGCGATGGACAGCGTCGAGAGCCCCCGGTCGAGGCGCGAGCCCTCGCGCATGCCCGCCAGGACGCCCACGACGAGCGCCAGCGGCACCATCAGCCCGAAGGCCAGGCCCATCAGGATGCCGGTCAGCGCCAGCCTGCGGCCGATCACGTCGCTGACCGGTTCGTTGGAGACGGTGGAATGGCCCAGATCGCCTTGCAGCACGCCGCAGAAGCGGGGCGCATCTGCCGGGTCCATGCCGAAATCGATGCAGCGCCCGGTGATCGCGCCGGTGGTCTCGTCCACGCGGGTCCAGCCGGGCACCACGCCAAGCCATTCGCCGTAGCGCAGCAGCATCGGGCCGCCATAGCCGTTATTGTCGAGCCAGCTGACCACATCCGCATCGGACATGCGCGCGTTGCCTTGCGTCTTGGCGAGTTTCTCGAGGTTGGGAAACAGGTTCGTGAGGAAGAACACGATGAGCGTCAGGAAAAAGGCCGTAAGGATCATCACGCCGACGCGGCGCAGGATGAAGGCTGCCATTGGTCTATCCCCTGTTGTTCTGGCCGGGCGATCGGCACTGCGGGCGCGTTGCCCGAAGCGCATCTGCGCCCGGTGTCGGCGGTCCGCACCTTCGAGGGGCGGTTGGGCCGATCTGGATCGTGTCATTCACGTCATGAAGAGGTCCGGCGCCCCGAATGGCGGAACGCCGGACCGGTCGTCTGTCGGCCTCAGGCCGCGAAGCCGAGGTAATGCACGTTGATCTCGAACTTCGGATGCATTTCCGCATTCACCACGCCGGGGCGATAGTGCCGGAAAAGCGAGCGCCAGTAGGTCTGGTTGATCACCGCGTCATCCTGCATGATCTGCTGGATCTGCGCCATCACCACCCGGCGTTCATCGGCGTCCTGGATGCCGTTGGCCTGGTCCAGAAGCGCGTCGAAGTCGGGGTTGGAATAGGCCGCCTCGTTCCACGCCACGCCGGTGCGATAGGCGAGGTTGAGGATCTGCACCCCCAACTCGCGGTGGTTCCAGGTGGTGCCGCTGAACGGATAGGAGGTCCAGTCGTTCCAGTAGGTCGCACCCGGGATCACGACGCGGTTCACGTTGAAGCCCGCGTCCCGCAGCATCGCGGCCATGGCATCGGCCGTGTTGCGTTCGAACCCGTCATCGAGCGACGTGATCTCGAACACGTGATCGGTCTGGCCGGCGTCCTCAAGCAGGGCATAGGCCGCCGCCGGATCGAAGACGGGCTCGGGCAGTTCCGCATATTCCGGGTGGATCGGGCAGACATGGTGGTTTTCCGCCAGCGTGCCCAGCCCGGCATAGCCGAGATCGAGCATCACCTGCCGGTCGACCGCCATGTTCACCGCCTGCCGCACCCGCACGTCGTCGTAGGGCGCATTGTTCTGGTTCATGCGCATCACGTAGGTGGATGCGGTCACGACTTCCGAACGTTCCCAGCCGATGGCGTCGAACAGGTCGACGAAATCGCCGGTGGTCTGGTAGGTCATGTCGAATTCGTCGGCCTCGGCGCTGGCGAACCACGAGGCGGGATCCTCGCCGACATCGAGGATCTCGATCCGGTCCAGGTAGGTGTCGCGCCAGTAGGTGTGATCCGGGTTGCGCACCAGAACCGCCGAGACGCCCACGTCGATGCTTTCGAGCATGTAGGCACCGGTGCCGACGCCGTGCTGGAGCGGGTCTTCACCGATATGGTTGCGATGCTGCACCGCCGCCGGGTAATCGGCGAGGCCGGGGATCAGCGCGATATCGGGTGCGGGGAAGTTGACCCGCACGGTATGCGCGTCCACCACCTCGATGGCGCCGTCGCGGACCTGGCCGGTATCGGGATCGACCAGCGCGCCCATCCGGGCGGGCATGGAGTTCGCTTCGACCGAAGTGTCGCACCAGCCGACGAAATTCGCCGCAACGTCTTCCGCCGTGAAGGCATCGCCGTTGTTCCAGGTGACGCCCTGGCGCAGGTTGAGCGTGTAGACGGTGGCGTCGTCGTTGGCTTCCCAGCTGTCCAGCAGCACGCCCTCGAACGAGCCGTCGGGGTTGTATTGCACCAGGTATTCCACGATGCCGCGGGTCAGGTTGCCAAGCTCGGACCAGTCATAGACGCGCGGGTCCTTGCCGGCATAGACGCGGGTCTGGATGCGCATCGTGCCGCCCTGGGCGGGCACGGCGCGGTGCCCATCGGCCAACGCGGGGTTGGCACCGATCAGCGCATAGGCCGCCGCGGCGCTGAGGCCAAGTGCGGTGGACCGCACGAGGAATTCGCGGCGGTCCATGTGGCCCGCCTTGTGCTCGGCGGCATACATCTGTGCGACCGGATGGGTCTTGAGGCCCCCGGCCGGGGCCGTATGGGTGAGGTCTTGCATAGGTGTCGTCTCCCTGTGACGTCTGTTTGTTCTGGTCATGTCGCCCTTGTCTGCGCGAGCCCGGTTCCGCGGCGGAGCGGGTCGAACGGCGGACGCTTGGTTCATTAGCAACCCGATTGCGGAAAGCCGTCAATGACCAGAAGCGTCGCCATTTGTCCATTTGCGACATCTGTTGCCAACAAAACCGACATCGCCCCCGGATGCAACCGTGCATTCGTCACCAGCCTTCCCCGACCCGGCTGACGACGCCGAAACAAGGTAAATTTCAGGCCCGCAGGGCGGGTTTTCGGAAGGCCGAGGGCGTGCGTCCTGTCGCCTGGCTGAAGGCGCGGGTGAAATAGGCGGCGGAGGAGAACCCGAGTTGTTCGGCCACCTCGCGCGCGGGCAGGTCGGTTTCCAGCAGCAGGCGGCGGGCCTCGTGCATGATGCGTTCGTTCAGCAGCGCCAGCGCGGGCCGCCCGGACGCATCGCGGCAGACCCGGCTGAGATGGGTCGGCGTGATCTGCAATTGCGCGGCATAGTCCGCCACGCCCTTGCCGGTGCGGAATTGCGCCTCCATCCGCTCGGCGAACAATTCGGCGAGCCGGTGCGGACGCTCGCGCGGTCTGGTGTCTTCCTGCCGGGCAAGTTCGCGCGCCATCCAGGCCGAGACCAGCAGGGAATAGGCCGTCAGCGCCCTGGTCATCGCGGGGGCGCGGGCGGCCAGTTCGCCTTCGATCTTCTCGATATGGGAGGTGATCGCGGCCTGGCTTTCGATGTTGGAGACCCGCAGGTGGAACGGATGGTCGGGCAGGTGCAGGCTGGCATCCTGCGGCAGCGCCAGTTGCAGGCCCTGCGTCTGCGCCGCCAGTTCCAGCGCCATCGGCACCCGGGCGGGCACGAAGACGGCGGTGTTGGGCCCATAGCCCCGGGTGACGCAATTCACCATCACGCGGCCCTGGCCACGGGTGATCCAGTAGAGCCGGTTGCGCGGGGACGAATGCAGATCCTCGACCCGCCACGCGCCCTGCATGCGCAGTTTCCCGAGCGAGGAGACGGCGTGGACAAGGGGGCGATGGGAGTTTTCGAACATGGCCGTCAGCCTAGCCGGGATGCGCGGCGGCGCAAGCGCAAAGCGGCGGCGGCGCGGCGCGGGGGCAGGGGCGAGAGTTTGACTTTTTCTGCCAAGATGAAAGGCGGCTGCGGGGAGCGCGCGCGCGGCGTCATGGCAGGCGGAGGGGTGTCCAGTCGCCCATGTTGGAGCGGAACCAGCTGCGTTGGCGCTTGGCGTATTGGCGCGAGGCGGTGATGGTGGCGTCGCGTGCCGCGTCGAGGGTCATGTGGCCTTGCAGATGCGCGATCAGCTCCGCCGCGCCGATGGCGCTGCGCGCGCCGCCCGCGCCGGGCCAGCGCGGCAGGTTGGTGCGTGCCTCCTCCAGCGCGCCGGTCGCGAGCATCTGGTCGAAGCGCGCGGCGATGCGGGCATTGAGCCAGTCGCGGTCGGCGACGAGCAGCAGCGCGGTGGCGCGCGACAGCGGCAGCAGCGGCGGCGGCGTGTCGGCCTGCCAGTCCGACAGCGGGCGGCCGGTGGCGGCAAGCACCTCCCAGCCGCGCTGGATGCGGGCGCGGTTCCGGCGGTCGATGCGCCGGGCGAGGACCGGGTCGGCGGCGTCGAGTTCGGCCAGCAGGCGGTCGAAGGGCAGGGCATCGGCGCGGGCCCGGATCGCGGGCGGGGTTTGCGGGATGTCGGCCAGCCCCTCGGTCAGGGCGCGGAAATAGAGCCCGGTGCCGCCGACGATGACGGGGTTCGCGGCAAGCAGGGGGGCCGTGTCGCGCAGCCAGCGGCCGGTGGAATAGGTCTCCTCGAACGGGACATGGCCGAAGAGGTGATGGGCGGCGGCGGCGGTTTCGTCCGGCGTGGGGCGCGCGGTCAGCACGCGCCATCCGTCATAGACCTGCAACGCGTCGGCATTGACCACGGCGCGCGCTTGCGCCCGCGCGATGGCGATGGCCAGCGCGGTCTTGCCGGACGCGGTGGGCCCGGCGATCAGGACGGGGCGGTCCTTCGGGATGGTTTCTATATCTATCAATGTATTATGGATCGTTCTTCAAGTTCTCTGCGCGTGTCCGTCCCGCGCTGCCATGGGGCGTTGAACCGGCGGCGCATTTAGACCATGGGGCGCCCCGGGAGCAACCGGGGTCCCGCGGCCCAGTTCCACGCCCCCCGAGC
>Ga0100391_1005998_pt1 | contig 11111 bp, 9 predicted proteins | sample CryGeymeta201515_FD_81541 | JGI IMG/M metagenome (GOLD analysis project Ga0100391, IMG submission 81541) | Groundwater microbial communities from Crystal Geyser aquifers in Utah, USA - Crystal Geyser metaG 2015-15 | ecosystem: Environmental > Aquatic > Deep subsurface > Groundwater | place: USA...
ACTAGCGCACCTGCTACTCCAGTCGTGGCGGGGTGTGTGAGGATTTATATATTACACATTATCTGACCCCATTGCGGGGTGCTCTTTTGGCTCAGAGGCATTATCTTCAGACTACAATGAGTACAAGGAATACAAATCTGAACGAATGGCCCTCGAGAAGGGGAACCTTCAAAAAGAAGAAATGATTGAGTTTACGCCTTATTTTTTGCCCATCGACAATGGCTCTGAGCGTCACTTGTTGGAGCGCTGCGATTCAGATCACGACGACCAATGTGCTGCCGCGCTTTTCGCCGGTCTATTTGACTCCGACTATAATATATAATATCTACACGAAATGCGGCTTCTTGACAAAGGAAAAGGACGAGGCCTTTTGTATGGATGAGCTCTCCGAAAAATTTTGTTGTGGTGAGCCTGCAGATTGTTGCGCTGCCAATATTCCCGTCATTGTAAGCATTGTCATTGCCGGCATTGTCGCGCTGGCGGCATCTATCTTTGGTTGTTGCTTTTGCTGCACCTGTTGTGTTTATTATGACAAGCTCCACAAAAGAAATAATGAAGACTCCCCTCCTGTTGCCGAAGCCCAGCCAATGGAGAAAAGTATCTCTCCCAGCGTGACTGTCGAGGCCCAAGCCTAATTCGTTGCTGATCGGAAAGAGCGCAATAGTGCAGCCGTCGAGCATGCTTTATGTTTTATCAATGAATGCATACAGTAGCTTTTCATATTATCTCTTTTTATCTATATCAACTGCACACCCTGTTTCTTCTTTTATAGAATGCGAGATCGTACTGGTCAACTAGTATTCTATAAGGTAGACTTCACTTCCTTGAGAAGGTCGAGTCACAAACAGGTAATCAGACTTGCTTCTTTTGCCGGTGACTTGAACCGGTAGCTTCTGGTAGTAATGTTTGTGAATGTAGTCGCAAAAGTCCTTCACTTGAACAGTCTTGACCAGAGATATTACACAACCGCCCCAACCAGCACCCGTCATGCGAGAGCCAAGAGTTCCTGGTGCCGCCAGGCATCGTAAATGGAGTTTATCAACTTGTGCTGAAGAGCAATCATACAACTTGGAGCAGCTGCGATGACTATTGTTCATGAGTATTCCCATTGACTGCAGTGGCGAGGCGTAGTCACTGCCTTGATTTGTTTCATGTTGACTGGAGACTAGAGAAACAAATTCTTGCACCCTTCGTGTTTCTGATAACACATGCAGGATTCTGTCTCGTACGAAAAAAGAGTCTGCCAACTCTAGCACATGAATGCCCGCCTGTCGCGTAATGCCAAGTTCTGCGGCTAAACGTGTTGGCGTTTCTGTATCCATTTCTGAAGCTTGTAGTATCAGCGAGTTTAATTCTTTCTTGGAGTAGCATTCTGCAATATCTTCCGTAACAATCTTTTCTAGCTCGACCAGCGACATGCCGGTCTTGCTAACCAGTTCCCACAGTGATGTGGGATAGTTTTTATTATGATGATCTGTCCAGTTGATAGCATCTGCTAGCAGACGACATCCTATCTTGCATTCCACGACTCGTTTATTGAATAGCGTGGCCGCATCGTGTCGTTTGTGAGATTCCTCCAAGGAATGACAAACAATCCAGCTGGCACCCTCTGGCAATGGAATTAGCCTGTGGCAAAAGGATGGTTGAAACTGAATATAGCATCCACTACCAGCCTGCGCAAAGAGTGCAATGGCTTGATCCATGCCTCCTCCCTCCGTTCCTACGTACCTCTCACACCGTGCACATAAATTAGCAATCTGTGGTCGAGATAATGGTAGTAGTCTGTGAGATGCATTCGCATCATCTTGTTGACGAAGCTTGTGGATCAAAGTCAATATTGCCAGACTCGAAGAAACGACCAATGCAGAACTACTGCTGACACCCGCTCCCTGAGGAACTGTGCCGTGTACCAAAAGTCGAAAACGTTGTCCTCGGAGACGATCTTTCCACTTTATTTGTGATTGCTCCTCTAATAATCCTTCCAGGGTTCCAAAAAAGGCACTCAAGACGTAATGTGACCAATCTTTTTCATTCGAAACATCAAATAATGGAACTGCGCTCTTATTACTATCGCCGATGGAGAAATTCTCAACGACAAGTTCATCAACGGGATATGCGTATCGTCGAGGTACCGCTTGGGGACTGGTACTCTGCATTTCTAGTTCGATGCAATCCTGAGAATTGTCTTGGTTAGCTCCTTGGCCAATAACAGCAGCAGATGCAGATGCAGCAGTAGATGATGATGATGATGATGATACAGAATCTGCTGCTACGTAGATACTTTGCTGCAGTGCCATTGGCAAAACAGAGAAGCCATTGTAATCAATATGTTCTCCTATAATATTGACACGTCCAGGTGCACGAGCCACACACCATGGACGATGAGCGTGATCATTACTATTTTGGTTGTTGTTGTCGTTGTCGTTGTTGTTGTTGTTGTTGTTGTTGTAGGTCATTGAAAATTGATCAATAGTGTACTTGATTTCTTGACTGTACGGACTTGATGTTGGAGGCAATGATACCAATTCTACCATCATTATTTCATCATCATCATCATCATCATCATCATTGTTGTTGACCTCATTATTATTGTTATTATTATTGTTACTATTTATTTTCTCATCGTTGTCCTGCTGCGACGACCGAACCAAAAGTTGATGCGATTGTTGTGACATGATATCAATATTTTTATAGTATTGGTGGTTGGTGGGGTTGGTGCGATCATTCAGCGAGTACGGAAGGGCTCGACTACTCCTTATTATTACTTCTTCTTGTTGTAAACTTAGTAAATAATAGAGTACTACCTGGTACTCCGGAATTACCTGGTACTCCAGCAGTAGACTACCTGGTACTCGAGTACCTGGTAACAATGTGTTAATAATCCTAACCAAAGTGATGAGTACCAGTACCGCGCTGTGATGTTTGGTCACGATCAAAGTGTCGTACCTGGTACCAGGTACAGTAGTATTTTTTGCAATAAGATATTGACCGTTACTTTCATCAGTTCAAGACACCCGGATAATCAAAAGACAAGATCCATCCTCTATTATTATTTTTAGACATTTTGCAAAAAATACCAAATTCACATAATGCCAAAACGTATCGCTTTATTTTTGTGATCATCATCATCACAGCATACAACAAAAGCCTCAAACTTTCATAAAAAATTGATTCACACAAACTACAAAAAAAAAGGAATATGCCACTTCCTCCACCACCGGCTGGTCTCATGGGGAGCCTTAAAAAGGCTGGTGGTCCACCAAGCAATAGCGGACCAGCCGATCTGATGAAATCTTTGCAAGCCAGACAAAAAGAAGCCGCCTCTGTTTCTGGTGGTGGTAGTAGTAGTAGTAGTGGTGGTGGAACTACGGCCACTACTACTTTAAAGTCAAACGTAATCAAACCAACCTGTCCAATAGGCAAACTCTTTCACTACGACGAATCCTTAGATGCTTTCTTGTTTGATCATTCCAATAATTATGCGACAACAACTGCACCTCGTTTGACGCAGGATGGTACCGGCAATCCAGACACAAATATCTTGGTACCCTTAGCACCCTGTGTCTATCGCATGTGTGACTATACATTGGCCAAGAAGGAACCCATCTTGTTGAAGCGGTGTATATTAAAGCTAGGAGTTCTGCGATGTCTTCAGCGGGAATGTGAAAATCTTAATAATTTGCTCTGGCATCGTCTCAGTCCGGAGGAGGATGCTGTTACCAACAACAACAACAACAACAACAGCAGCAGCAGCAGCAGCAAGGAGCAAGAGGAGAATCAGCACGGACACAAGAATCATAAAACATCACATGCTATCGAGGAAGATGAACTCGGTAAGGCTCGTTTTATGGAATTACTTTCAAATTGTGGTGTCTACCAAAAGGTATTAGAACTTCTTTTAACCCGAGCTGGACAGGTAGCCGCAGCTTTAGAGGCCAAACCATCGTCGTCGTCGGCGGCGGCGGCGGCGGTGTCGGCGGCGTCTCTAACAACAGCCGGTGCAAGAGAAGACAACAATCCATTTCTGATTCCCCAAGTTGTTGTGGAAGGTCTCGACGATTTTCTTGCCGAAATTGAAAAGCGTACCCCGGCCTTACAACAGGCACGCGATGAGATTGAAACGACCCAAACAGTAAGCTTCTATCCAGGATTAGGTGAACTGTTTTGTCCCGGCAGCAAATTGTTGGTGTACCCCGACGGTATGGAAGGCAGTCCCTTGGGATGTTCCCTCGTACAGTCTTGGTACGTGGAAGAACTGAACAAGGCTACGAATAAAATGAAACGCAGGTTCGTATTGGTTATTGAATTTATTGTTTCCGTGGGAACAGAACTTTGTTTTGTAGCGGCCAGTGATGTTGTGCCGGAGTTTCATGATACTACCAGGAACGTCCAGCTTAGAGACTTGGTCCATCGGAAGCTGAATGTGGCCAATGCAGAAGATGCAGCCTTGTTGCAGCGTCTACAACAGCGTGGTGAATTTTACGCGTCAGTGGCCACTCACAACCATTACTTGGAGTATTATCCCAATTCCTTCTTTCCTATATTGAGTGGTTGGTCCAGCAATGCAGTGCGACCCTTATCCAAAGGTGGTCGAGTGATGGTCGATGTGAAACGAGGAATTTTAGAAGGACACATTCCAATCCGTGCCACATCGGATGGAATGTCAGATACTGTCAAGGAGGCCATTAAGCTGTTTGAACAAAGCAAACGAACGGGAGTTGCCGTGCCGTTTCGGACTTGCATCTTGCCTGGCTTTGACGCTAATGACATAAGCAAGAAAAAGAAACTTCAGCTAGGCGAGCTGGAAGAACGAGGTGATTCGGATCGTCATGCCCTGTGGCAATCATGGCCCATGTTGACTGGCTTTAGTTTTACAGCCCGTGTTTGGGGTAAACTTTTGCTCGGAATGCCAAAAGCAGCCCCGGAACTCGGCCAGTCGAAAAACGGCATTCATGAACATGGACCGGGTATAATGGTCAAACGACCGAGTATGCGTAAGATGGGCGTTGAATTGGGAGGGCTCGGAGGCGAAGGATCTTGTGGAAATGCCGGCTACATCAAATTTCAAGAACAAGCTTTCGCCCAGCTCGTTTTATCGGAAGACAAGAAGGAGCTCATTCGTGCTGTCGCCAGAAATGCAGGTGGAGGAACCAAGTGGGAGGAAGAGGATCTCGCCAGCGAGAGTTTCGATGACGAAGACTCGGACGATGAATCTGTACAGATGGATGTTGTAGCCAACAAAGGTGGTGCTTCCATTTTTTTGCTTCAGGGTCCCGCTGGTACTGGAAAAACATTAACGGCAGGTAAATGCACTCTCGTTTGTACCGCTTCCGTCGACTACGGTAGCTGATACTTGGCACTAACTGTTTCCAATTTTGTTTTTAGAGGCCATTGCGGAATTGTTGAAGAAGCCTCTTTATGTAGTCACTGCTGGTGATCTTGGTATTACTGCCGCTGAAGTCGAAAAAAGCCTTGGGTCTGTTCTCGAGCTATGCCAGACTTGGGATGCGCTTGTGCTGCTGGATGAAGCAGATATCTTCCTTGAGGCGAGAAATAGCACGGAGATTCAACGGAATGCTCTAGTTTGCGTCATGCTTCGGCTACTGGAATACTACAGCGGTTGCCTATTCTTGAGCTCCAATAGACCAGCTTCTGCTATCGATCCAGCCATTGCGTCACGGATCACTGTTATGTTGCAGTACCCACCCCTTGACAAGGATGGACGTGCCAAGGTCTGGAAGAATCTAATAAATCTTGTCCCTGTTCAGCCGGTGGATCCCAGCACTGGCAATGTACCTGATCGCATTGCAAAAGTCCCACGTCGAGCTTCTAAATATAGGGTGGATTTTTCGGAAGAGGATTACAAGACTTTGGCCCGAGGATTCAATTTGAACGGTCGGCAGATCAAGAATTCGATTGTTCTCGCGAGAGCTCTCTCGCGAGAACGAGGAACGCCGTTGTCTATGGAAGTGCTTAAACGTGCCGTGACTGCAGTTTCTGGCGAAAGTGCTGCAGAGAATTACACATAATATTCAAACATGCTCGGTGTTCACAAAAGCCATTGTGCGCACTTGCGCCAAATGCAGAAGCTCGTCGTTTTATTGACAAATTTATCGAATATTCTTTGGCAAAGAATGGCCGTACCCCGGTAGGCCGTGGGTTCATGTGACAACTTCTGAACGATGACAAATGGCATCCACTCCAAGGCATTGCTGTGACGGTTAACTGTCTGTGAAAATACTAGTATTTTTCAGGAGTATAAGCACACCTTCTTTCTACAATCAAAAGCGTTCGCTCCGCTACTAATAATTTTTCAAAGCAATCGGAGTACTTCGTTGTTTTATTTGGGGTTATGTTTGACAGGATTGGTCACGTTTGGCAAGAAAGAAAGTGTCATTTTTGACGTGGTAGGGAACCAATCGGTGTCTTGGCTGATACTTTGCGTGACCTCCGCCATGACTGGCAAGAGGGGATCAATGCTGTTGCCATCCTCGTTGCTACCGTAGTAAACTCCAGCCAATGTAATGTGAAACGGCATTTGATCTTGTCTTGGTACTACCATGGGATCATAAGAAGGCACAGCATTTCGAATGAATTCCACGAGATCCATGTAAACCAGTAGGAGTGCCTTCTGTGTGGTTTCATCGTTAACAATAATGTTTGTGATTGAGTTCTTGCGTTCTTTCCAGCACTGTAATTTGTTGAATCGAAGTTCGATATCTTTGGTCAACCGAGCAGCCCGCTGCGCCACCCAATTTTGCACTGCAAGGTGGACAGTTTTTTTTTCTTCCTCGCGAATACAGCACAGGTATGCCAAGCTCAAATGCATTTTCTTCTGAGGTTTTATAAAAAGCATCGTCCCACCCGACGACGTCGTCTTCTCCGTGGAGTTTAGTCCCCGCTTCTGGGACTCTGCCGCAACGAAGCCAGAGAGCCGATGTTGACTGGTGACAAACGATTGCACCATTTCGATAGGGCACTTGAAACTGCTCTGGCTGGCATCTAGATCGTTTGGGTTGTATCTTTCCATGGAGCCAAATGTCCACATAACGGCCATTCGAAACATAGGTGGTTCGTCTTCCTCATGGGGAATCGATCGCTGCGTTCGACATGTGTTTGGACATCCCACGCGAAACGGAGAAATGAGTGTAGCTTGACACCGATCATCTCGATTGTGCATCAGTTTTGGATTCCACTTGGGAATTGCTGTGCCCCCGGCTGGATTACTAGGCATGGCCAAGAAAGAAAGAAAGACCAATAGCAGCCCCAACAAGGCTACGACAACACAGCACCTTCCTGATCGTGGGATCCGGCCTCTCGAACTGGTCCTGCTCCCCATAACAATATTGTGATGGTTTATCTTGCTCATGACGAGGAAAGCGAAATTCAAGACTTGTGGTGATAAGATTCGCTTCATGGAACTTCTTGTTTCTTTCCATTTTCTCCTTTCTTCCAAAATAATAAGCGCAGGTTGACCATAACTGTTGAGTTCCTCGTTATTTAGTACTGTACCAGGTAATGATCATGGGACTCAGTCGTTTGTCCTGTATCAGCTACTACCTAAGTAGTACTAGTAGTACAGTAGTAGTAATAGTACCTACTACCACTGTGGTAGACTACGGTAGCAACGAGATGATGGTTTGCCTGCTTGTGATACACAGGCTAAGATCTAGGCTACTGTAATTCGTTTTTAGAGTTTTAGATGGTGTCGCTCGGTTGCTGAGATTCGTACCAGGTACTGTGCTGCTTGCTGTGGTGCCGTTGCAGTAGCCTACTACTAGTAGTAGCAATGCTTTTCAACCACAAGAACAAAGTGAATAAAATCTAAAAAATAATTACCAGTAGACTACCTGGTACCTACTCCTTAATTATTAAGATCACGTGTCCGCGAAATCGATATGGAGATGAACAAGCCACTACTGTACTATTAGTACCACTAGCTAGTACCTGGTACGGTCAGTAGTCTATTCTATTCTATTCTATTCTATTCTATTCTATTCTATTCAGCTCTCTACTAGGACGGTAGACTATTCATACTCATTCTGCTATTGCTTTATTGCTCTAAGGCTCCATTGCTTTATTGCTCTATTGCTCTATTACTACTAGCTAGTAGTAGAACTGAATTAGTGTTCTTCTTGAGTAACAGTGCTGTGGGTTTTTAGATGTCTTCTTTTTTCGATATTCTGTGCAGCTTGACTTTTGCTATTTAAAGGTGCTTGTCTCTATGCAACCATTCTCGCATGTTCTTGACTATGAACAATCCTGATCCCAAAATATACAAAGACCAGGACAATCGGAACACTGCTGTGGGATGACCATGAGTCGCAACAAAGGATCCAAGTTTAGCCCACGACAATCCCATGCCAGATCCTAGTACTGCCCCAACTCCAACCTGTGCCCAAGAGTGGTACCCACAAACCACCCGCAACATCGCAATACTACTAGCGCTTGCTAACAACAAGGTAATGCCAATGAATGACGTTGGGAGGACCAAATTCGACCAAGCTGCAACCATAAAAAAAGATACTAAACTATGAGATGAAGGCATACCAGGATCGGCAAATGGTGCTCCGGCGGGTCGATCGTGATTCAAAATTTTCTTGAGAGCATCCGTAAAATATACGGAAAGAATAGCCCCGACCACAACAAAGGGACCTTCGTAACGGTGAATGCGTGTCCATATAGCGAGCGTATTAGCGATTGTTACCAACCACTTGGTCGAAGAATTCACTTTGTACACAAAGGAAGGTACGCGGCGTCCCAGGGATGCAGCTCTGCTGTCATCGTTCTCATTACTACGAGACACCGTTTCTTGCATCAGGATTGATCGAAGATTTTGTGGAAGCAGTTTGGAATGAACCAGGTGCTGTTGTTGCTGTACAGCCGAGCGATGACGGCGTAGTAGGCTACTTCCGCTGCTGCTAGAAAAGCCAAAGCAACCCACCGAGAAGAAACAGAATAACAAAATCAGTCGAGCAGTAAAGATTGTTAATTTCATTTTGTTCGGTCAGTTGATTGATGGACCTGGTCGTGACAGTCGCTGGCTGCCTATTGTGTCGATTGTCGATGCCATATGCCGTTGTCTCCTGTCTCAAGTTGGCTTGTTCGCACCTACGTACTGGCACTCGATGCTGAAGGCTGAAGATGATACGTATAAGTGGCTCTGATACGTGCAAAATAACTGTTTGCGAAATAAATAATGATGACGCATTAGTTCAAGCAAGAATGAAGAGACTTCGATTGAGTTCAATTTTGGGTCTCGGAACATGCGCTGTTTCTACACGTTGCAATTCATTCTGACTGCTCCACAACGAACAACCCGCGTTTGGCTCACAAGTAATAATCTTGCCTTCATAATTGAACCTTTGCGACTTTGCCATGTTAGACTCGACACGTTTTCTACTGCACGCCTTCTTGGCGCTACCTCCAACTGCTCGCCATCTTCACGCAGATTTTGCTCGCCAACGAAAGCAACAAGCGACGCCCTCAGCCTTTATCGACCGCAGATCGGGCGATAACGTACCGTTTGGGATGGCTTCTACTGTCGCAGCTATGTGGGATAGAGAAGAACATGAACCTGTAATGGATGACCTGGAAATCAAGGCTGATGAACAGACATTAATCGACGGACACGAATTGTTACACATTCCAGTCAAAGTCTTGTACAATAATTCATCAACAGCTAATAGCTTGGGGGGTTTCCACAATCCTTCGAGAATTTCTTTCATCTCCAAGTTTCGAAGTCGAAAGTATGATTTGGAGAAAGAAAGCGACTCCTTCCAAAATGTTTCATTCTACAATAAAGTAAATACCGATAGGAGTGATGAAAATCTATTTCATTTAATCGAAGATGCATTCACAAGTGACTATGTGCCATTACATGCTGATTTGTGCCCTGACTGCGGCTAGAATAATGAGAAACGTAACCTAAACTTCAATTTATACACCACGTTATAAGGCAATTTATGAAGTGAAAAGTATTCACGGCATTATTACATGTACAGTATTGAAATTCAAAACTCTAGCATCACTTCTTCTTTTGATAGCATCATATTGTTCTCCTTTATTGTAGGGTTTTCAATTTCTTTCATAGCACCCTCTCTTGTTTCAATTCATTCAATTCCAACAATTTTTGTTGCTTATCTGCCAACAATTGTGATATATCTCGACGAGCCTGATCATAGAGAAATCGGATGTCCCGATCTTGCGGTAACCACTGTTCTTCATCTTCCAATCGACAAAGAGTTTTGTACACTTGTTCCCCAAATTTCTGTTTGTTCCTGATCATGTCATCGTCGACTACTTTTATTTTGGTCTTGGCTGCCATTTCCATACGTACAAAGTTAGCAGCCTTGGCACCATTCTTGATCTGTTCTGCCATGGTAGTAGTACTATTACATTGTGCCTTGGGGTAGGCCACTTCACGCTGTTCTCCAACCGCAATGATTTGCTGTCGTTTGTGATCCCGTTCTTGCAGCAGCGCTTTGTTATCCTTGAAACACGTGACAAAATCACCACGAATGTTTTCCAAGGATTCGTCCTCAATAATAAACAATGGATCCGATCGGGCATGTACCACGAGTGCATCGTACAGATCAATTCCTAACATTTGTTGTCGTTTCTGAATGCGATTGTCAATCAGGATCATTTCACCTCGCAATTTGGCTTTTTGACCCGCCAAACCAGCTCGTTTTCCGGCCTTGGTCCCTTGTTTCTTGACAGTATCCCACAGCCCGCCACCATCACCATCAGGACTCGTGGGTTGATGCTTGTGCTACTGAGGTTGCAGTTGCGGCGAAGACGTAACGTGGGCCATGGTTGCTGATGCAATTGCGAACTTTAGTGGGCTCTCTACATTTACTAGTAGTAGTCTACTAGACTAGTAGTCTACTATTTTTTATTTTTGGAATTGTAGTAAAGCAGTAATGATACTACTAGTTCGGCAAGATGCTGCCTTCACAGTACAGGAGGTCTAGTAATAGTAGTAGCAGTATTGCCAGTCATTTAGGCCATAAATATCCCCGACCCCCCCACCCCCCCCCCCACAAACCCCTCTTTAAAAACGCAAAAACCACCCAACCAACATCCAACACAAAAAAACACACAACAAA
>Ga0100391_1006001_pt1 | contig 11107 bp, 11 predicted proteins | sample CryGeymeta201515_FD_81541 | JGI IMG/M metagenome (GOLD analysis project Ga0100391, IMG submission 81541) | Groundwater microbial communities from Crystal Geyser aquifers in Utah, USA - Crystal Geyser metaG 2015-15 | ecosystem: Environmental > Aquatic > Deep subsurface > Groundwater | place: USA...
GCATTTTATTTTGGTTAAAGAAAAAAAAGTACACCTTTTTCACCGTTTAGGGTTAGAATTAGTACACCTTTTTCACTGGTACACCAAAAAAGTACACCCAAGTACACCTTTTTCACTGGCCCCGTTTTTTCGCACCAAGTTTTCTTCGCTTGTTGGCTTGTTGTCTTCACAACGTTCATTATTATTCGCAGCTACAAACAATAAAAATAAACAAAAAAACGATGTCAAGTCTGTCGTATTACACCACAATGATAAGCTCCTATAAATCTCTTAGGCTGCAAACTGTTACCATTCTCATACTACTTGCCTTGTGGAGTCCGTCATCAGTGACGTCCTCTTCCTACCACAAGCATGATGATCGTTCCTTTTCAATTTCGCTTGACCAGCAAAAGCTCACAAATCCACTGACTACAACGTCTTTGTCTTTCGAGAGACGACAACGACGACGACAATTCCCCATTTCAGAAGCTAGACTTTGGATGGATTGTCTTTTTGAAGAAAATTCGTGGAGTCACGAAGAAGAGTACCATGATTTAATAGATACACAAATATATTCGTCATCATCTCCTTCCCTTCATCATGATCCAGCACGAATGGTGCTACCGTTCCAATCCACAAAAGCGTACTCGATACCGCAAGTACGTCTTCCGTTAGCACTCGAAAGCAACAATAATATGTTCGACGACGTTGCAAATTCTCAAAAGTTTCCATCAACAGTATCGTCGTCTAAATCCTTCAATACTATCGATGCCGTGGTCGTTTCTCATAATTTAGAAACACGTCTCCAACAACTAGTAACCGTCATGAAAAGCAAATTGTTAAAAACTGGAACAACCATTGCGGGTATCTGTGGGTACGATACCAGCACCGGACGAGCCTTTTGTGTTTTGGGTGCGGACACTCGTGCCACGGCAGGACGGATGGTTGCCGATAAGCAGTGTCAAAAGATTCATTGTTTGGCACGGAATATATGGGCCTGCGGGGCTGGAACCAGTGCCGATTTGGATGCTATTACGAGACAATGCCGATATTCGTTAGCCTTGCAATCACTGGTGGAATTAGAATCCGTTGGAAATACGGGAGGACGACAACAGCAACAACAACAACAACAAGAAGCATCATTATTGTCAAATCGAAGGCTTTGGAGAGATGACGAGGAACCGGATCGGACTTCTTCGCTGGAATCTACAGCTTTGCATGTTTCGACAATGGCTGCAACCTGTCGGTATTTGCGAAACATTTTGTATGAAGGGAGTGGTAGTATTGGTGCCAATTTGATTGTTGGTGGTGTAGATCCCGTGACGGGGCAACCCCATCTCCGTGCTATTCATCCACACGGAAGCATGGATCCCGTACCGTACGCTGCCTTGGGAAGTGGAGGATTGGCCGCCATGGCTGTCTTGGAAAGTCGATTCAGTTCCAAGACATTGACTTTGGAAAAAGCCGTTCAAATGGTGCAAGATGCCATTGTAGCAGGAATTCAAAATGACATGGGCAGTGGATCCCAAGTTGATCTTTGTATCATAACAACAAGCACTACTACGGATAGTGACACTCAGCAATTACAGGTGCAATCCAACTACACACGTGCCGTAGTACCGGAAGAAACATTGATAGCTTTGAAATCGACCGCACCAACATTACAAAAGAATGCTGCAAATCGCGCTACATCAACATCAACTTCATCATCATTATCGACTCCTGGAGTGAACGGCTTTGGCAGTCATCCTTTTTCAGTACGCTCGAAACGAATGGTTTTTCCGAGTCGCCAACAGGAAGAACAAGAACGACTGACAAAATGGAATCAACGATTGGGGCTGAATAGTGATTCTGCCTCACCACCTCGAGCCTAAGTAGGACGCGTCATAGTTTGTTTTTTTCCTAGATTTTTGTTGCAGTCGTTGTTTTTTAAATGTACGCATGTAGTTTTTCTAATCGTCGCCTTTCGAACCCATCAGTTCTGCCAGTTCCGCGTCGGCTTCTTTAAGCATGGCATCCAAATCACCAAAGGCATCATCGACGATATCGTCAGCCGACCGAGATCCAAGATTAGCAAGATTGTCATCATCGTCTTCATCGACATCACCAGAGCCACTCATTTTGAGACCAGCCATGTCTGCTTTGGCTTCCTTGACAATATCGTCCATATTCGCAGTAAATGCATTGGTGTCGTCTTCTTCCTTTCTGTCGCTTTCCTCCTCTTCTTCGTTGGCATTCAATTGCGCACTAGAGGCCTCCAGAACTTCACCTTCGGGTGCGGAATCACCCTTCTTGGGTGTCTTTTGGGGAGATGGAGGTTTCTGATAACTTCCATCCAAAATACTCGTCGTCACGGGCAGAGCCAGAAATTTGCGCATGTGAGTCACGACTTCTTCGTGCCGGACATCTCCGGCAGCCTCAAATCTTTCTGCTGCTTGTCGGTAGAGGTCCATAATCTCGTTGACGCGTGCTACGGAGGGATCGTGCCTCAGAGCCAATTCCTTGGTTTGGATCTCCTGCACAAGTTGCAGTGCTTCGCCAATGGCTCTGTGGGCTGCTGCATTGGTATGCTTTCCCTTGACACCGTGTCGCTTGAGCACGGCTTGGATTTGGTGAACGGCATCAGCACTATCTGGACACATGTAAATGAGTGGATCGTTGGGTGCGCTCTTAAAGAACAAGGATATCGATTCTTGTCGTCGAAACTTGAGTTTTGCCATGAGCTCAATGGGAATAGCAACTGTGATTTTACCCGTACTTAGATTCAATTTGCTTGAGGTCATTTCAATGATATGGGTGTCCGTAATCATAATGAAAGATTCCTGCAAAACACTCTTTGCGGATTCTGCAAAGCTCTTAAACATGCCTCCAGCTCCGCCCGATATCTGTGGTTGAGTGGATGTGGGTGAACAGGATTTTCTTTTGGTGAGAAGTCACAGGAGTAAAATACTACTACAATAGACAAAAAAAGCACAAGCCCATTATATATATATATATATATAAAGCTCAAAAGCGCAATCTCATTCACACTTCCAACAATAAAAAACACCTCCCAATTTGTTTTCAAGCAGTCAGTCCTGTACTGTACTGCACTGTCCTGTCCTGTCCCGTCCTCGAGTATTATTATAAGTGTTATTATTAATAATTAATAATATATATTTGACGACGTACCTGTTCATTTTCCAAGGCGGCATGTTGAATAGCCGCTTCAACGAATTCGGGTCGACGAACGGCCTTACAGGAATAAATACCTTGAGCTTCGACCCATGGTGGTTCCAACAAACTAATTTCTTGTCCAATATAAATATCACCACCAGATTTTTGTTGCTGTTGCTGCTTCTGGTGTTGCTGTTGTTGTTGCTGCTTTTTGTTCTTTTTATCCTTGTGAGCTGCCATCATTCCTTTCATTTTATCACCAATAGCACGAGCTCCTGTCAAAATCATGGGTGTCACATCAGCATTGGGATAAGAGGGTTTTTCGTTATCATTGTTGTTGTTGTTATTGGTAGAAGGATGGAATGGTTCTTGTTGCAGAATGGATTCCTTCACTTTGAGTCCAATATTGAGTACAGCATCACTGAGATGCAAACTGGGAGTCCAATCACAATCAATAGCCACCGTATCACCATTTTGAATGGTCGATCCAGTAGGAAAAGCCGTAGCTCCATCAGCAATGATAGCCACGGGTGGGACAAAGGGATAGGCCGCAGCGGATGTATTCAGTGTCCCGTCTGCATTCCTGACCAAGGACGCATCGAGTGTAATAGTAACAATGGCTGTTTCGTTGCCATTCGTGCTATTAGTGTTCTTGTCGTCGTTTGTTTCGTTAGCTTTTGATTCTTCCTGGTTGCTGTTGTTATTGTTGTTGTTGTTGTCTTGCTGTTCCACTTCTCCTTCTTCGGATTGGTTCTTATTCACATTACTAATTGTTGTGGTTGTATGGGTAGTCGAATGTACTACGGGTGACTTGTGACGAGGACCTGTAATGGTCACTTGAAACGATACGATACACGATCCGGCTGTTATGTCCAATTGATGATCTTTGACGGTCATAAAATCAGGCAACACTTCTTGTGTATCCTTCTGGTCCTTTTCCGGTGCATTGTCTGTCGTTAAAGCCAACAGTTCACGCTGTACCCGTGTCGACCAAATTTCTGCGTTCCGTTCACCAGGTGGTAGTGGTGGATGGCTCTTGTCACTCATGATAATACTATTATAGTGTTCTTTTATACCCTGAATTTTGTTTGTCTGTGTGTTGCTTTGTGTCCGTGTGTGTGTATATATATATATATATATATATATATATATATATATTTGGATGACCAGATTACTGGAAAGCAACTACTAGACTAGACTAGAAAGCTACTCGCCATGAAATTTAAGAAAAAGGAAACAGGAATGGTGAGAAGATGAAATATGAAATGACATGGTAGAGTAGCTACTAGTGGAAACTACACAAAATAAATGAAGACGAGATAGGATAGATGTTGTCATTGGGGAAGTCAAACAAGACTAATGAACAAGCACACTTAACACTCATTTTCTCACTACTATATCTATATATAAATCTTGGACAGGAACATACTTGCATCTTGTACGTACCTGTATAGCCTTCAATTTCACAAAAAAATATTCTGCAATAATTCGCTGGATGTCTGTGTGTGTCGGTGCATCCATTCACAGGAGCAAGGAACAGATCTTTATTATTTTGTGTTGTTGTTGTTGTTGTTGTGTTGTTGTTGTTGTCGTTGTTGTTGTTCGGCCACGACGGCATTACCACCCATAGTAGCTACTACTACTAATAGAGTCGAGTACTCTCTATTCTTCTTTTCTTACGTAGCTTCTGGTACATTTTCGACGTCCTCTCTCAACGCCTTCGGAAGCAAGCGGAGGAGACACCCCGTAAAATAATGTGCCCGGGAGAACTCAACAGTGACTACTAGTACTCGTACTAGCAGAACGCGGAGTACTAGTCTACTACCCCTAGCTAGTAGTACGGTACAAGCGATCGTCTGCGAAAACAACCGTAATAAATACAGTAATAATAATATTGAACAAAATCTCGCAACGACCACAATCTGTCCAGTCTACTAGACTACTAATAAGTAGTAACAGAAGTTTTTGAACTATTGGTATTCTTTTATACTTGTTTTGTTTGTTCATTATTTATCATCTATCATCATGGCAACCCCTTCCAAATCTCCAGCACGAACACCAGGTCGTTCTCCCATTGCTTCTGAGGTGCGTATTAGTATTCGTATTAGTATTAGTATTCTCCACTTTAGAATTATGCGTTGAGATTTTGCAACAAGGAGTTTTTTTTTCTTTTTCATTCGGAGTACTTTTCGCTGTGACAGCAGTATCATTATCACTATCACAGAATAAAACACACATTCAGAATGAGGATTGCTGCGTATGAATAAACAAGGTCGTGCAAATTGTGTTTGCAATGCACAGTTTTTTTTTTGTTAAGACGAACGAATGTCCATCATGTACTTCTCCCTGTACCGACTTCCTTCTGCTGACTCCACCACAAACCATGATAGCAATCATCAACACAATCATGCTGGAGAACACAATATTTCTACTATTGATGATGATGCTGCTAGTACTGCTGCTGCTGCTGCTGCTGCTGCTGCTGCTGCTGCTGCCCCGCCGTCACCTCCTTCGATTCGTTCGATTATTAACTCACAATCACGTTCTCTTGTTTTGCCATTAAATGAACTTGTTGCTGCCTCCTCCTCCTACCACCCCCAAAACCAACCTACTACCGCTATTGTGACGTCGATTCCTCCAAACAACAACAACAACAACTCTTACGTGATGCCCATTCTTCGTTCATCAAACGATATAACTAATAACAATAATTACTATTATTATCGTTATGGTTATGATCCACTGCAGGAAGAACGAGAACAAGCACTGCGAGATTACAAGGTCACGATCGAGTACAAGCATTTGAAGTCGCACGCACCCGGGGGAGTGTACCTGGTACCGTCCATGCACGATTTGCGACATTTTTACGGAATTATTTTTGTCCGACGGGGTCACTTTACCAATGGCATATTCAAATTTGAGTTGCGATTGCCACTGACGTACAACGATGTCGATACGCATCCACAAATTACCTTTACGTCCAAAATTTACAATCCCTACGTGTACTACGATACGGGCGTTCTGGACATCCAATCGGCCTATCCACACTGGGATCCATCGCGACATTACTTGGTTTCTAGTTTGACCTTGTTGAAACGCATCTTCTACGTCCGACCAGGCTCTATGAAAGATGCCAGAGCCAATTTGGAAGCCAAAACATTGGTCGAATCAGATCCAGAAGCCTACCAGAAAAAGGTGGACGAGTGTGTTCGGGAATCACAAAAACAAGTCTTTATGGACGACGATCCTCATTGTACGGCCAAATTTACAGAAGAAGCCTTGGCGCATCGCGTGCTGGCAGATCTGTTGAAACAAAATGTTCCGGATCCGGCACAAGTATCGAAAGCTGCCATTTTAAGCATGATTGATCATGCCAGTAAAGTCTAAAACCTAAAAACACTACTAGAGTACACTGCATTGTGTTTTATCAGCACTAGCCTAGTAGGGTAGAACGTTTTTTATTTTATCTTAAAAAATAGCATTGACACTTCTTCGTTCTTTTGTCAACTCTTTTTTCTTCTTCTATTCTTTCAAATTGAATTCTGATTGTGCGAGTAAATACTTTTTGTAAAAAAAAATTCTTTGCTTTGCTTCATACCGACATGGCAATAGCATTTCGTTCGTATCGAATTTGATTGACAATAACAGCCAAAACGACGTGCAAGGCAAGGTCTGATCCAGCAGCAACGTGCATTTTGATTTGCTGTGTCGTCCACGAATTTTCCCATTTCCAGTAACCAATAATAGAATCATCAGTATCATCATCATTCCTTAATGGCGACTTGGTTTCATTTTCGTCGTCGTTTTTGGTGGAAATGGTCGACGAATCATCCTCCAATGCTTCAGCACCATCACCATCATGACCACCACCATTCCAATCATTATTATTGTTATTATTATTACTTTGATATTGTTCGTCCTTTACATGATCTTCTCTGGACCTTCTTTTGGGTACATCATGGTTCATCTCGTTCTGATGTGATGCTTGTACCACGACGTGATTATTATTATTATTTTCGTTCCCCTCCGTTCGCTCTGCGACTTCGTTCATTATTTTTTCGCCTTGTCCAGTTGCTGCTGCTGAATCATCTAATTGCACCATACCTTTTTCCTCCGTCTCCTGCTGCGGGTGGTCAGCAAAAACGACATTATCACCACCACCACCACCACCACCACTACCGCCATTACCACTTCCACTCCCACCAAAACCATTACTGTCGTTGGCGAAATCATTATTATGTGATTGTGATTGTGGTTGTGGTTGTGATTGTGATTGATCTTGTTTTAATAACTCTTGTGCCCTTTGTTTCGATAATACCATGGTCTGATGATGTCCTACAATTTTACGGAACACTTCTTGACATTGTACTATGGGTTTGTCCCAATCCATCACTCCCTCACGAGGATCCGATTTGTTGTATTTTTGATTGGTAGTAGTAGTAGTAGTAGTAGTAGTAGTAGCAGTAGTATTGTTGTTGTTTTCTGCTGTCCATACTAATTTTCGACCTTGATTCTTTACCCACGTAGCCATTCCTTGGTGGGCAGCGGCGGTTTGTAATGTTGTCGTCGTCGTCGTTGTTGTGGATTGTTTGGCATCAGAGGAATCTGTTGGTTCCTTTTCAGCATTGTCATTCGTTTCGGATACTTCCAAGGCATTGTCGTTGTTTGATGTAGCGCCATTTGTCACTTTTATTGCATTCTCAATTCTATTACTACTACTACTTGTACTATTACTTGTACTAGTAGCAGTAGTTCTCGTAGTAGATTCTTTTTGTTGTTTGTCATGATGATGATGATGGTCCAATAATTTCATGGTATTTTCATCGGGAGGGGGACCGTATTGCATTGCAACGGCTGTGTATCGACTCCAACTTATCGTAATACAACACTTGCGATACAAAAAGGAGGTTCCTGCAGTGGTAGATAATGCTGCTGCTGCTGCTGCTGATGATGATTCATTCGTTACCACTTTTGCTTTACCCGAAGAAGCCATTGATGCTGCTGCTGCTGCTGCTGCTGCTGATAACAGTACCAATCGATCATTCACTAATTTATCAGTGGCAATCTTATCGGCCCATTGACCTGGAAAGGTCGGTATACCCATGCGATATACAATCCAAGATCGTCGAGTCAGATCGACCTGAACACGCAATACCAATCCTTCTGTATCATTACTACCATTATTACCACCACCACCAAGAATGCTCTGCTTGCCATCGTACACATCGAACCAGCACAAGGTACCTGGTACACATTTGGTAACGTACAACAAATTCTTTTCCAAGTCGGTTACCACAAATTCACGTTGATTCATTTTTGTTTTTGTTACATAATAAACACCGTATTGGTTCGTTGGTGATCGACCATCAATGGTCTCTGTTGATGACTGTAATCGACCATTGGCTTGTATCCAATCCGTTTCTTCAAATTTGGATTCAGCTCCTCCCATTTTCCATTTTATTTATTATTATTATATTTCTTTCTTTCCTTCTTTTTTGTGTGTGTGTTTTGTCTGCTTGTTTGCTTGCCGTTTATGTGTGTCTGTTAATCTTTTATAATCATCTCTTATGTTGTTGTGCACTATAATTTGCTATAATAATAATAATAATAATAATACTCCGAGTATGTTGTAATAATAAGCGAATTTAGTCCTGGCGGTAAAAGTAAGTGTGGTGCAGATGATGTTGTGTAGTCTGCACTTCTCGCTCTTCTTGTTGTGCTCCTACTACTACTCCTAGCTAGCTACCGTACTATAGCTAGTAGTAGTAGTAGTAGTTTTGGTAGAGCCGATCATTTCGATATACGGTCATTTTTTCTCTCTTCTTTTTTGGTAGGAGGGTAGACCCTACCTACTACGCTACATACGACTGGTAGTGCCACTCCTCTATTGTTCGTTTAGCGTTTTACATTGATCCATCGGGTGGACATGCTAAATTTTGGATCCCATTCATGACTGAGACACGTCTTTTTCCCCTAGCTAGTGGTACGTCAGATTCCCCAAATTATGAAGACAAGAAATACATAAAAAGTAATGCTGTAAAATACCAACTACCAACTCATCGGCAGCTTTCCATGTTTGTTTGTTTTTGTTGTGACAGCATGGCTGGTGAACGAACAAGTGGAAGGAAAAGTAGAAGCATAATAAATTTCCCTTTCCTTTTTACATCAAGATCTACTCCTCTTCTTTATAGGTCTGCAACAAACACAGCAAGAGCCGAATCCTTACCTTTCACACAAACAAACAAACAAACAAAAACACAACATCATACACACACAAGTTAATAATTAAAAAAAAGGAAACAGACCGAGGGAGATTGGAAAAACAATAAACAAAGAAAAAACCCATCAAACGTGACGCATAATATTATAAAAATCTACAGTATATGATGCGAGTTTCTTTCATTATTACTCCTGTGTTCTTTGCCTTGATGATAATCTCTGGTTCCAATGCCTTTAACATCCTATCGCCATCATCAGCATTAGCAGCTAGAGCTAGAACTAGTACTAGTACCAGTACCAGTACGAGTACTACTCAACTTTATAATGTTCCTCCTCCATCGATCAATGACGTACAAGCCTTTAAGGAATATGCGAACAAACAATCTCCACCAGCATCCTTTTTTGAATTGCAACAGGATTGTATTCAGGCAACAAAGCTGGCCTTGCGTGATGGGTACAAATTGTTGGAAATCGAATTTCCACCATTGCCGGCCAATGTACTAGAAATGGACGACGTATCGGCGTACGAGATTTCCAATGCGAATCTAAATTTAGCCTTGGATTATGCCAAAGGTCTTATTAGTAGTAATTCAGCAGCACCAACCACGACGGCTACTACTACTACCAGTACGGTTGGTACTACTGCTAATAATAATGACAATGACAACAACAACAACAACAACAACAACAATAAAAACGAAAAACAAATAATGAAAAATATCAAGAACATTGCCATTCTATTTCCCGATGAAGCCGAAACAGATATCTTTGTCGAAAAACAATTGGGTGGATCTAAAAATCCGTATCCTGGTATTCAAGTAGCATCCTTGCGTCAATCCGAAGAAGGAGATGATCGTGCCTTCAAGGTAAGGACAGAGAGAGAGAGGGGGGGGAGGTTAACAAACATGTTGTGTGGTCTTGTACTCTGTACTGCACTACTTTTTTTATTTTTATTATTTCAAGGTATCTCACCTAAATTTTATTTTACGTTCTAAACGTTCCCACCCAACAAATAATAATAATTATTATTGTTATTATTTTCTCAACAGCCGGAACAAATTTTTCTCAGTCTGCTCGGAAATGGTAGTGGTGGATCTGTTCGAGCCATCGATAATGTCGACATGTACATTTGCATCGTAGCCAGTGCTCAAGAATTACCAGATATTGAAGAATTGTCGAAATTGGATCCCGACACGCCCATTGTTTTTTATAACATGAAATTGGACGTCTTGCGTGGTGATCTGGGTGCACCCGCTTTCCCTCCCAAGGAATTTCAGGACCGTTTCCTTTCCAGAGTAAAGCCTGTGTACTTTTTAAGGACCCGACAATATTCGAGATCCACTGCCAAGCCACCGTTCTTGGTCAATTTTCAGGGCTGTCTGTTTCGATCATATCCTGGACAATTCCAGACCTTGTTGGATACCGGAAATGGACGGTATCGTCGTGTCAAGGGAAACGATCAACGACCACCCTTGGGATTGTTCAAGGAACAATTGGTTCAGGATTTGAAAGATCAAGGAGTTGTAGAAGAAGAAAGCAAGACGCTGGCATTTTTGCGGACAGGCTACAAAACAACAACCTGGTGGGAAGAGGATCGTGAAGACGCTAGTGACGATTGGTGCACGTAAATCCAAATTAAGCCCAGGTGGACTACGGCAGTTTACCTTGTCTCCTGTTAGGGACGATGATAGGACTCAGGAGTTAGGTCTTACTCTATTAGGTCGTGTGCCTATGCTTGCTCTGTATACACACA
>Ga0100391_1006009_pt1 | contig 11099 bp, 18 predicted proteins | sample CryGeymeta201515_FD_81541 | JGI IMG/M metagenome (GOLD analysis project Ga0100391, IMG submission 81541) | Groundwater microbial communities from Crystal Geyser aquifers in Utah, USA - Crystal Geyser metaG 2015-15 | ecosystem: Environmental > Aquatic > Deep subsurface > Groundwater | place: USA...
AGGCCCCCAAAACCTAAAAGGGGTATAATAAAAATATGAAAAGATTCCCTTCTGCTAAAGAAATATTAGAGGAAGCTAAGGCTCAAAAACCAAAAGCCGATATTAATCAATTGCACGCCTTAACTTTTAAGCTGATGATGAAATATAAAGATACTTATTATAAAGATAAAGTTGGTGAGTTTCTCTGTCGTAACTCCTTAGCTAATCTGCCAGAAGAAACAAAATTAAAAATTAAACAAGAACTACTTAGGCCAGTGAAGGGTGGGGACATACAGTATAGTAATTTTATGGAAGAGACCTCTCGCAGGATTAGTCAAACTTTTCAGCCCATTTCTGGAAACTTAGCAGAACTTTGTGCTGAAAAAGAATTAATAGATATAGGATTAAAACTAGGAATTAATTATAAGAAAAGAGTAGAACATACAGATTTAATAATCTACCATCCGCAACTATCCGGATATTCTAAAAAACATAGGGTAGAGGTAAAAAACGTCTCGGTAAGAGAAAGAGCTACAAGAGGATTTATATTTGATGGAGATAGCATGATAGGTTTTTTTAATGACCCCGGTGAATTCACTAATACTAATATAGATATAATTGATGAACAATGTCAAAAAACTGGTGGGTATTGCTACATTCCACCAGTAATTTTAGAAAGAATTAGAGATAAAACTCAAAATAAAAGATTTAAACCTAATACGGACTTTGTTTCTGATATGGAAAAATTTGTTAAAACAGGAATTATTTAGGCCGCCAAAAATCTAAAATATATTCGAGTGTAGTCCCTAAGGTTATATAATTACTAGGCCAACCAAAAATTCCTGCTTTGTTTACCAAATTTCTTCGATCCCAAATTATTGTATTTCTCAACTCATACCCCACTTTTTCTAAAGCTTCTATTACATAAATATGAAGCGGAATTCGTTTATTTTCCCACCAAAGATCGGTGATATTTATCACACAATGAGCTCCCGGTTTATGTACGGGTAAAATTTTTCTGTAAATTTCACCTAAAGCCTCAGCGAATTTTTTTGGTTCCATAGTCCCCAAGTCTCGGGGATTTTTTGAATATTGTTGAACTTTTTTATAATGTTGATTATTTCTCAAATTCCCACGAAGACTCTTATTTTCTCGCGGTCTATTTAGCATATTAGCATAAGGAGGAGAAGTTACAGAAAGGGCAACAATATTCTTATTTAAATAATCAGGAATATTTATTGCATCATCACAAATAGCAATTTGTTTAGTGTCGACGAATAGGGGAGATTGAGATAATCTTTTTTTTGTGAGGTCAATATATTTTCTATTTAAATCAAATCCTATGGCATTTCTTCCCAAATCTCTTGCTGCAATTAAAGTAGTCCCAATTCCAACAAATGGATCTAAAACCAATTCCCCTTTATGGGTAAATAATTCTATACATTTTGCTGGCAAACCAATGGGAAATACCGCCGGATGGATGTTTTTATCTCTAGTATCTCTCTTTTCATAAGAAAATTCCCAAATAGCAACTTGATTTTTCATCCACTGTTTAGCATCAAGACAATTAATATGATTTGGAGGACAATTACAGATTTTTTTAAAAGAAATATTTAATTTTTTGCTTTCCTCTTTTGGTGCTTTATTTTCCGTAAACTTTGTATTATTTTCAAAAGTCGTCATTTCTTTCAGTTCTTCGAAGGTTCGAATAACGCTAACAACTTTTCCTTGAATAGTTAATTGTTTCGTGAAAATTGGCTTGAGGTTAGGATTAGCTGGTTGAAGACGGAATCCATTTTTTTCTTTATAAATTTTCTTCAAAGTAACTTCGTTGCCATTTATTAGCGCAACTGCTGTTTCACCATTTTCTACTATTGGTTGTTTTCTAATTATTACAGTATCTCCATCAAAAATTCCTTCATCAATCATACTTTCACCCTTGACCCGTAAGGCATAATGTTCGCCAGATTTTGACAACTGAGATTTAGGAACTTTAATATTTTCCTTATCTTCTATTGCCTCAATTGGTTCACCGGCAGCAATAGTACCGAGTAGGGGAATCTTCACCAAATCAGAAATTTTCTTTTTTTTATTTAATTCAATTGATCTTGGTTGATTTTCGATTTTTTTGAGATATCCTTTTTCTCTTAATGCTTCAATGTGTTGATGAACGGTAGATTTTGCCAATCCAAAGCGTCTTCCAATCTCCTCCAGAGAGGGGGAGTAATTTTTTCCTTTTATATATTTCTTTATATATTCAAATATCTTTTTTTGTTTGGGAGTTAGCATATTGACACTTCTTTAAATTGCTTGCTATTATTACATTATACCGAACCTTAACCGAACCTGCAAAGGTGTCAACTGTGGATAACTTTTAAAGGTCGATAATTATTAAATTTAATACATCTAATTAAAGGTATGGGCTTAACAAAACACGATAAAATAGCCAAAGAAATTGCTGAGAGAAAAGGAGCCGAATATAATTCAGATAAAGGAGTTGATATTAAAACACCAACACAGGCTATTGAAGTTGAGGTTGATCCAGAAAAATTTAAAGAAGGGGTAAGACAACTTCAGGGAACTAATAAAATAAGATATCTCGCCGTACCAAACGAATTAGTGAAGGAAGCAAGAGAATACACTAAGGGTATTGGTGTTGGGGTTATGAATGAACATGGAAAAATTAAGAAACGGGGAAGTTGATTTTCTAAATTAACTCCAAAACAAAAAGTCAAAGAATTAATTGAGAAATAAAAATGGATCATATAATACCTCCTTCAGTTATGACGGAAATTGTCTTAGGAAGTATTTTGGTTGCTGTTGTTACCTCGATAATTATTATTCCGATTGTTTTATTATTTAGAAAAATATTACCAAAAAGACGGCTACAACGAGAAGGACAAAGAATGGGCATACCAAGAGAAGTACAAAGTGAAGTATATGAGAGAGACGGTGGGAAATGTGTATATTGTGGGAGCAAAAGGAATCTTGAATTTGACCACATAATTCCTATATCAAAAGGAGGTAGTAATACCGCTAGAAATATTCAGCTTTTGTGCCAGAAATGTAATCGCCAAAAATCGGGTAATTTTTAACCAATCAATTTTAGACAAAGCAATTAAAGGAGAATTATGAAATGAAAAATTTTACAAGACAACAAATTTTAAAACTGGCTAAAAGATACTCTTACAAAACCAAAGATGAGGCGGTCGAAAAAGAAATTAAAAAATGGTTAAGGCTCCATAAATATTTAGACAGAGATAAGTTTATTAGATTATGTTTATGGAAAACTCCGAGGCAACGAAATAACTATAAGAAAAATGATGATTTGACTGTGAGAGAAATAACAAGTTTTTCATTTTCAGCTAAAAGCGAAAGGGCAAAGATAGAATCATTACAGATATCATATGGCGTTTCTTATCCTATAGCTTCAACTATCTTACATTTTGCTTTTCCCAATAGATACCCGATCATGGATTTTAGAGTGATTGAGTCTCTCGAATGGAAACAACCTAAAAGTTATAGTTTCGCTTTTTGGCAAAAATATTGTAATAAAATACGAGGGTTATCTAAAAAATACAAATTACCAATTAGAACAATTGATAAAGCTCTCTGGGCTTATTCAAAAGAAAACCAAAAAATTTAGGTAGAAGTTGAGAGAAATTTTATAAAATATATGAAATGGGTTGCGATTAGTGGAAGTTGGAGAAAAATAAATAAAGAAGTAGAAAATGACGTTAGAAAAACTGTAAGAGAAATTATATCTCGAGGCGATGGTATTGTTACTGGAGGAGCTTTAAACGTTGATTACATCGCTACTGACGAAGCATTAAAATTAGATCCTGCCGCAAAAAGAATAAAGATTTTTCTTCCAGCAACCTTAGAGATCTTTATTGCCCATTATCTCAAACGTGCCAAAGAAGGAGTGATTACCGAAGAACAAGCGGAAGATCTTATTAATCAGTTAAGCAGAATTAAAGAAATAAATCTTTCCTCGCTTATCGAAAATAAAGACAGTAAAGTTATAAATGAAGAAGTATATCATAAGAGAAACACAACAATTATAAATGCAGCCGATGAATTAATAACATTTCGTGTTAAAGAAAAAGTGGGTGGTGTTGGCGTAAAAGATACAATTGAAAAAGCACGGAAAAAAGGCATTCCAGTAAAAGTTTTTACTTATACTATTGAATAATCAAAATTTAGGCCGAAGTTGAGGGAAAATTGACTTAACTTTCTTGATTTGTTATCATTAAATATATGGGAAAACTTATGTTAGAATTTAAACTTCCCGTGTCTATTCTTCGGGAAGGTAAAAAATATGTAGCTTATACTCCGGCTCTTGATTTGTCTACTTCAGGAGTAAGCTATGAAGAAGTAAAAAAGCGATTTAGCGAAATCGTTAATATTTTTTTTGAGGAACTTATTAAGAAGGGCACATTAGAAGAGGTGTTGCGAGATTTAGGATGGAAGCGGATTCAAGCCAAATGGAATCCGCCGGTGGTAATTTCTCAAGAGTCTCAAACCGTTCGGGTGCCAGCTAGATAATTTATGGCTCATTTAGCGCCTATTCATTGGAAAAAATTTGAGAAATTTCTCCTCTATATTGGCTGTCGTTTTGAAAGAGAGAAAGGCGATCACCGAATTTATTGGAGAGAAGGTTTAAAGCGACCGGTAGTTATTCCTCGCGATGCAGAACTACCGGTTTTTATTATTCGTAATAATCTACGAATTTTAGGCATTGATCCTGAAAAATATCTTGAAATTTTAAAAAGAATTTAAAAATAATCAAAATTTAGGCTGAAGCTGAGGGAAATTTAATAAATATATTATGAGGATTTCAGAGCAGATTTTTCCAAGGGTGGTGGCTTTGATTTGTACTATAAATAAACAGGGGAAGGCCAATGTGATGACGGCTAGTTTTTTAATGCCGATTAGCTTTGAGCTAAAGTATTTGGCCTTTTCTATTTCGCCAAAAAGATATAGCTATGAAAATTTAAAGGAAGTTCCCGAATTTACTTTAAATCTATTATCGAAAGAAATGAAAAAAGAAGCTGACATTTGTGGGAGTTATTCTGGCAAAAACGTAGATAAATTTAAAAAGGCAAATTTAATTACTGAGAAATCGAAAAAAGTTTCGCCACCGGTGGTAAGGTGTCCGATCAGTTTTGAATGCCAAGTAGTTAAAATGGAAGAATATGGGGACCATTTTTTGGTAGTAGGCAAAGTTTTAAATGAATGGATTAGAGAAGAAAAATTCATGCCTTTACTTCATTACAGCGGGGACATTTTCATGACCCCTAAAATTTTATGAAGAAAAATTTGGTTTCTATTGATCTTGGGATTATTATTGTGAGTGCGATTTTGGGTCTTTATGCGTCGCAGAGGAATTGTTTATTTAGATTTTTTACAGAGGGAGAGATGAATTTTTGGACAGGTATTGAAATCTTAGCTGGATTTGGTGTTTTAATAGGCCTAGTTATTTTTTTAACTGGCCGAGCTAAAAAGAAATAAGGAAAATCAAAATAAAGGTCGCCGAAGAGGCGATTTTTTGGTAGGATAAATTAAAATATGAAAAAAGTGGCTATTTTCGATATTGATGGGACAGTTTTTCGCTCCAGCTTACTCATAGAATTAACCGATGCCCTTATTCAAGAAGGTATTTTTCCTTCAAGGGTGAGAAAATTATATACTCGGGCCGCTGAAAATTGGTTAGATAGAAAAGGCCCTTACGAAGAGTATATTAATGCGGTCATTAAGGCATTCCGGCAAAGTATCAGGGGTGTCAGATACCAGGAATTTTCAAAAGTTGCTAAAAAAGTTGTTGCTTTTCACGGAAATCGAATTTATCGATACCCCCGGGACATTGTAAAAAATTTGAAAAAGAAAAACTATTATCTTTTAGCAATTTCTCACTCTCCCCAAAAAGTTGTTAAAGAATTTTGTAAAAAAATGGGATTTGACAAGATATATGGCCAGCTCTATGAAATTGACCGACAAAAAAGATTTACGGGTAAGGTACTTCATATGGAGCTAATTTCCGACAAAGCCGAAATTTTAAAACGCGCTATTGAAAAAGAAAAATTGACTCTAAAAGGATCGGTTGGGGTCGGGGACACAGAAAGCGATATCGCTTTTTTAAAAATGGTGGGAAGGCCCATTTGCTTTAATCCCAATCAAAAACTTTATCAATATGCGAAACGGGCTGGCTGGAAAATTGTTGTCGAAAGAAAAGATGTCATTTATCACCTTTAAACATTTTCTATGACGCAAATTCAATTTGCAAAAAATAATCGAATAACGCGAGAAATGATAGGAGTAGCCAGGGACGAAGGCATAGATGTTAACCTTTTAAAAAGACGGGTTGCCAAAGGCTTGATTGTTATACCTTCCAATATTAATCATAAGAATTTGGGCACCCCAATTGGGATTGGTTTTGGTTTGAGGACAAAAATTAATACCAATATTGGTGTTTCCCTGATAAAATCAACGTTGGTTGAAGAAGTAAAAAAATTAAAAGTAGCGATTGAGGCTGGCGCAGATACGATAATGGATTTAAGTACTACCAAAGATGCAGATAAAATAAGGAGAGCATTAATAGAGAAATGCCCTCTTCCATTTGGTACCGTCCCTATTTATCAAGCGGTAATTGAAGCCGGGAAAATAGAGAGTTTGAATAAGGAAATCTATCTTAGAGTGCTCGAAAAACATGCTAAAGACGGAGTAGATTTTGTAACAGTCCATGCCGGAGTAACAAAAAGAGCTTTTCCATTGATAAAAAATAGGGTGATGAAATGCGTTAGTCGCGGTGGTTCTTTTTTACTTAGATGGATGAAATATCATAAGAAAGAAAACTTTCTTTACGAATCTTTTGACGAAATTTTAGAAATTGCTAAAAGATACGATGTGACATTGAGTTTAGGAGATGGTTTAAGACCTGGCTGTATTGCCGATAGCACCGATAAAGCTCAAATTCAGGAACTCAAAATTTTAGGAAAACTTGCCAAGAAAGCAAAAGAGGTAGGCTGCCAAGTAATGATTGAGGGTCCCGGCCACGTTCCTTTAAATGATATTGAAAATAACATACGATTGGAAAAGAGATACTGCGCTAAGGCCCCATTCTATGTTTTAGGTCCGTTACCAACTGACATAGCTACCGGCTATGACCATATTGTTTGCGCTATCGGGGGCGCTTTAGCTTGTTGGAAAGGAGCAGATTTTCTTTGTTATGTTACACCAAAGGAGCATATTGGCTTGCCAGACATTAATGACGTTAGAGAAGGAACGATTGTTACTAAAATTGCTGCCCATATTGCAGATATTGCTAAAGGAAATAAAAAAGCAGTTTTCAGAGATTTAAAAATGGCAAAGGCAAGGCGAAGACTAAATTGGGAAGATATGCTAAAATATGCAATTGACCAAAAAAAGTTTATTGAATTAAGAAGACAGGAATGTAGAAAAAATCCGAAATTGAGAAAAGCAAAATATTGCTCTATGTGTGGTCCATTTTGTGTTTTTAGAACTCTAAAATGAACAATAATAGACCGATAAAACTTTCGCCCAATTCCTTGAATTTGTATTATGAGTGTCCGCTTTGTTTTTGGCTGGAGAAAAAACAGGGGATTAGAAGGCCCCAGCCCTATCCTTACGCTCTTAATGCGGCGGTGGATCTGCTTTTGAAGGAAGAATTTGACAAATACAGGAAGAAGGACGAATTGCATCCTTTGCTGGTAGCCCACAACATCCCGGCGAAACTTTTTTCAAATCAGAAATTGTTAGACGAGTGGAGAAGTAATCTTAAAGGAATACGCTATTACGACCCGACACTGGACGCCACTCTTTTTGGGGCGGTTGATGATGTTCTGGAGTTTTCCGATGGCAAATTAGCTCCGTTAGATTACAAATCTACCGGCAGCAAAGTGCCCACGGTATACGACCGTTTCCAGCTACAAATGGATATTTATACTTTTCTTTTGGAGAAAAATGGATATAAAACTGTCAGAAAGGGGTGTTTGGCTTTTTATGTTGTTGATAAGGAAAATGGATTTGAGGACAGGTTGCCTTTCAAAAAAGAAATTCAAGTTATAGATACCGACCCTTCCTATGTCCAGGGGCTTTTTGAAGAAGCAGTCGCCCTTTTAAGAAAAGATGCGCCACCATCACATAACCCAGATTGTCAATATGGCCAGTGGCTAAAAGAAGCCTCAAATTATTGATTTACCCCGTTAGAAGTTTTCGAAATACAAAGCCTGGACAAGATCGGTTTAGCAATACTTGTAATCACCGGAACTTCTAACGGGGTTTACGAAATCAATGGAATTAAAAGTCGCCGAGGGGGCGATTTTTTGTTAGAATAATAAAATAATCGAAATTTAGACCGAAGTTTATTACTAAACCATATTTATTTTAGATGAATATTTGGGAATTTGTAAAAGGAGAATTTATAATAATAAAAAATATTTTGTATGAAAAACAGATATTTAAGCGGAATTAGCAGAAACATAATTTTGCTGGGAATTGTCAGTTTTTTAAACGATATCAGCAGCGAGATGATAATGCCGATTTTGCCAATGTTTCTTACTGCCTTGGGAGGAACAGGTTTAGTTATCGGATTAGTAGGAGGATTAATGGAAAGTGCCTCAAGTATTTTAAAGGTAATATCTGGCTATTTATCAGATAAAATTGGGAAAAGAAAAATTTTTGTTTCCTTCGGCTACCTCACTTCCGCTATTTGTAAATTATTTTTGGCTTTTTCTAAAATTTGGCAACATGTTTTAGTTTTTTCTTCCTTAGAAAGAGTTGGCAAGGGTTTAAGAACCGCTCCCAGAGATGCAATTTTAGCTGATTCTATGCCACAAGAAAGAGGCAGGGGCTTTGGAATTCATCGAGCAATGGATACTTCAGGAGCAATCGTGGGCTCAATTATTGTTTTTCTTTTGTTTTGGTTTTTTGGATTTGATTTTAAATCAATCATAATCATTGCTGCTATTTTAGCTTTTATTTCTTTAATTCCTTTGTATTTTGTAAAGGAAAAAAAGAGAGAACCTCAAAATGTAACTTTGAAAATAGGGTTAAAAAATCTTTCCCGGCCGCTTAAATCATTTATCTTCATTTCTTTTATATTTGCTTTAGCAAATTTCAGCTATATGTTTTTTATTTTGAGAGCTCAAGAATTCTTTACCGGCAAATTGTCTACCGGCATACCAATTATTTTGTATGTTCTTTTTAATATTTTCTATGCTCTATTTGCCATTCCCTTTGGTATCCTATCTGACAAAATAGGAAGAAAAAAGGCGATTATTCTTGGTTATCTTTTATTTTCATTAACTTGCCTTGGTTTTATCTTTTCGCATTCTTTAATAACTTTTGTGATATTGTTTTCGCTTTATGGTTTAATGTATGCCATAGTGGATGGCAATCAGCGGGCTTTTATTTCCGATTTGTCTCAAGAAGAATTAAGGGCTACGGCCTTGGGAACATTTCATACAGCAATTGGTTTAGCAGCCTTGCCGGCCGGTTTAATCGCTGGATTTTTCTGGCAAATTAATCCGAGTATCACCTTTATTTATGGAGCGGTAGTTAGTATTATTCCAGTTGCTTTGTTTCTTGCTTTTGGGGAAACCTTTAAAATGGTAAAGCAGTTTTAAATTATGGAAAAATTAATTAAGAAAGAAAATTATAAATAAATTTTAAAAAATGGAAAAATGGTGTCAACTCTATTTTTAATCAAAATTTAGGCCGAAGTTGAGGGAAAATTAATAAAAATATGATAATAAAAGAAATATTAAATCGAAGGTCGGTAAGAGAATATAAAAATAAGGCAGTGCCGGAAAAATACATTACTGAAATTATAAAAGCAGGACAATTTGCTCCGACTGCCCGCCATAATCAGGCTGTTGAGTTTATAGTTATTAGAAACCAAAAAACAAAAGATAAAATTTTTGAAATTGTAAGTCAGGAATTTGTAAAAACAGCTCAGGTCTTGATAATTCCTGTAACCGATACTACTAAAACCAATTGCCCGGTCCAGGATTTATCGGTTGCTTCTGAAAATATGTTTTTGCAGGCGATAGCGCTGGGGTTGGGGACTGTCTGGAAAGCTTTAAAACCGGAATTTAATGAAGAAGAAAAAATAAAAAAATTACTTGGAATTCCGAAAAGATATAAAACCATAAATATCGTACCCGTTGGCTACCCAAAAGAAAAACCGGCGCCTCACACCGATAAAGATTTTGTTGAGGAAAAAATACACCAAGAAAAATGGTAAAAATGATTTATTTTATGGGTCGCTGAGGAGGCGGTTTTTTGTTAGAATAGTTAAATGATTAAAAGATATAACAAACTGATTAGGGATAGGATTTTGGAGATTATTAAGGCGGCAGGGGAGAAGCCCTATTGGCGAGTTCTGGGCAGAAAAGAGTACACAAAAGAAATAAAGAAGAAAATCTTAGAAGAAGCCAAAGAATTAATTGAAGTAAAAAAGAAAGAAGAAATTATTAATGAAATTGTTGATATTCAAGAATTGATTGACGTTTTAGTTTCGGAACTTGGACTAACAAAATCAGAAATTCAAAAACAGCAGAAAATAAAAAACAAAAAAAGAGGCGGGTTTAAAAAGAAACTTTTTTTAATAAAAACAGAGAAATAATCAAGAATTCAGGGCTGAAGTTGACACTATTTTAAAGAGGTGTAGAATAAAAACATATGGTAAAACAATTTACAGCTGTATATAAAAAAAGAGGAAAATGGTATTTGGGTTGGGTAGAAGAAATTCCAGGAGTTAATACTCAAGGGAAAACTCTTAAAGAGGTAAAAGAAAACTTAAAAGAGGCGCTTTTATTAATTCTAGAAACAAATCGAATTTTAAATAAAAAAGAGTTTCCCAAGGGAAAAGTTATTCGAGAACCACTTTCAGTTTCTTTAAAATGAAACGAAAAGATTTAATTAAGCATCTCATTAAAAATGGATGCATTTTTATTCGAGAAGGCGCAAGACACAGCGTCTTTTTTAATCCATTATTGAGGAAAACTTCTACTATTCCACGTCACAGTGAAATCGATAATTTCTTAGCAAAGAAAATCTGTCGAGATTTCGGTGTAGGACCACCAAAAAGCAAATAA
>Ga0100391_1006013_pt1 | contig 11093 bp, 10 predicted proteins | sample CryGeymeta201515_FD_81541 | JGI IMG/M metagenome (GOLD analysis project Ga0100391, IMG submission 81541) | Groundwater microbial communities from Crystal Geyser aquifers in Utah, USA - Crystal Geyser metaG 2015-15 | ecosystem: Environmental > Aquatic > Deep subsurface > Groundwater | place: USA...
CGCGCCGATGCCGCCTTCATGGAGGCGCTCTGGCTCTATTTCGGGACCGAACCGTTCCAGCGCGGCAATCTGGACGCGGGACGCCTCAGTTGGCTGTTCAAGCGCGAAGTCGTGCCCGCCGAGGATCCGTTCGACCCCGAAAGCTACGAGGCCTTGCTGCGCATCGACGAGGATCGCGCCCGCGCCGCCTTCCCCGACGCCTTCGACGGATCGGGCTTCTGGGAGGACGGATCGGCATGATCCTGCTTGGCCTCACCTCTTTTGAGCGATTCCGCGCGCACCGTCGCGGCGCCCCCCTTCGCCCCCTTTCGCGGCCCGCGAATCCTGCCAATGTAGGAACGTCGGCCGTTGTCCCCAGTCGTTGTCACCCGGCCGACATCTACAAGACGTGTTACCCTTCCCCTACGAGGCGGTCGGCCGAAGCTTCGGTCCGGCCGCCTTTTTTTGCCGATCCGACCCCGGCGGAAACCCGTGCTTCTCCACAGGCCGCATCGGGTGTAGGGTGCGAAACACGAGGCAAATCGACAGGAGACGCAGGAAAATGCGCACCAAACTCATTCTCACCGCAGGTCTTGCGGCGGTCATGGCCGTGTCCGGATGCGTCGCATCCGATCTGGAACGCGCGGGCGTCGGCGCGCTGGCCGTTGGCGCCGGGGCGGCCGTGCTGGGGGGCAGCGTTGCCACGGGCATCGTCGTGGGGGCCGCGGCGGGCGCGCTGTGCGACGACGTCAACCTCTGCTGAACCAATCGGCGCGGGCCAAGCCCGTTTCCATCACCGAATTTCAAGCCATCCCGGTCCCGGCGCCGGGGTGGTTTCTTGCGTTGCGCGGGCTCCGCAGGCCCGCCGGGAAGGACTTGGGACATGTTCAAGAAACTGCTGATTGCCAATCGTGGCGAAATTGCCTGCCGCGTCATCAAGACGGCGCGGCGGATGGGGATCCCCACCGTCGCCGTCTATTCCGACGCCGACCGCAATGCGCTGCATGTGACGTTGGCGGACGAGGCGATCCATATCGGCCCGCCGCCCGCGTCCGAAAGCTATATCGTGATCGACAAGATCATGGAGGCGATCCGGCAATCGGGCGCCGACGCGGTGCATCCCGGCTACGGCTTCCTCAGCGAGAACATGAAATTCGCCCAGGCACTGGAAGCCGCGGGCGTCACCTTTGTCGGCCCGCCCGCGGGCGCGATCGAACAGATGGGGGACAAGATCACCTCCAAGAAGCTTGCGGCGGCGGCGGGCGTGTCCACGGTGCCGGGCCACATGGGCCTGATCGCGGACGCGGCCGAGGCGGTGCGGATTTCGGGCGAAATCGGCTACCCGGTGATGATGAAGGCCTCTGCGGGCGGTGGCGGCAAGGGCATGCGCATCGCGTGGACCGAATCGGAGGTGGCCGAGGGCTTCCAGGCCTCGAAGAACGAGGCGGCCAGTTCGTTCGGCGATGACCGCATGTTCATCGAGAAATTCGTGACCCAGCCGCGCCATATCGAAATCCAGGTGCTGGCCGACACCCATGGCAACGCGATCTACCTGGGCGAGCGGGAATGCTCCATCCAGCGCCGCAACCAGAAGGTCATCGAGGAAGCGCCGTCGCCGTTTCTGGACGCGGCCACGCGCCGCGCGATGGGCGAACAGGCCGTGGCGCTGGCGCAGGCGGTGGGCTACGCGAGCGCGGGCACCGTGGAATTCATCGTCGATGGCGACCGCAACTTCTATTTCCTCGAAATGAACACCCGCCTGCAGGTGGAACACCCCGTCACGGAGCTTGTCACCGGCGTCGATCTGGTGGAGCAGATGATCCGCGTCGCGGCTGGCCACAGGCTGGAGTTGACCCAGGACGATGTGAAACTGACCGGCTGGGCGATGGAATCGCGCCTTTACGCCGAGGATCCGTATCGCAACTTCCTGCCGTCCATCGGGCGGCTGACCCGCTACCGCCCGCCCGCCGAGGTCGCCGCCGGTCCGCTGCATCACAGTGGCAAATGGCAGGGCGACGCCGCCCCCGGCGACACGGCGGTGCGCAACGATACCGGCGTCTACGAGGGGGGCGAGATCTCCATGTATTACGATCCCATGATCGCCAAGCTCTGCACCTGGGGGCCGGATCGCGCTAGCGCGCTGGAGGCGATGCGCGACGCGCTGGACGGGTTCGAGGTGGAGGGGATCGGCCACAACCTGCCGTTCCTGTCGGCGGTCATGGACCACCCCAAGTTCATCGCGGGCGAGATGACCACCGCCTTCATCGCCGAGGAATTCCCCGATGGCTTCGACGGCGTGTCCCTGCCGCAGGCGGACCTGATCCGGCTGGCGGCGGCGGCGGCGGCGATGCACCGCGTGGCCGAGATCCGGCGCACCCGCGTGTCGGGGCGGATGGACAACCACGAACGCCGCGTCGGCGCGGATTGGGTGGTGTCGGTGCAGGGACAGAGCTTCGAGACGGTGATCGAGGCCGACCCTGCTGGGTCCACCGTGCAGATCGCGGGCGAAAGCCTGCGGGTCACGTCGGACTGGACGCCGGGCGACCAGTTGGCGCGGCTCGAGGTGGGCGAAAGGGCGCTGGTGCTGAAGGTCGGCAAACTGCCGGGCGGCTTCCGCCTGCGCACACGCGGGGCCGATCTGAAGGTGCATGTCCGCACGCCCCGGCAGGCGGAACTGGCCAAGCTGATGCCCGAGAAGCTGCCGCCCGATACCTCGAAGCTGCTGCTCTGCCCGATGCCCGGCCTCGTGGTGAAGGTGGATGTGGAGCAAGGCCAGCTTGTGCAGGAAGGGCAGGCATTGTGCACCGTGGAGGCGATGAAGATGGAAAACATCCTGCGCGCCGAACGCAGCGGGACCATCGCGAAGATCAACGCAGGTGCGGGCGACAGCCTTGCCGTGGACGATATCATCATGGAGTTCGAATAGGGCCTTGGGCGACAGTTTCCTCATGGCGTGGATCGGGCTGGTTCTGGCCGCCTTCCTGCTGCATCTGGCGATGCAGTCGGGGCGACGCGACGCGACCGGCTTCGAATTGCCGGTGATGGCGCTGATGATCCTTGCGGTGGGGGCGGCCTGGCTTCTGGCGCGCAGCGATGACGGGCGGTCCGTGACGCTGATCTCGGCGCTGCTGGTGGCCGCGTCGGCGCTATTGGGTCTGGTGTTCAACGCCGCCGTGGCGCGCCAGGCCGAAGCGCGCGCCCGGGCCGAGCGCATCCGCGACATCCATCGCGCGCTTTATGCCGATATCGCGGCGCAGGCGGCCAACCTGGTCAGCCATGCAGCCCTGGAGGCCGAGCGCGACGCGATGCTGCCCCGCATCGAGGAGGGTTACATTCCCCTCATCCTGCACGAGCCGAATTCCGGCCTGTTTTCCGAGGTGCGCAAGGAAATCCACATCCTGCCCCGGTCCACCATCGACCCGATCGTCAGCTTCTACCGCCAGACCGATGCGATCCGGGCGCTGATCGACGACATGCGCGGCGAGACCTTCCGCGACCGGGCAAGCGTGGCGCAGCGCAAGGCGATCTATTCGGACCTGATCGAGGTTCGCAAGGCCGCGCTGGATTTCGCGATCGCCTCGCTCGATATCATTGAAGTCTATGCGAAAAACGGCCCCGAGGCGGCGCTGAGGCGCTACCACGGCCTGCGCGACGGCGCATTGCCGGGCTTCAGTAGCCGCCCGGGCGCGGGCCCGTCCGGCCCGTTGTAGGGATATTGGTTCGTGGTGTCTTGGACATTTGACATATCCTCACGGTGCAAAGGCCTTGGCTTACATATAGGTCAGCCGGGGCAGCCTTGCAATTGCGGTGATCAATTGCCTTACCGCAATTCCTCCTGCCGCAACTGGAAATTGTCGATGGCGCGGATGATCTCGCGCACGTCGCGGGGGCCGGGGCGGCGCAGGCCGACGGAGCCGTCCTTGGCGACCACCACCAATGCGAAGCCGCGCGGGCGCAGGGCGGTGCGGACGGCGGATCGGGCGTCGGGATCGGTATCGAACAGGATCACGACGTCGCGTTCCAGCAGGGCCTCCGGGCGTTGGGTCAGCAATTCCATCTGTTCGATGAAGCGCGGATCGGCGGGCGTGTCGGCGAACACGACAATGGGACGCGCGATCCACCGGAACTCGTCCAGCGTCAGGTCGATGGCGTCGCGCGGGGCCAGCGGATCGAGCATCTCGGGCTCGGTGCCGGTTTCGGTGCCGGCCTCGGTGCCGGTTTCGGCCTCGGCGTCGGGCGCGGTATCGGTTGCCATGACAATCGTTGCAGCACTCGCGTCTTGCGCAGTCGCCGGGTGCGGGGCCAGTTGCAGGGTCAGGGCCAGAAGGGCCAGAATAATCAGATGGTCGGGTCGCATGTGTCCTCCGGTTGGGACATATATAGGCGGTGGGCGGCATAAAGCGAAGACCTCGGGTGCGGTATTGACCGTATCTTCACCTGCACGGGCCATTGATCTGCGGCACGATCCCGCTGTCGAAAGAAAGGCCCGGCCCATGGATGTCATCCTTCATGTCGGTTCCCATCGCACCGCCACGACGACGCTGCAAAGCCACATGGCCGAACATCGCACGGAACTGGGCGCGGGCGGTGTCGTCTACTGGGGGCCGAAGGTCGCGCGTGGCGGGCTGTTTCGCGGCGCCATCGGCGGGGTCGACCGGATCATGTCGTGGCAGCAACGCCGCTTCAACGGCCGTTGCGCCATGCGCGCCGAAGCCGTGCGCCAGACCGGGGCCAGCCACCTGATCATCAGCGACGAGAACATGATCGGCTCGCTGCGCGCCACGCTGGAGGATACGGTGCTCTACCACGATGCCGGGCGCCGGGTGTCCGCCTGTGCGGGCGGCTTTTCCCGGCACCGCCTGACCGTGGGCCTGTGCGTGCGCTCCTACGTGGACTGGTGGACCTCGGCCATGGCGTTCCGCCTGTCGCGCGGCGGGCCCCTGCCGCGCACCGACCTGCGCGAACACCTTGTCACGCAACCGCGCCGCTGGCGTCATGTCGTGGAAGAAATCGCCCGCGTCCTGCCCGACGCGACCCTGCTGGTCTGGACCTACGAGGCATTGGGCGACAAGCCGCACCTTGTGCTGGAAGAGCTCTGCGGCATCGCCACGCCACCGTCGCGCGCCATGCGCAGGAATGCCAGCCCTCCGGCGGCCGAGTTGCGCGACCTGATGCGGACCTGCGGGATCGACCCGCTGCACTTCCACTGGCCCGAAGGGAAATTCATGCCCTTCGCGGATCACGAGGTGGCGGCGTTGAACGCCCAATACGACGAAGACCTGGCCTGGTTTGCCAATGGCGCCGGCGGCTTCGCGGACTTTATCGATGCTCCTGCGGCCCAGACCTTGAACGAGGATGCAGAGCGGACAGTTGATGGAAGAGGAACGACCAATGACCCAGACCACCGAAACCTGGCGTGAACTGGCGCGGACGGAACTGCGCGGGCGCGACCCGGACAGCCTGACATGGGCGACGCTGGAAGGCATCGACGTCAAGCCGCTCTACACCGCCGCCGATACCGACACGCTCGGCCACATGGGCACGCTGCCCGGCGCGGCCCCGTTCACGCGCGGCGTGAAGGCCACGATGTATGCCGGCCGCCCGTGGACGATCCGGCAATATGCGGGCTTCTCCACGGCCGAGGACTCGAATGCCTTCTACCGCCGCGCGCTGGCCGCCGGGCAGCAGGGCGTGTCCGTGGCCTTCGATCTCGCCACCCATCGCGGCTATGACAGCGACCACGCGCGGGTGGAAGGCGATGTCGGCAAGGCGGGCGTGGCCATCGACTCGGTGGAAGACATGAAGATCCTGTTCGATGGCATCCCGCTCGATCAGGTTTCGGTGTCGATGACGATGAACGGCGCGGTGATCCCGGTGCTGGCCTCCTTCATCGTCGCGGGTGAGGAACAGGGCCATGACCGCGCGCTGCTGTCGGGCACCATCCAGAACGACATCCTGAAGGAATTCATGGTCCGCAACACCTATATCTATCCGCCCGAACCCTCGATGCGGATCATCTCGGACATCATCGCCTATACCTCTGACAACATGCCGAAATTCAACTCCATCTCGATCTCCGGCTACCATATGCAGGAGGCGGGGGCGAACCTGGTGCAGGAACTGGCCTACACCATCGCGGACGGGCGCGAATATGTCCGCGCCGCCGTCGCCTCGGGGATGGATATCGACCGCTTCGCCGGGCGGTTGTCGTTTTTCTTCGCCATCGGCATGAACTTCTTCATGGAAATCGCCAAGCTGCGCGCCGCGCGGTTCCTCTGGCACCGGGTGATGACCGAGGAGGGGGCGCGCGACGACCGCTCCAAGATGCTGCGCACCCATTGCCAGACAAGCGGGGTCAGCTTGCAGGAACAGGATCCCTACAACAACGTGGTGCGCACCGCCTATGAGGCGATGAGCGCGGTCCTGGGCGGCACCCAGTCGCTGCACACCAACAGTTTCGACGAAGCCATCGCGCTGCCCACGGATTTCTCGTCCCGCATCGCGCGCAACACGCAACTGATCCTGCAGGAGGAAACCGGCGTCACCAAGGTCGTCGATCCGCTGGCGGGCTCCTACTACGTGGAGGCGCTGACCGCCGAGTTGATCGACAAGGCCACCGCCCTGATGGACGAAGTGGCCGAGATGGGGGGGATGACCAAGGCCGTCGCCTCGGGGCTGCCCAAGCTCAGGATCGAGGAAAGCGCCGCCCGCCGCCAGGCCATGATCGACCGCGGCGAGGAGGTCATCGTCGGCGTCAACAAGTATCGCAAGGCGGTCGAGGATCCGCTGGATATCCGCGACATCGACAATGTCGGCGTCCGCGCCGCGCAGATCGCCAGGCTGGACGCGATCCGCGCCAGCCGCGATGCCGAAGTCTGCGCCGCCGCGCTGGCCGAGTTGGAGCGCACGGCACGGGAGGGGGGCAACCTTCTGGCCGCCGCCGTCGAGGCCGCGCGCGCGCGCGCAACCGTGGGAGAAATCAGCATGGCCATGGAAAAGGTATTCGGGCGTCACCGCGCCGAGGTGAAGACGCTGGCGGGCGTCTACGGCTCGGCCTACGAGGGCGACGCCGATTTCGCCGCCATCCAGGCCGAGGTGGACGCCTTCGCCGAGGCCGAAGGGCGCCGCCCCCGGATGCTGGTGGTCAAGATGGGGCAGGACGGCCATGATCGCGGCGCCAAGGTCATTGCCACCGCCTTCGCCGATATCGGCTTCGACGTCGATGTCGGCCCCCTGTTCCAGACCCCGGAAGAGGCCGCGCAGGACGCCATCGACAACGACGTGCATGTCATCGGCATCTCGTCCCAGGCGGCGGGCCACAAGACGCTGGCCCCGAAATTGATCACGGCGCTGCAAGCGGCCGGCGCGGGCGAGATCATCGTGATCTGCGGCGGTGTCATTCCGCAGCAGGATTACGCGTTCCTCAAGGACGCGGGCGTGGCGGCGATCTTCGGGCCGGGGACGCATATCCCCTCGGCGGCGCGCGACATCCTGCGGCTGATCGGGGAATTGCGGGGCTGACGGCGCTCCGCGCGGCCCATCCGCCCGTTCGGGCGGCGCCGAAAAGCCCTATCGTCCCATATGGGACCAGTCGGGGACGATATGGGACCGACCCGATGGGGCGAAAACCGGCGAAATCGGGCGCTCAGGTGCCGGGTTCCTCGATGATGTAATCCTCCCAGTCCTCCTCGGGCACCTCCCATTCCGGGATGGTCAGGCCCCGCACGGAAACGCCCGCCTCGTGGACCGAATTCGGATCGCCCGAGATCAAGGGATGCCAGTATTTCAGGGGCTTGCCCTCGTGCAGGAGGCGGTAGGCGCAGGTCTGCGGCATGAAGTAGGCCACGTCCTTCATCGTCGCGGGGGTCAGTTGGATGCATTCCGGCACCAGTTGCTTGCGGATCGGATATTGTCCGCAACGGCAGGTTTCATCGTCCAGCAACCGGCACGCCACCCGCGTCAGCGCAACCTCTTGAGTTTCCTCGTCTTCCAGCTTGTTGAGGCAACATTTGCCGCAGCCATCGCAGAGCGCTTCCCATTCCTGCGCCGTCATCTTCGCCATCGGGATCGTGTCCCAGAACCGGTCCCTCATGACCGCAACGCCGCCCGCGCGGCGGCCTGATCGGCGTCCATCTGCACGATCAGCGCGTCGAGACCGTCGAATTTCGCCTCGCCCCGGAGATAGGCGACAAGCCCGACGGACAGGTGAGTTCCGTAAAGATCGCCCTTGAAATCAAAGAGATAGCTTTCAAGATTGGGCGTCTCGCGTTCGAACATGGGCCGGAACCCGAGGTTCGCAACCCCGCCATAGTTGCCCGCATGGGGACCGTCGCGGACCGCGACCGTCACGGCGTAGACGCCCGGTTTCGGCACATGCAGCCCGTCCAGCGCCATGTTGGCGGTGGGATAGCCCAACTCGCGCCCGCGTTTTTCGCCATGCAGCACGGGGCCTTCGATGCGGTGCCAATGCCCCAGCATCTCGGCCGCGACCTCGGGCCGACCCTCGGACAGGGCAGTGCGGATCGCGGTGGAGGACACGGCGCCACCGTCGCCCTCCAGCAAGGCGGCCACGGTTACGTCGAATCCATGGGCCGCGCCAAGCTGGCGCAACGTGTCGGCATCGCCGCCGCGATCCTTGCCGAACTGGAAATCCGCGCCGACGACCGCGTGGCTGATGCCAAGCCCCTCGACCAGCACGCGGTGCACGAATTCCTCCGCCGACAGGCTCGACAGGCGGATGTCGAAGGGCAGTTCCGCCAGCAGATCAACGCCCAGTTTCTCCAGCCGATGGGCCCGCGCCTCGGCATTCATCAGGCGGAAGGTCGGGGCGTCGGGGGCAAAGACCTGGCGGGGATGGGGTTCGAACGTGACGACGCCAAGGGGCGTATCCAGCCGCTTGGCAAGGCGCAGCACATGCTGATGACCCCGGTGGACGCCATCGAAATTTCCGATGGCCACCGAAGCGCCCCGATCCCGGGCCTGGGCATATTGGTAATCGCGCAAGACTCGCATGGACCGCAGTTAGGCCGGAGCGTGGGGGAAGGGCAAGCGGGCGCGCCGGGAAGCGGCGCGCGGGGTCAGTCGAACTTGCCCGACGGCGCCAGAACCGTCGCTTCGCCCTTGACCACCAGCGTGTCGCCAACGCGGGCCTCCGTCTTCAATTGCACGCGCCGGCGGGAATAATCGATCTCCAACACCTCGACGGTGGCCTCCACCATGTCGCCGGGGCGCACAGGGGCCATGAATTTCAGGCTCTGGCCCAGGTAGACCGTGCCATGGCCCGGAAGCTGTTCGCCGATGACCGCCGAGATCAGGCCGGCGGTCAGCATGCCATGGGCGATCCGCCCTTCGAAGATCGTGTCGCGGGCATATTGCTCATCCATGTGGACCGGGTTGCGATCGGTCGAGACCTCGGCGAACAGCTCGATATCGCGGTCGGTCACGAGCTTTTGCAGGGATCGTTTCATCCCGACCGCCAGATTTTCAATGACGATCGTGCCGGTTGCGATGTTGTCGAGCATGGCCTTGTCCTCCATGGGCCCTTCCATAGGGCAAGTCGGGGCCATTCTGCAACGCAGAAAGTAACAAAAGGTGAAATTTTTGTCCGTATCCGCAATTATGTTGCGCGACCGTCAGCGCAGCATCCCGATGGCGTAGCTCGGCTCCAACTGTGCCGAGGTCAGGAAACGGGCCAGTCGGGTGGGGTCGGGTTGGGCGTCGGTCCCCGTTTCGGCGCGGGCCAGACCGCCGGTGATGAACAGCGTGTCGATGCTCTCGCCCACGCCGCCCGCCACATCCGTGCCGATCCCGTCGCCGATGGCGAGGATCCGGTCGTCGGACGTGGCCTTGCCCATCTGGATCAGGCGACGGCGCGCCAGGTCGTAGATCGGCGGGTGCGGCTTGCCGAAATAGAGACTTTCGCCCCCCATCTCCGTGTAAAGGGCGGCGAGAGCTCCCGCACACCATTCGCGGCGATCGCCCCGATCCACCACGATATCGGGGTTCGCGCAGAGCAGTTTGAGCCGCTTCGTCTTGGCCAGCAGGAAGTGCGGGCGCATCACGGAAGGGTCGGCGAAGGGGTCGAACGGGCCGGTGCACACGATACCCTCGGCCTCGTCGAGCGGCACGCGGGTGATCTCCACCGCGTCCTCCACCAGGTCCATCTTCTCGAAGAACGGGGCGTCATGGGGCTCGCCGACATGCCAGACCTTGCGCCCCACAGCCCCTGTCAGCATCGCGGCGCGCGCGCTGTCGCCCGAGGTGGCGATCACGTCCCAGCAGTCGCGCGGCACGCCAAGCCGGTCGAGTTGTGCCGCGACGCTGGCGCGCGGGCGGGGCGCGTTGGTCAGCAACAGGACGGTGCCGCCCCGGGCCTTGAAGGTCCGAAGCGCCTCGATCGCGTCGGGAAAGGCGCGGACGCCGTCATGCACGCAGCCCCAGAGGTCGCAGAACACGGCGTCGTATTGCTCCGAGATGTCGGCAAGGCTATCGACGATGCGGGTCATGGTGCGCTCCCTTTGCGGTTTGCGCGCAGGCTTAGTCGATGCCCGCCCAAGGGGCCAGCCCTGCCCGCGGCTCAGCGGAAGATGCAGGTCGTGCCGGTCCAGATCCCTTCGATCGCGGTGCCGTCCGCGGTCAGCAACCCGTAGAGGTCGCCCGCGGCGAATTCCGTCCCGAGGCCGGTTTCGAACGTCTCCACCGGCCCGGTCGCCTCCAGCGCGGAGAGGGGGCTGCCGACCCCGATCCCGTCCGGCATGCGCAGGGCGGTGTCGTCGATCAGCATCCAGCCGGCCAGCCGGTCGTCCTGGAACATCAGGTCGATCTGGCCCGGGATCCGGGCCGATACCAGCGGTCCGGCGCCGCATTCCTGCGGGAACCCGATCGTGACGTCGTGGCCGAAGATCGCGACAAGAATGTGCATCGTGTCCTGGAAGCCGGTGCCGAAGGCGATGGGGTCGCGCGCCGTCCCATCGGCTCCGACATGGGACAGGCCGCCCTTGACGGGCGCCACCACGTCGCCGGGGCCGGGCCAATGCCCGTTGGCGTGGGCGGGCGGGGCCGATGTCAGGGCCAGCGACAGGGCCAGCGACAGGGCCAGCGACAGGGCCAGCGAC